>Ga0209518_1004861_pt1 | contig 10511 bp, 12 predicted proteins | sample RifGroB1_FD_183993 | JGI IMG/M metagenome (GOLD analysis project Ga0209518, IMG submission 183993) | Groundwater microbial communities from Rifle, Colorado, USA - Groundwater B1 (SPAdes) (version 2) | ecosystem: Environmental > Aquatic > Deep subsurface > Groundwater | place: Rifle, Colorado... | reverse complement strand
CCTTGAAGAGTTAGTGTTCCCTGTTCGTGGACCTTCATTTGTTTGCCGGAAACCCATGCAAGCATTCCGGTAGTTCTCTTGGCATTGGATCTTTGGGTAACCATTTCTTGGGCATTTTTTGAATCCTCGACTTTTGCGGTCAAATCTTTAATGATAAGCCTTAGCCTTTTTATGTCAAGAAGACCTATTTTTTGAGGTGGGGTTTCCAAATGTGCGCTTGTTTTGACGCCAGATGCCTGCGCAAGTTTCGCAACTTCTTCGCGAAGTTCGACAAATTCTTCTTTTAGAGCCCTCTGTTCTTTACTATTGCCATTGTTAGAATCATGATTTCGGTATTCTTGAAGCATTAGTGAGAATTCAGCTGCTTTTTGTTCTGAGACACTATCGTCTGATTCTGTTTTTTCTGCCAATTCTTCTTCGGCTCTGGCTCTTTTAAGTTCTTCCTGACCTATTTCTTTATGTCTTGCACTTATACCGTTTTTGGAACCAAGAAAACTGCCAAATCCAAGTTCTCTTTTGGCCTCATCTAGAATTGGGCCGACTACGTCGCCCCCAATTGTTTCAAAGGTAGCCTGCCCTATAGTTTTTGCTACCTGCGATGTTTTCATTAAATTCTATTTTAGCACTTTTTGAGGCTAAATGCAAAATTTATATGTTTAGTTCAAGCCCGTCATAAGCAGGATGAAAATTTGCGCCTCCGTTTCTCGAAAGATATTCTTCTAGGAATTTGTGGGTGTCGGTTTTGTGTCCGAGATGTACAAAATAGGTCTGTTTGGCCTTTAATTTTTTGGCAATCTGAATTCCGTCATTTATGGAAATATGGCCGATTGTTTTCCCTATTTTACCAAGAGAGGATCCGTCAATTGCCAGGATATCGCAGTCTCTTATTACTTTTTGGGAAGAAGGTAAAATTTTATTAAAGTCCGGAATGTAGGCTAAGATTTTTGAGTCTTTAACTTTAATGCCGAAAGCTGGTGTATTTCCATGTGTTACGGGAAAGTAAGTAACCTTAGTGTTTTTGAGATGGATAGTCTCATTTGGTTTAATTACTTTGATGTTGACCTTCAAGAGGTAAGTTCCCAGCATCTTTTTAATCCCATTTAAAACTGGCACAGTCACAAATAAGTCTGGATCTTTTTCGTGATTATAAATATGCGAAATATCCCACAAGCCCATGATGTGGTCTGAGTGCTCGTGGCTTATAAAAATAGATTCAATTTTTTGGGGATTGTTAGAAACTAAATGATTATAGGTATCAGGGCCGGCATCCAGAAGAATGGAGCCGTTTATCAGAAGCTGTGTTCTTGTGCGTGTATCTTTTGGATCCTTTGATTGACAGATTTCGCAAGTGCATCCAAGTCTGGGTAGCGGCCAACCTGCAGATGTGCCGAGGAATTTTATTTGCATTTTTTTATATTGTGCCGAGGAGAGGACTCGAACCTCCACACCTTGCGGTACACGGTCCTAAACCGTGCGCGTCTACCAGTTCCGCCACCTCGGCGCAAACAGATTTTAGCAGATTTTAGCTGGCGCTACGAATTCTCTGAGTTGCCTGTTTGTGGGCTTGCCATTCGATTTCGTCATCCAGGGGTTTCAATTTTACTTTTCCAAATCGGCGCTCTAATGCTTTCGAAATTAAATAATCTGCAAAATGGGGGTTTTTGGGCAAAAGCGATCCGTGAAGATAACAGCCGAAGGCATTTTTATAAACCGCGCCCTCGGTTTTGTCTTCTCCATTGTTTCCAGCCCCTTTGATAACAAAACCTAAAGGTTTTGAATCTTTACCGAGATAAGTTTTTCCTGAATGGTTCTCAAAACCAACCAAGTTGATAGTTGATAGTTGATAGTTGATAGTTGGATAGACATTTTTGATTTCTTGCTCTAATTCCGGATTGATTTTGATCATCAGGTTTTGGATCATGCGATCGTCAGACCCTACCGTATAAGCATCGAATAGACCGATTCCTTTTATAATCTCGCCCGTTTTTGTTTTAAAATATTTCTGCAAAAGCTGGTAACCGCCGCAGATAGAAAACAAAACTGCCCCATCGTCAATTGCTTTTTTAAGGGCCCGCGCTTTTTTTAGGAGGTCTTTGCCGACAATTGCCTGAGCCTTATCCTGGCCGCCGCCAAAGAAGTAAAAATCGAAGTCGAAAGCCGGAAGTGATTGGCCAATACTCATATTTACAACATTAACATCAATCCCTCTCCATTGGCATCTTTTTTGGATTGTAATAATGTTGCCTTTGTCACCATAGGTGTCCATAAGGTCCGGGTAGAGATGGCAGATGTTTAAGGTCATTGTTTTTGCCATTTTGTAACCCCTTCCCCTATCCAGTTTAAAATTTTTTGTACATCCAGAAGCGCCGTATATGTAGGCAAGACTATAAGAGTATCTTTATTGCTCATTTTCCCTAAAGCAGTTGATATTGAGTAATTTACTTCCTTATATATAATGTTTTTACTCAATTTAAAACCGGCGTATTTTAAGCGCAGAGCCATATCAAAACAACGAGTACCGGAAATAAAAATGTTGTCGGTTTTGTCTTTTAGAATTTCCCAATCCGTATCCCATATCCATGAGACGTCACGGCCGTCGGCTATTTTGTCATTTAAGATTACAAGCAGATTTATCTTTGACAGCTGCGAGATTGTTCTGATCACTTCGTTTGCTCCTGCCGGATTTTTAATCAGGAATGTCACAAGTTCGCTGTCTTGAATTTTTGTTCTTTGGAATCTGCCGAAAGCTGTTGAGAATTCCTTTATTTTATTTTTGGCTGTCGAAAAATCAATATTGTAACGGGAAGATACGGCTGCAGCGGCGAGTATGTTGTATACGTTATAAAGCCCCGGAAGAGAATAGTTGACAGTTGACATTTGATTATTGACATTTAACTTTATGGAAGTTGAGAAATCGGGTTTGAAATTTAGGTTAACAGCAGAGACATTTGGGGTTGGCCTTCTAAAATCACAGTTTGAACAGCGGTACTTGCCAAGATGTGCAGAAAGCTGTGCCGAAAATATCAGATTTGCGCTGCAGACTAAGCAATGTTTGACATCGGCAACACCTGCAACTGCAGGGAGCCTAACTTGATTATCGGAAACGCCGAAAAAGATCTTTTTTCCCTTGAATGATTTTTTCAAAATGCTGATGCCTGGGTCGTCGCTATTTAGAATTAAAGTTGTGTCTTTAGGAAGAGTTATTAGGGCTTTTTGCCATTTGGTCCTTGTCGAATCCACCTCTCCGTATCTGTCCAGCTGATCTCTAAAAAGGTTTAAAAGGACTATCGTTTTGGGATAAACATTTTTGATTGATTCAGGAAGTGTTGCTTCGTCAACTTCCCATATGGCCAGGTCGAACTTTAGTTTTCCCGATATTGAGGACTGGGAAATTAAGGTAGAGGCAATGCCGCGCAACAGGTTCGAACCCTGACGGTTATGGATAACCTTATATTTTGTGGATAGGACATCATAAGTTAGTCGTGCAGTTGTTGTTTTGCCGTTGGTTCCAGAAATAATAACAGAGCCAAATTTAATTTCTTTATTAAGTTTTCTGACCAGTTTGGGGTCAATTTTAAGAGCAACTAAGCCGGGAGCGGCTGTTCCCCCGCCGCCAAAAAGCTTGATTACAAAAGCCAAAATTTTACCCGCTGAAATTGCCAAGAACAACTTGAAATCCACGGATCCGATTTTACTACGAAGGAGCTCTTAATGACTAATGACTATAAATTGTGCACTATGAACTAAATCAGAGTGATTCCATCTGCGAAAAGAAGAAGTTGATATCTTTTGCCCATTTGCCGCCAGTGTACATTTGCGGAGGAGCGTAAATAGGCATAATTTCCTCCGGTGTCACCAGTCCCCTGTCAATGTATTTTTCTTTCAAAGTCTTGGTAACCGATTCTATCGCGTCTTCCCATGACGTAAATTGTGTCGAACCGTTGCCAAATCCCCAGGCGTTATAGCTTTCCGAAGGCGAAGTACTGCCTCCGCCGGTTTCTTTCATGGCAATTGCGGGGATTAGTCTGTAGTCAATATTGTATTTATCGGCGATTTTTACTATGAATTCGGAATGATTTTCAAGAGGTGTATTTTTCAGGAAATCTTCCACAATATAAGGCCGCATGTCTTCTATTTTCACAGCTAAAACTTGCCCTTCGATGATGTTTGGGGCTGCCGTATCTTCAGATACAACTATTGGTTGAGAAATAAAAGCTTTTTTACCAGCTTCTTGATTTTGAAGTGAGATTGCTAAAGTTGCTATGGTTACCGGCGCAGCCAGGAACCACAAAAAAACAAGGCCAAGTCTTTTTAACATGGTCTTGCCCTAATATCGCATTTTGCAAGTGTAATGTCAATTCTTTTTTTAGATAATTTCGTACTTGTTTGTTGCTTGAAGTCTGGGATATAATTTCTAACTGATTGCGGGTGTAGTTTAGTGGTAAAACGTCCGCTTGCCAAGTGGAAGAGCGTGGGTTCGATCCCCATCACCCGCTCATTTGATAAATAATTTTGCAAATAATCGAGATTAGGCTCTTGTGGAAGGCTAATCGTAGGTTCGAGCTTACTCAATTCTTGACTTATATCCTTTTCAAGGTCTTTTAGAAAGATAAATGCGGATTTAGGCTCAATTACGAGTTTTTGGTCAAAAAGAGACAGGTTCGAGCCAAGAATCTGGACAACAAGTTTTTTAATCTCAGGGTCGTCTTGGTTAAATAATTCAGCGACTCGCTCCGCGAAATTCAAAGCATTATCTCTAACCTTTTCCCAGTAACCTGTGGTGTCCTCAACGATATAGGATTTTATCTCCGCTTCTTGTTCTAATGTTTTCTTTTTTTCCGCTTGGTATTCATCTTCACTGTAGATGCCATCGGCTCTCATATCAAAGAGTTTCTCTTTCCTTTTTGATAATTCCATTAACTTTTTGGTCTGAACTTCTTTTTGTTTCCTGTCAAACTCAAACTGTTCCGAATTAACCCTTTTCAGAACTGCCCGAACCCACTCAATATACTTTGTGTCCAGTTCCAGTGAGTTAATATAGTTAAGAACTTGTTCTTCAAATTTCTTTGCACTGAGGTATTTTTGGCTACATGACCCGAGTTTCTTCGAGCATCTGTAATAGATAAATGTTTGGGATTTTCCGTTTTTGTAGTATTTAGTGTGCGTTTCTCCTGTAACAGTTGCTTGGCACTCAGGACATTTAATAAAACCAACAAATGGCAATCCAGTTTTACTCCAGTTAACAACACCTCTATTTTTCAGTATCGTCCGAACTCTTTTGAACTCAGCCATAGTGACCATTGGCCTATGGCTGCCTTTTTGTAACGATCCGTAGTAGTTGAAATAACCAGCGTAGAAAACGTTGTTAAAGAACCTGTAGGCCGTTGAGAGGCTCACAGGCTGACCTCTTTGGCTTCTCAGGCCTTTACCATTTATGATTTTAACTGTTCTTTCGATTGTGTATTTACCACTAAGCATCAACTTCCACCACTCGCAACATAAATCAAACCTGTTACCCCTCATGTCTGGCTCTATTTCTTTACTTCCCTTATCCATCTCTTTGCAATTTCTGTAACCTAATGGTGCCAGACCAGGTCGCCATCCTTTCTCGACTTTTGTTTTCATCCCTCTTTTGACGTCTATTGATAAATCTTTTGAGTATTGAGTAGCTATGCCAAATTCATTCCATAGCTGATTACAATTATCCTTGCTAAATACCCCAAAACAGGTAATTATGCTTACTCCAAAATTATCAACTAGATAAATCAGCTCGCCACCTTCTTTTCCGTTTCGTGCCAAACGATTAGCTTTCCAGCAAAGAATGGTTTTGGCTTCACCTTTTTTGATCCTTTCAACCATTTCATTGAATCCGATGCGAACCCCTGCTGTTTTTGCTGTTTTTATGTCTGTAAATGTGGCTAAAGGTTTAGGAAGATTTTGTTCCTGTCTGGTTCTCTCGACCTCTTTGAGTTGGTCTGGGATAGACTGAATTTGGTTGTGTTTATCTTCATCTGATTTACGAGCGTATACAAACATTCTGCTCTCCATATCATCTGTCATTTTTATTTTGCACCTCACCTCTGGAACTTGCAACTGTATCACCAATACTAGGTCGATCATTTTTCAATATCAGTTCAAAAAGGACAATTAGTCTTAACCCTTGATCCAATGCTTCATCGTCACTCAACTTCAAACCCATGGTTTCAAAAGTTATCTTTTTGAACTCGTCGATCTCCTTTTTTGTTAACACCTAACCCTCCCAGCAGATTCTTCGACCCAATCCAAATCGTGACCAAAAATGTCCCTGAGAAGCTCTAGTTGCTCCTCCGAGTTCATCTCGCCTATGGTTTTGTTTTCAGGTTGAGAGATTGTAAGAGGTTCTAGGTTCTCTGCATCAATTACTTTACTAATTCTGTCTAACTCTTTTTCTGTTAAACTTTCCGAGTTAGAACTTTTCTTAACATTAAGGGAAACAGGGAAGTCGTAACCATAATACGTTGTATGTTTCTGATGTTTTTTCTTGTATTCTTTTAGTCGTTCTTGTTGAGCAGTTTTTCTCTTGATTACACCTGTAAAATACGCCGCTTTCGTTTTTTTGATTACACCTTTTGCGGAATCCTCTAGAGTTACTCTAAGGCAATTTTTCAGAAAATCGCTTCTTCTCTCACGAGCTAATTTCTGATACCAAGCCAGGTTTTCTTCATCTTCAAGTGCAATAGCCAAGTGGAAAGCAACGTCTCCTTTGTTTTCTGGAAAATCATCAATTCCAAATTCATCTTTTGAGTCTAACCATACTACCTTTCCCTTAACAGAAGAACCTTCCCTTTGACTAAATATCTTATTACTAATTGGTTTATATGATTCTGATTTTTTCCCCATCTTAGAGGAGTCTGTTTTTTTCATAGCGAACCTCCTCTTGAAAACAGGCGATCTTTTAACTCTTTGAGTGCGTTTGAGTAAGTTTTTGCGGAAACTTGAAGCTGGTCGTTCCAGTAAGAGTTAGAGAGTTCTTCGCAAAGGATTTTATTTTCAAATATAAACCAGTAGAAGCTAGATTCCCTTTCCAGACGGAGAAGTTTTGCCTTGCTTGCTAGGAGTGCTCCTGCTTCGCCAAGGTCTTTGGTGCGATATACTGTTAATCTTGTATCCATATCGATCGTCATTCGGACGCAAGATCAGCTTATGGCTAAACAGTTGTTAAGCGTCAATATGGGAAAATAGTGGAATTTTGAAGCTAATTCTCGAACTTAATAGATAAGTTAAATACTTATTACCTATTAAGCTGGCACAACACGATAAGAGCCATGGGCCATTAACTTTTCCTTACCAAGGGACTCGATTTTAAGATATTTAGTCAAATGCTGATCTCTTATTTTGTCCCTAAGTTGGTTAATTATTGTGCGGACTGTGCTTTCCTTTTTTACTCCACTTTCATCTGAAATTACTGAAACACGCACCCAATTGCCTCTTTGTTTAGCCAGGCAATCAAACACTTTCCACCTATAGTTGTTCTTTTTTTGAAAAGATAGTCCCTTTCCTATTGCGACCAAAAAACTCAAACCATCATCATTCCATTTGTAATTTTCTGGCCATTCAATCCCATTCTGCGATAACTCTTTTCCTTCTAAATGACTAATAAAATCTCGCAGGTGTGGCTTATTTACGATTAGCTGATAAGATACAGGATCAGAAACTGGTAAAACATCAAAAATATACTTCTCATCAAAAATTGTGACGAGCTCTAAACTTTGTAGTTTTTTGATAGCTAAATTCCATTCTTTGAGTGGCAAATCCTGACTACTCACGTCAAACCGACAAACTGATCCACTTTTAGAGGTTGTAAGTTCAACTTTAGTGAGAATCTTTTTAGAGACGAAAAGTAGTTTATTTCTTGCCTCTTGCGAGAATAAATCGCTTTCATTTTGCATACTTCATCTCCATCTGTTCTAGCGACTGAATTATATCAGCTTAATTAGTGAGTTATTAGGGAATAATCTTGAAAACGTCTTTTACTTTAAATTCAATTTTTTCAGCACCTTTTTGTTAATTCTTAGTTTTACCTGGGGTGGCAAAGCGTGGATGCTTTTTTTGAAACCAGCTTGTCTGATTTCAGTAACCTTCTTGAAGTTACCAGCTCTTATCCTGTTTTTTCCTTCCTTTAACATTTACTTTTCCTAACTTTTTTGTCAGTCACCTGCAATTTTTGCAGGACGTGATCTCACTTTTAGAAAATGTTTTTGGAATTTTACTGGAAATCTTAGGCCTTAATGGTCACCAAACCTTTAAATTGAAAGCCTTCTGATATCGAAGCAGGAACTTTTAACCTTTAAATGCTTTCGAGAAGTATTATGGCCTTATATTTCAGCCTATATTTCTTTTCCTCGTCCTAACATTTTTTTTCGTCATCCTAACATTAAGGACAGGATGTGAGCTTGAACTTCCTTATAACCACTGGTTTTTAAAGAAAAGTAAGGATTGTCTTATAATTTTTTTTTGGGTGGGGAGGTGATATTTAGATTCCACAAGAATCTCACTGTTGAAAGCCTTCTGATATCAAAATTGGGTTTTTTAACTTCCGAAAGATAAGTTATTTAGAAGTAGCACGAATCAGAGGCTTTTGGCTACAGCAGGATGAATGGTCTTTTCATCGGCAATGTCCAGAAGTTTATTGTAATCAACCTGTACTAAATCCTTGAAATTGTCCCACTGAATTTTATCGGCTGTTTTTCTGCTTAAACCCAGTTTTACAGCAGGAATTGTCTCCTGCTTGCCATATTGATCGGAAAATGATCCTTCCGTCCAAACTCTTACCATACCGACTTTAGGATTCTGAAAAAGTTTTTCCGATACCTCAACAAGAGTGTTTGCTGAGCTTCTCAGAAAATCCTTCTCGTTCAAGACGGATTTCGGTTGATAGGTTAAAAACACGATTTTATCGTCTTTAATATCCTCCGTTCCTCCGAAATCTATTATTTGAACTTTTACAATTTCTTCAGGCTTCATCGTCCACATATCTGAAATGCTGCTTATTTCTGCTCTTACTGATTGTTCAGTTAAATCAGACTGGGGAAAATTGCTGTTTTGTGTCACAGTCTTGGAACTGCCGCAACCTGCAAGAATTAGGGAGAAAATAATCGGCAGTAGAAATTTAGAGGCAGGTTTTAAGACGCCTTTCATTTGGTTTATCGCACAATCTCTTTTGCGTCATTCATACCTTTGTTAAAACTTTTTTGTCCCTCTCCAGAAAATAAGGCGACAACCACGCCAATCACAAACAGGATAGCGATAATTGCTGCGACAATAACAAGTATTTTTTTCATTCTATAAATTTATTCATAACACGTGCGTAAATCGGAAATATATTTCCTGTCCTAAATATGACTTTTATGTCAGATTTTGTCAAGGAGGACTTATATTTAGCATGATTTACGAAAAACTCGGGGAGAGAGTTAGAGAACTTCGAAAAGACAATCATATGTCCCAAGAAGACTTGGCAGCGATGATAAAAGTTGATGTTCGGACAGTTGTCGCAATCGAGGGTGGTAGGCGAAATCCTACCCTCAAAACTATTAACAAAATCGCCAAAGCTCTTAAAACCCCTGTCCACGAGCTTCTTAAATTCTAAGGTCAGGACCAATTTAGCGACAGGCTGTCCTACTTTGTTGTTTCGCTCAAAATTGGTTTTCGTCTCGCTTTTCATTAAATTTGTATAATTCAAGGCATTCTTTTTTGATCTTGTCCTCGCCAGTGATTCTCTTTTTGTTTTTTATACGACTGCCTTCTCGGAAAAAATCATTATCATTTTTGCCTAGTGCCTTCCCAGCCGAGGTATGCTTATCCCTGGCATATTCGGGAATTTCAGGCCTCCAGCCTTTTTCCTTACGCTTGAGCAAGACACCACCAAGATAATCTACATGCCTTGATTTTGGGCTTCTTGCAAAATAGGCAATAATTAAACCTAAAATGTTGTTATCAACCTGTGTAATCTTTTGTTTTGCGTTCTGGGCCAGAAGGGAAGCGTAAGCGGAACTCACTAAAATCATCGCCTGTGGATTGGCAAGCCCTATATCCTCGCCAGCTATCACCTGTAATCTTCTGAAACAATACCTCCAAAAGCCAGAATCATTCAGCTCAAAAGCCCAATAGGAAGCCATCAGCTCGTTTCCCCTGCGGACTTCCTTTTGAAGGGCACTGACGACCTCATCAAGCCTGTATCCTGATCGAGTCGTCAATTCATAGCCACTAAAGTATCTTTCGATCTTGTCTTCCTCGGTTTCGGTTTTAACTTTAACTAAAGTTTCCTGTCTAGCTTTCATGGCTATTCCCTAAAAATCCAGATATTCCTGGTCTGGCTTTGCCCTGCACCAGCTTCCGTCCTCATTTTTCCTTCCGCAGGACCAAAACTGGCCATACTCGCCATTCCTTAGCTTCATTGGCGAGTCATGAACAGGACAGAGTGGTGCAATTTGGTCCTGTGCCTGTTCGACTGTGTCAATTCTTTTTCCATATGA
>Ga0209518_1004860_pt1 | contig 10513 bp, 10 predicted proteins | sample RifGroB1_FD_183993 | JGI IMG/M metagenome (GOLD analysis project Ga0209518, IMG submission 183993) | Groundwater microbial communities from Rifle, Colorado, USA - Groundwater B1 (SPAdes) (version 2) | ecosystem: Environmental > Aquatic > Deep subsurface > Groundwater | place: Rifle, Colorado... | reverse complement strand
TGCCACTACATCCGAAGCGTCGATTTCTTTCATATCAAAACGAATTCTTCCTTGATCAATTTTCACCACATCGAGAATATCCCCCACAAGACTATTGAGATTTTCAACGGAAATATTCACCCGTGAAATCCCCTCTTTGTCGGTGTCGGTAAGCCACTCTGGGGAGATCATGCTTAGATACCCCTTAATAACAGAAAGGGGTGTTCGCAATTCATGCGCCGCCATAGAAACAAAATCGTCTTTCATTTGATCCACGTCTTTGAGCTTGCGATAGAGGACGGCGTAATCCGCCACTTTTGCCTGCCGTGCGAGCAGAAGCACGATGATAAAAATAATTCCAAAGAGTATCAGGTACGCGTTTCTTACATTACGCGCCGAGAGGTCGTCTATATACGCCATCGATGTATCGAGAAAGACAAAACCGCGAACGTCTCCTTGTGTGTCGGTAAGCGCCCGCACGGCTTTCCAATGCCGCACACCGTCGACATAATCCTCAAAAATAAAAGATTGCCCGCCTTGGAGGCCGGCGGTTTGGTAGAGCGCTCTGTTGGAATCATCCTCCTTCCCCACCTCATCTCCATTGAGCGATGCGATGACAATATTTGCACCGCCGCGGTGGATCACTACCTTAAACATCTCGATGGATGGGTTTTGAGATTTTATATCACTGACGACGTTTTGCAAAAATGAATCGCTTGTTTCCGCCTCACTTTGGCGAGGCAATCCTGTCTCAAAATATTCCCCCGTCCGCAAGAGAGATGAAAATACATCCTGCATGAGTCCGATGCGTTCTTTTTCCAAACGTTCCTGATTCTTTTGCGCGACATCCAAAAATTGCTGCCCGCTTATAAGAAACGCGGTGGGAATCGCGATCAAAAGAAAAGCGGTGTAGAGAATCTGTGGATTCTCCTTGAGAAATCTAATGCTGTGGAGTGTAATTTTTTTGAGAGCATCAAACATAGAACTCATTTTCCGTCCCCTGTGCTATCGTTTGTATCGGTAGGATTCCTGTATCGGCGATAGGATGGCTGGGCGCGCATTCCGATGATCGCAAAAATTATGCCGATAACAGAGAGAACGACCGTTACTGCTGCATACATATATTCTCCCCACAAAAGACTGGGAGATTTTCCGCCCGAGATAGGCGTGAGAAAATTTTGATCCACGGTTATAGCGTTTGCTTCTTTGACAAAAGGAATCGCGTTACTTTTTGCAAGAATTTTTCCGGCGTTATCGGTCATAGCGACATACATCTCATGATTTCCATTATCAAGTTCTTTGTCTAACAGATATTCCCAATTGCCCTCGTCGTCGGTCTTGACCGTGATCACTGTGGGGGTGCTGAAAATATAGATCGTCACAAAACTGTTCGGGAGACCCTTCCCCTTAAACTCAACTTTATTTGCAAGATTCTTCTCTCCTTCTATCTTCGTTTCGGCAACATTAATTGCGGCAACAGTAAGGATATCTTTTTTAATTTCCCCGCTGTCTTTGGGGTTTTCATATATGATCGCCGCTTGTAGGTCTGGATCCTTGGGATCAAAACCAGTGGTGATCTCCGCCCTGTCGGAATATCCATCTCCGTCAGTATCAGCCGACTGGGAATCTGTTCCATAGATATGAATCTCATCGTAATTGGAGACGCCATCATGATCGGAATCCAGACGCACTTCGTCGGGAATCTTTTGTGTACGCTCGAGAATCTTTTTGATTTTTTCCTCAATCACCTCTCTGCGTTCTTCGATCCGTTCCGCGACAGCTCCTGGAATCTGTGGAGTGGACGTGGGGCGAATATTAAGAGGTATTCTCGGCGAAGAAGTCGCGTTTCTAATGATCCTGCTTTTTTCTTCTTCGATCCTTTGGATGTTTCCTTGTCGTAAGATTTCCAAAAGACGATCGGTTTGTGCTTCAATCGAATCTCTTGGGGGGAGTGTTACTGAAGGGGTGACAGCAGTATTTATTGTCGGTTCTATTTTTACAGGTTCTGTGGGAGCAACTGTGGTGGTTTGTGTCTGTGTAGTGATGGGAGGTGGTGGCGCCACAACATACACAATCCTTGTCGCTTTCGCAATATTCCCCGCGCGGTCGCGTACTCCGTAGACAACATGATATACACCGGGAAGCGCGGTGTTCACATTACTCTCGCGAATAATGCGTTCAGATATATTGCCGTCAATATTGTCGTATGCAACCGCACCAAGTTCGTTATATAACACCCCAACCTTAAGATACACAATTCCATCCCCGTTAAGTTTGATTATCGGCGGAGTGGTATCGGCAAGTGTAACACCTGATGATGTTGTGTTTGTTAAGGAAGATGTCGTGTCGGTTGTGCTCGTTGTTGAGAGAGAAGCGTCGGTATTGGAAGTCGTAGTATTGGTTGTGCCTGTTTGTGCGTAAAGAAAATTAATCCCAATCCCACTTAAGAAAAGAATGGATGCTACCCCCGCAAGAAATGTACGAATGTTTTTTTGCATAGATATTAAAGAAGCTCTTTTACGGCAATCTTGATTGAATTCGTATCAAGACCGTAATGTTTAATAAGTTCATCGGGCGTTCCTGATTGGCCGAATTTATCCTGTACACCCACGATTTTCATTTTTATCGGATGTTCCTGTGAAAGAAGCTCCGCGACCGCAGAACCCATTCCCCCTGCCGCTTGGTGCTCTTCAACGGTAACAATCGCTTTGTGTGATTTTGCAAATGCAATAATCGTCTCTTTGTCGAGAGGTTTTATGGTCGCAAGGTGCAACACCGAAACACCGACTCCTTCATTTTCAAATTGTTTTGCCGCCATGATCGACTGGTATGTAAGCGCACCAGTCGCAATAATACCTACTTTCCACTCAAGTCCATCCTTTGGTTTGAAAAATGTTTGCGCTCTTCCAATCTCAAACGGTGTTTCTTCGGTGGTTATGATCGGGGTCTTTTCGCGTGCAAGACGGATATACACGGGTCCATGTATTTTTGCCGCGGCTAGCGTCGCTTTTTTGGCTTCGATAGAATCCCCTGGCACAATAACCGTCATTTTTGGAATAACGCGGGTGATAGCAATGTCTTCAATTGCTTGATGTGTTCCGCCATCGGGACCAACAGAAACCCCTGCGTGGGAGCCGGCAATTTTTACATTGCGGTCGTTATAGCAAATGGTGGTGCGAATCTGCTCCCAGTTTCTGCCGGGAGAAAACATCGCGTAGGAAGTAATGAATGGTACTTTCCCCATCGCCGCCATTCCCGATGCAACAGACGCCATTGATTGTTCCGCGATCCCCATCTCCACAAACCGATTCGGGAATTTTTTCGCAAGAAGGTGCATTTGCGTTGACTCGGTAAGGTCGGCACACAGTCCCACCACCTGATCATTCGCTTCCGCCGCGGCAAGTAATCCCTCGCCAAACCCCTTGCGGATCGGCGCTTGTTCGATGTCGTTTGAAAAAAGCTTAGGATTTAATTTTATTTTTTGATCCATAATAATTACTTTACAATCTATATTTCATGATTTTTAATCTGTCTCTTGTGATTACCATGCGAGAAAACCAACAATTGAAATAAAAATTGAAGTAATCGAAATGATTATTAGTGTATATCCTTTTATTTTCTCTCGGTCATTTGCTAAAAAATAAAGACCGGGAAACAATAAACCACCAAAAAGAATTCCTAAAAAATAATCTGCAAAAAAAAGTAGAGATGCGAAGAGTGTTGTACCCCAAAGAATTATCAGTACTGCCATCGTTTTTTGTGTAAACAGTGTCTTTCTAGTTGTGTTTATACCTACTTTCACGCCAGGAGATTCAATCCCAATAGCCATACCATTTTTCTGGTGTACACGATTTTTAAAAAGAAAAGATGCTCCTGTAGAAAATATTATGTACGGGAGCACTACCACAAGCAACATGCCAGCTATCCATCCACCAGCTTCACCACCAAAAACGATTAATGCAATAATAATAGTAATCACGACAAAAAACAGCGATGTAACTCTCCGCGCAGGTAGATTATTTCTTTGACTTACTGAAGGTATATCCTTACCCTCAAGAGATTCAGTAATTTGTTTTTCCATATCACCCAAAGTCCCAAATGCAAAAAAGGCATTGATTATGGCAAAAAGCAACGATTTGACTTTCTTCTTAGGTAAATTATTGTTATTGTTTACTTCCATGGTATTTTCTATAATCTTTATTTTCCGCGTCCAGTCCGCATCTGCTACTCATGCTCACTCTTAATCTTCCCTCCCAGTGTCCGCAATTCCGCAAGAGCAAGTGCTCCCTCTTCTTTATTCGGTGGTTTGCCATGCCATTCAAAATTCCGCTCCGCGAAATCCACTCCTTTGCCGGGAATCGTGTGCGCGATAATCATCGTCGGTTTGCTAAATTCCGCTTTCGCTGTCTCGATCGCATTATTGATATCGCTAAAATCATGACCGTTCACTTCCAAAACATGCCAGTTGAACGATTCAAATTTCGCGCGGAGCGATTCAAGCGGCATAATGTCTTCGGTAAATCCGTCAATCTGAATATTGTTCCTATCAATGATGCCAATGAGATTCCCGAGCTTCTCCTTGCCCGCAAGCATTGTTGCCTCCCAAATCTGCCCGCAATCAAGTTCGCCATCGCCCATCAGACAATAAAAAAATTTGTCGGACGATTTTCCTTTATTGATCCGCTCCGCAAGCGCCATGCCAACTGTTTGCGAAAGTCCTGAACCAAGCGGTCCGGAACTTGTTTCTAAAAATGCCATGAACTCACGATGTGGATGCCCTTGCAAACGCGCGCCGAATTTGCGCAACGTTTTTAATTCCTCAACAGGAAAATACCCCGCATGCGCCATCGCCGCGTAGAGCACTGGACAAATATGGCCGTTAGAAAGAATGAGTCGGTCGCGGTCTTCCCATGAAGGATTCTTGGGGTCATGTCTCAATGCATGGAAATAAAGAAGGGTAAAGATATCCGCCATACCCAAGGGCCCTGCTGTGTGCCCCGAGCCTGCCGCAAGAAGCATCTCGATGATAGACTCCCGAACATCGTTCGCCTTCTGCTCAAGAAACTTCACTTTATCGTCGTATAAATGTGGCATGGTTTAGTTAATAGTTAATAGTTTTTAGTTTTTAGAAAGACCAACCTTTTTTTCCAATCGCAAAAATCGTGCATTCACTTCATCTATTTTGGCGCGGTTGAGCGCAAAGTCATCAAAGCGGTTATTCAATCCGTTTATTTTTTGATTGGTTCCTATTATTTTATGATTTATTTCAGCGAGCCGATTTTGAACATCCGCGACCGCAAGGGCGACCACTTCAACTTGTTCTGACATATCTCTAGTCTGCATTGATAAACTCGTATTAACTGTTTCAATTTGATCCGATAATTTTTTATCAGTTGCCTCAACCTTGTCGTCGATAGCTTGTATGTGCGTCAACAAGCCATCAATTTGTTTTGATAGATCGTTATTCGAAACTTCTTTATTCTTTTTTTTGCGCAATGCCATAGTTTTAGTTAACAGTAGTTTAGTATTTTAGTAGATAGTATTTTAGAAAAAGTCTGTTTTTTAAGATCCAACTAATCTACTAAGTTACCAATATACTAATTTACTTGCTCTTCTAGTTTTCTAAATTTCTCAATTGCCCCCTTGATATCCCCGCTCTTCAAAATCGCAGAGCCGGCTACAAGCCGATTAGCACCTGCTTTGATGAGGCGCGGGGCGGAATCGAGGTTCACTCCCCCGTCCACGCTTATCATTATATCACTGTATCTCTCGCGAAAAGCCTCTATCTTGGGGAGAACTCGCTCATCAAAAGGCTCCCCTTGGTAGCCGATTTTTGCGATTCCCATAAACTGCACAAAATCAACACATTTATTCTTTCTCACGTAATCATCGTCAATTTGCGCATAGAGCGCTTCATTGGGAGTATCAATGTTGATTGCGAGGCCGAACTCAAAACCCTGAATCCCGTCATTTTCAATCTGTGGGTACTTATTATGCCCCAAATTTTTCCAAAAATATTTCAGATCTCCGACTGACTCAAGGTGAACGATAATTCTTGAAAGATGAGTTTCGATCCATCCCTTAAGGCATGTTTCCGGACGAGAGATCATTAGATCGGCTTCGTAGAGAAGTTGCCTCCCTTTGGGATATGATCGCTCTTTCCCAACAATTTCATAGAACTCCGTTGTGTCATCTTTATATGGCCATGTTTTTTCCGGAACAAAAATTCCGTCCATAATATCGATCTGAACAGCATCAACAAGTCCCGCAAAAAGAGAGGCCTTTTCTTCAAGGTCCTTAAAATCTTTCGGCATGATTGCGGGAATGATTTCTGGCATGTGGCTAGTTAATAGTTTATAGTTCGTAGTTTTTAGTTTGTATGTTCAAGAAGTTTTATTGTTTCTAAAAACTAACAACTAAAAACCATCAACTTTCTTAATTCTCCTCGTATGTCGTTCGTCGCCGGAAAATTCCGTTTCGAGCCAAAGCTGTACTGCAGTCTGTGCTTCACCTTCGCTTACAAATCGCGCTCCAAGAGAAAGGATATTCGCGTCATTGTGCTCGCGCGAAAGTTCCACAATATCAAGGGGACCTCCATAAAACACCGCTGTGCGCGCTCCCTTAACGCGATTTGCCGCAATCGCCTCTCCCTGTCCTGAACCGCCCAAAATAATTCCTCGGGATGATGGATCTTTTGCGACTTCTTTTGCAACAGGAATAATAAAATCAGGATAGTCATCATGTTCCTCGAGTGTAAATGCGCCCTTATCAATCACTTCGTGTCCGAGTGACTCGACAAAAAGAATAAGCTTTTGTTTGAGTTCGAATCCGGCATGGTCGCTTCCAATAAAAATCCGCATAGTAAGTATGTTAGTAATTAGTATTTTAGTATCTTAGATACTGTAAGAATTTGATTCAATAAGTTTGTTTAACATTTTCATTACTTCGTCAAGCAACGACTTTATCATACTATCTTCTTTAAGAAAACCAATCCTCGTAGCGATTCTCATCTGTGTTTCAAGCTCAGAACCAGAACCGAAAGCTATGATAAGGAAGTGGCGAAAATCTTTCTTTGTTGAACGTCGACTGCCTTCTGCGATATTAGATGGAATTGATACAGCCGCACGTCTTATTTGTGACACAAGACCATACCTTTCAGATTCAGGGAAATTTAATGTTGTCTTATATACCACTTCAACTAAATCCATAGCTCTTTGCCACACAGTCAGCTTCTCGTAGTTATGGACTTGCATCTCCTTAATCTAAAATACTATCTACTAATTTACTAACCTACTGTATGTAGCTTCCCGCCTTGATCACATGCTCCACGAGCGCGTGGGTATATCCCATCTCGTTGTCGTACCATGAAAGCACTTTGACTAAATTCCCGCCTACAACCCTTGTGAAAGAAAGATCGGCGATCGCGGCATAGGGACTGCCGACAATATCGGAGGAAACAATCTGTTCATCGGTAACGGTAAATACTTTCTTCCAGCGATCCTCTTGCGCCGCTTTGCGTAAAATATCATTCACTTCTTGCACGCTCGTATCGCGCTTCGCGACAAAGGTGATGTCGGCAACCGAGCCGGTGACAACCGGCACGCGCATTGCAATACCGTCAAATTTTCCTTCAAGATCTTTGATGACTTTTGCCACGGCGATAGCCGCGCCCGTGGTTGAAGGCACGATATTTTGCGCGCCCGCTCTTCCCCGTCGCCAATCTTTCGCATCGGGAGAATCGACAAGCTTTTGTGTCGCTGTGTATCCATGCACCGTATTCAAGAGCGCTTTTTCAACACCGATTGCTTCGTGCAAGATCTGAATAAGTGGACTTGAGGCATTTGTGGTGCACGATGCGTTTGAGGAAAGTGGTGATTTTTCCAAATCGCCTTCGTTGATTCCCATAAGCACCGTGACCCCTGTCACCTCACCGCCTTCTTTTGCGGGAGCAGAGATCACGACACGTTTTGCGCCTGCGTCGATATGCCCATGCGCTTTCTCAAAACTTTCAAAAAATCCTGTTGATTCAACCACGACATCAACATCAAGCTCGTTCCACGGGAGAAGCGACGGCTCTTTCTGTTGAACAAACACGACATCTTTGCCATTGATACGGAGGAATTTTTTCTCTCCGTCCTTACGCACACCGATATCGAGCTTGCTTTTGCCATATGCTGTATCGTATTTAAGAAGATACGCAAGATTGTCGATATCCCCCAGGTCATTCACTGCAACAATTGATAGTTCCTCGCGCTCAAAACCTGTTTTAAGAAACGCTCTGCCGATTCTTCCCAATCCATTGATCGCAACTTTGATTTTTGCCATGTGTTAAAAAGTTCTTATTAGTTTTAATCACTTTATTATAACAGGCAGTGAGGAAGAAATCGAGCTTGCTCAGATTTCGACCGAGCGAACCTGTTATATGGAAATATAACAGGCAGCGAGCAACAAGTAAAAGCTCTCTTTTATTTGTTGCGAGCGAACCTGCTATATGCCCGCACGGGGCATATACCAAACACACAAAATAGATTCAAAAACACATACTGAATAACTGTCGGCCACTATTTTCCCCCATTTCCCCCCTAATTACGCTATAGCGTAATTAGGGGGGAAACTTAAACTAAAGAAATCAAGCTCCCTATGGCAGAGACAGCGGGGAAACGAGTTTTATATCTTAAAATATTTCTTAAGACTCGTGTCATTTTCTATTTTTTGGGCAATAATATACAGGATATCTTTACCTATCTTAAAATCTGCCTTAAGAAGTACAACGAGGTCTTCGCAATCGTAAGGATACACCCAAACACTATCTTGAAGGCGAAAAAACCCGAGGTGCGCAATAGTTCTTCTGAGTTTGTCTCGCACACCCTTTCTGTATTCATATATATCAAAGATAACAATTCGCCATTTGCCATCCCATCGTTTGGGCTTTTTAATAAGAATCTTATGGGCATGCAATAATGCCACCCTGCGCCTCCCCTCTTCCGTAAGCTGCACAAATTTTTTCCCATTGTGATCGGAAAACTTTATAAGACCATTGTCAACAAGTCGGGAAATCGTTCTTTTTACAGCGTATCGAGAGTTTTTTTTGAGCGACCCATTACCACTAAACTGCTTGAGCACCACAAGAGCATTCGGTGCAAGAACTGCCATACTCAAAGCGCCTGCTGCATACAAACTATTGAGTATGATGGTTTGTATTTTTGCGCGCCGGTTCTCCTTTTTTAGCTCTTGTTCCAATAGACTCATGGATATTTGTGTTTTTTATATTCTAGTATCCTATGCTACCATTTCCCCACTAATTACGCTATAGCGTAATTAGTGGGGAAACAGGTTGAGTTAAAGAATTCACCCAAGGTATGATTTTGCGATATTAATAAAAACTAGTTGAGCATTGGGGGTGTTGTCGTTTGAGGAGGAGACGATGTTATATCCGCTGATGCAGGAGTGGGCTCTGGCACGGGTTCCGAGGTCGGTGTCACTTCTGGTTCAAGAGCAGGAGTTGGTTCCGGTGCCGGTTCTGGAGCAGGCTCGGGGGTAGATGTAGGTGTGAATTCTTCTGTTGGTGTGGAAGTAGTTTCTGGTGGGGGAGTTGGTTGGCTCTCTGGTGCCGGCGTCGGGCTTGATTGAGATTGGGTGTTTTGTGTCGGCGGCTGCGCAGGCAGACCACACTCACCTGAAGTTGTTTTAGTAACTCCACCTGAAACAGTAAGACAATAGGGTGTTCCCGTTTGTTCATCGTATAATGTCACGCCGCTACGCCTGTCGGGTGAACCGATTTTTGCATTTCCTTTCACCTCAAGTTCTTCTACCACAAGCTTTCCATTTCCATCAATGCTCCACTTGCCAGCGGAACCGATGATGGCGCGGACGCTGACGATATCTTGGTCGTTTAAGTCAATACCCGCCGAGATGAATTTGATACGACCCGTGACGTCTTCAACGCTCCAGAACGAAGACTCGCCGTTGCCGTCAACAATGGCGCCGTTTGAGATGGCGGGGTCAAGCTTGCTCCAGGTGAGATTTACAAAAGCAAGAATGGTGCCTTGTGTTGGTGATGTGAAGTCTTCAAGCGCAATACCTACTGTGTAGGCGGAGGTGGTTGCCTTTTGGCCAACACCGGGAGTACTTGAGAGAGTGATACGGTCGCCTCTTTTGATCTCCCCTCCGTCGAGATTGACTTTGATAGGGACGCGGCCTGCGAGCGCGACGGGGTATTGATTGGGAGTTTCCGTGTCGTTGCCAAGACCCAAGATGATGCCCGGTTTGGTGGAGACAATGCCGATAATTGCGCTAGCGCCGTCTGCTTTTCCTACTGTGTCTTCTCCGAGCGTTTCCACGATGTCGCCGGGTTCAAGCGATTGTGACGAGGTGTAATTTTCCGCAAGGTCGGTTGCTCCGGTGGTGTAGGAGACCGCGGAAACCCTTCCGGTGGTGGAAGCCGTGCAGGTGCCGTCGTTATCGACACAGATGCCGCCGTATCCTACAAGAATACCTGCTTGCTGGGCGGTTGAGGAAAGACCGATTGTCGTGG
>Ga0209518_1004855_pt1 | contig 10521 bp, 13 predicted proteins | sample RifGroB1_FD_183993 | JGI IMG/M metagenome (GOLD analysis project Ga0209518, IMG submission 183993) | Groundwater microbial communities from Rifle, Colorado, USA - Groundwater B1 (SPAdes) (version 2) | ecosystem: Environmental > Aquatic > Deep subsurface > Groundwater | place: Rifle, Colorado... | reverse complement strand
GCGCGAGTGCTTTCCGCCAATTTCTGACTCCCTGCCCCCTTCGGTGGGCAGGGCTGGGCTCGGAAATGCAAAAGAGTACTTTTGCATTTCGCTCGCCCTACGTCGCCAGTAGATTCACTTTCTTGCAACGATAATATCGTCTTGGACGTTCCTAGGTACTACCGCGTAATGTGAAAACTCAAGGTTTGGTACAGCGCGGCCTTCTGTGAGAGAACGTAATTGGGTTGTATAACCGAATAGTTCCGACAAAGGTACCTTCGCGGTGACTACCTTCGCTTGCCCACGGTCGCTCATGGATTCTATTTGTCCGCGTTTTGCGTTGATGGAACCCGTCACGTCACCCATAAATTTTTCGGGAGTTATCACTTCCAGTTTCATTATTGGTTCCAAAAGTACCGGCTTTGATTTCTGCAACGCTTCCTGCATCGCGTTGATAGCCGCAAGTTTGAAAGCTATCTCAGAAGAGTCCACGTCGTGATACGAGCCGTCGTAAAGATCCACGGATACATCGACTACAGGGTATCCGGCAAGGACACCGCGCTCTAGCGCCTCTTTGAGACCTTTTCTGATCGGCTGAATGTATTCCTGCGGAATAACTCCTCCTTTGATGTTATTAATGAATTCAAAGTGATCTTCACGCTCGATATTGTTCTTTACTTTCTTGCCTTCCACCACCGGCGCGAGCGGCTTCACGTGTATTTTCACGTGCCCATATTGGCCGCGACCGCCAGTCTGCTTGATATGTTTGTACTCCACATCCGCAGTGCCTTGAATCGTTTCGCGATAAGCGACCTGTGGTTTTCCTGTCGTAGCTACGACACCAAATTCGCGCTTCATACGCTCTACGAGAATCTCTAAGTGCAACTCTCCCATACCGGAGATTATAGTCTCGAGAGTTTCAGGATCGGTCATAACGCGGAATGTCGGATCTTCGTCGGAAAGACGCGATAGAGCAATGCCGAGTTTCTCCTGATCAGCTTTTGTTTTCGGTTCGACACGCATGGAAATTACCGGCTCGGGAAAGACGATGGATTCCAGCGCTATCGGATGTTCGGGGTTACAAAGCGTGTGTCCAATTTTTACTTCCTTCAAGCCGACAGCCGCCACGATTTCGCCTGCGTACGCGATTTTCACATCTTCGCGCTTGTCGGCCTGTAAGCGAACGATGCGTCCGAGTCGTTCCTTCTTGTTGTTCGCGGAGTTGTAAACGAAAGTACCTGCTTCAATCGAGCCAGAGTACACGCGGAAGAATGCCAAAGAGCCCACAAACGGATCCACCTGCAGTTTGAAAACGAGAGCGGCAAAAGGCGCTTCGTCAGACGCCAGCCGAGTTTCCTCCTCACCTGTGTCGGTGTTGTGACCTTTGGCCGGCGGCACATCTAAAGGAGAGGGCAGATAATCCACGACGGCATCCAGGATTAGCTGAACACCCTTATTCTTCAATGATGTACCCGTAAGGACGGGGAAGATCTCATTCGCACAAACTGCCTTTCGGAGCAATTTTTTCAAGTCTTCAACGGAAACTTCCTTCCCTTCCAGGTAGTCGTTCATCAACTTTTCGTCGTGCTCAACGATACGTTCGATAAGTTCACCGTGGTATTTTTCCGCTTCTGTCTTCACGCCCTCCGGAATATCATACGCGACCACATTCGCCCCCATTTCTCCTTCAAACTTGTACGCCTTCATCGCAAGAAGGTCGACTACGCCGTCGAAATTCCCTTCCTCGCCTATCGGTATCTGCAGACGAACGGCTTTTTTTGAGAGGCGATCTAAAATGCTCGCATATGATTTTTCAAACGACGCGCCGGTGCGGTCGAGTTTGTTGATGTAGCAGATGCGGGGCACGTTGGCCTCTTCCGCATAGCGCCAGTTGGTTTCGCTTTGCGGCTCAACACCCGCAACACCGTCAAAGACGACGACCGCGCCATCCAAAACGCGCATGGAACGCTTCACTTCACTAGTAAAGTCGATGTGTCCGGGAGTATCAATGATGTTGAAGCGGTGCTTGTTGGAAGTATCAGTCCCCATGTATGTTGGGTTCCAGAAGCACGTAATCGCGGCGGCGGTGATAGTGATGCCGCGCTCGCGCTCCTGCTCCATCCAATCAGTTACCGTGTCGCCCTCATGCACCTCGCCTATTCTATGGCTCTCGCCGGTGTAAAAGAGTATTCGTTCCGACGTGGTTGTTTTACCCGCGTCAATGTGTGCGATAATCCCAAAATTTCGTACCTTTTCCAATGGGTAATCTCTTGCCATACGAATAGTTTACAGTTGGCGGTAAAAACAAAACGCCCGGAGGCGTCTCAACAATGTAGCGGAAAATTGGGAAAATGCAAAGTGTCGGCTGTACTAGTTCTTTCAAAAACGAAGAGTCCCAACTGTCACTTGCGCAACCGTCGAGACTCAAACTTCATGTAAACCGGTGCACCGGTTTCTGGCTCCTCGGCTCGGAAATGCAAATGAGTACATTTTCATTTCACTCGCCCTATGTCGCCAGTAAGGAGGTCGGACCATGGAGCCGTATCTCTACCCGATGTTATACCCGAGGTTAAACCTCGGGACACAAGAGCCAGACAGCAACCCTAAAAGGGCTTTGCTACGCGAGTGGCTTTACCCTTCGACTCCCTTCGATAAACTCAGGATAAATCGCTCAGGGTAATTTTGCTAACGCAAAATTACCAGGCAAAATGGGCAAACGCCTTGTTGGCTTCTGCCATCTTGTGAGTAGTTTCCTTTTTAGCGACTGCGACACCTTCGCCTTTGTGTGCGGCGCGAATTTCCGCGAGGAGCGATTCGTGCATCGGCTTTCCCTTGGTGCCTTCTGCCGCTTCAACTATCCAACGAAAGCCGAGCGCAAGCCGACGTTCCGGCCGCACTTCGCGCGGCACTTGGTAGTTTGCGCCTCCTACGCGACGACTTCTAACTTCCACCGACGGAGACGCTTTGTCCAATGCTTCGTCCAGTATTATGACAGGGTCACCGTCTTTTTTTAGCTCATTCATCACCTTGTAGACAATTTTCCGTGCGGTGTCTTTCTTGCCGCGCTCCATCACGTAGTTAATGAGCTTCGCGACTTTCACCGAGCCGTACACGTCGTCCGGCGGAGGTTGTTTTCTGTTTTTTACTGCGCGTCTCATATAGATTTCAAATTCGAAACACTAAACAAATACCAAATGACAAATCAGAAATTTCAAACAACGCGCTTTCGTTTGTGATTTGTGATTTCATACTTTCGAATTTGTTTAGAATTTCTTGCTTCGGATTTAGGATTTTGGTTTTTTGGCTCCGTAGAGAGAACGGCCGCGGCGACGCTTATCAACGCCTGTTGCATCCAACTTACCGCGAACGATAGTGTAACGAACACCGATGTCCTTTACACGTCCGCCACGCACCAAGACCACTGAGTGCTCTTGCAGGTTGTGTCCCTCGCCGGGGATATATGCGGTAATTTCCTGACCGTTGGTGAGTCGTACACGAGCTATCTTTCGAATAGCCGAGTTCGGCTTACGCGGAGTTTTCGTCGTCACACGCGTACATACACCGCGCTTGAAAGGCGCAGGGTAGAAAGAAGGGCGGTTTTTGAGCGTGTTGAAACCGCGGGCAAGCGCCACAGTCTTCGAGCGCCACGTTTTCTTGGTGCGGCCTTTACGCGTTAGTTGATTTATTGTTGACATGTTTGGGTAGCTTTCAGCTGTCAGGTTTCAGTTTTCAGCAAAATGCCGAAACTAAAAAGCGCCGAAAGTGCTAGAGAAATGTACTATGTATGCTCTGCAATTGCAAGATTTCCGCGAAATTCAGATTCCTGCAATCGCGTGTGCGAGAGACTGAATGAATCCGAAGAAAGTCCCCCCAGCAAGAATGATAAAAAGAATTACAAGACCGAATCCTAAAAAAGGATTTCCTTCAAGGTACGAACGGAAACGATCATACGAGAAAGCAAGTCCGCGCGGCAAAACAGAAGAGAGTATCTTCGAGCCGTCTAAAGGTGGGATGGGGATCAAATTGAAAAGAAAAAGGATGATATTTATGAATATAATAAGAAACAAGATATCGGCCATACCTGTAGGAAAAAATCCAAGGCGAATGATGAGTCCGCCTATAAGTGCAATGACGAGATTGGAGAGAGGTCCTGCCCCAGCTACAATTGCTTCACTGAAACGCCCCGGCCGCAAATTATATGGATTGTACGGTACGGGTTTTGCCCAGCCGAAAAGAATTGGTGCATTAGTGAGCACGAGAACAAGCGGCAAAATAATGCTTCCCATGGGGTCAAGATGAGATATGGGATTTAGTGTTATTCGTCCCTGCAAGCGCGCCGTCGGGTCGCCAAGCCGCTCCGCGGCAACGCCGTGCATCACCTCATGGATTACCGCAGACATCATGATGACTGCGACGACAAAAATTCCATCAATTAACGACATCGAACCATCGTACCACACCTATAAATCACGTCCTCATTCTCCGGCCTCTTCGAGCTTTACTGTATACGAGATTTTCTCTCGCGACGGACTCTCTTCAAACGCAAAAGATATTTGTGGGAATTTCTCCGTTATGCGCAGAGCTGTCTGTCGCAGATCTTCCACCGTCGCGAAATCTTCTTTAGTACGGATCTTGCTCAAAAGGTCAGGAGTTTGTTGGTGATACGCTCGGTCTTCCACATGGCCTTCGGGCGTGACTGGATATGTCTTACTAAACGTGCCTCCATGGTCTTTAAGATAGAGAAGAAAATGTTCAAACTCAAAATTAGGTTCTAGTACAAAGCCAGATTCGCTCATGCCTTTCATAACGTCGAAAAGCGAGCCAAGGTCTTCTTCTCCAGCTTTTAAGGCGCGCTCTCGTCGTAGCTGTTGGACTTTTTCTAGTCCGAGCTTCTTCTCCGCCTCATCGCCATATGCCCATGGACTTTTACCTTTCTCGACAGTCATGTCAGGAATTATATATCAGTTGCGAATACTATGCAGTGCGTGTACTATGCGCGACACATGGCAAAAGAGTGTGACATAACCACAGTTAGATAGTCTTCCAGACATCTCACGGGGCAGGCAGGAAATAAATAGTTTAAACAAGCGTATGGCAAAAACATGTGTAATAACAAGTAAGAGAAGTCGCGTGGGAGGTGGGTATTCCAACCGCACGCGCGCAACTAAATTTAATCCGACTGGTTCTCGTCGGCGCCAGGTGAACATCCAGAAGAAAACACTTTTTATCCCAGAACTTGGGAAAAAAGTCACCGTCAACGTATCGGCCAAAGGACTCAAAACAATGAGGAAAAGAGGGTCATTCCAGGTACTAAAGAAGGCAGGCCTCATTTGAGAGAGCGCGGGGAAAAAGTCGCGAAAACGCGACTTTTTTCATGATATGCTAATTCTATGATTCAATACGAACCAAAAACATTTTCTCTTCCCGCCCTTAACGGCATTTCTGCGGAATCCGTGAAGCAACACATCGGCCTTTATGAGGGTTATGTAAAGAATTTCAATGCGATGACGCAGGAAGCGATGACATTGATGAATGACCCGCAGAAGAACATGCACGCGATATCCGAGATATGGCGTCGACGATCTTTTGAATTCGACGGCATGCGGCTCCACGAACACTACTTCGCGCAGTTTGAGGGCGGTGCCCGTTCGCTCGACCCTTCGAGCGCGTTCGCGAAGAAAGTGGCGAAAGAGTTTTCAATGGGAGGCGAAGGACAGCCCGAGTTGCTTTTGAAGAACATCTCTTCGATGCGCGGACCCGGTTGGGCAATCCTTTATTGGGATCCCGTTGGCGGCTGTTTCCAAAGCGGCTTCACCGGTGAACAGCATCAGGGACATTTTGTGACACTTCCTATAATTCTTGCACTCGACGTGTGGGAGCACGCCTATATCCTCGACTACGGTGCCGCTGGCAAAGGCAAATACGTAGACGCGTTCTTCAAAAATCTGAATTGGGGTGTCATAGAAAAGCGGTTCGCGGCTTTTCAATAAAAAAAACGACCTCCGGCGCGCGTTGCGTCGGAGGTCTTTGCGGGGCGATGCGGGTTGGCCTACGCCGCTGCCTCGGCGGGGCCCGTCTCGAGATAGACGAACTCGGCGATCCCGCGGCCGAAATCGGCCGTAATGGAAGCGTGGCAGGAAAGATAGTTCACCTTCACTAAGATTTCCTTCTTTGTGGGCTGTGGGTTTTTCTCCCAAGCCCTAACGAGGGCGGCCAAATCTGCCTTTGAGATCTCGAGGTCGAATCCGCCAATCGACTTGACGCCTGCCGGCAGCGTGGTCTCGAACGTCACCTGTGCTGTGACGGTCGTTCCGTTTGAATCTTTGATGCGCCTCGCGCGGCGCCCTTTGAGATAAGCATCGGCGGCTTTTTTGGCGACATCGAGGTAAAAAATCTCGGATCTTGCCGCCGCCAGTCGCATCTTACTCATCGTCTTTCCTTTTCTTGACGATTACGCTGTGGTCTTTTTTACGCATTACCCCTTGCCACAGCGGAAAATCCCGAGCAGAGTCGAGGGACTTTCCGCTGTGGCGAAACCGTGTGTTAAAGAACAAAAGAGCGCGGAGATATAGTATACCTACGCGTTCCCTTTGCAATCTTATTGTGGGAACTTACTTCTCCAACAAATCGTGCGGAACAGAGATGTAAAGTTATCCATCTGTGGCACTCTGAACTAACTCTCCGCCTATTTGGTTACAAGCTCTCCGAACTCTCTTTGTGAGTAACGCCATCATCTTCATCGTCGTCTTCGGGATTCTTGTTAGAATACATTTCGTTTGCGCCAAGAGCCGCGAGCATTTCTTTAGGCGTACCTTCTCGTAAAATCTCCTCTCTCTGTTTATCCAAACCTTTAGGAAGCGCCGAATCGGCTTCTGGTTTTCCAAGTCCCTTCCCTTCGGAGTTTTCTTTCATAGTGCAGATAAGTTTAACACATAAGTCTCATTCCTTCTTCTTATCAAGTTTGTCCAATTTGAGTACTTTGAAGATAAGGTAGACCGTGATCGCCAGGATGAAAAAATCAAGGAGGGTCGCAAGAAATTTACCCAGAGCAATTGATCCTATAGTAATATCGCCGAGTCGTCCGGTGCCGCCAAATAAATACGTAAGCGTAGGATTTACGATATCTGTTGAGAATGACGTTGTGACCTTAGAAACTGCACCTCCCAAAACGAAACCGATAGCAAGACCTACAACGCCGCGCTCACGCACGAAATCTATGAATCCGACAAATTGTCCCTTTAATTGTTCGCGAACCATATCTTATAGGTTATTAACGAGTGAAGCGAGTTTAACACATTTTAGACCCGCATAAAATTTCGCAAAGCAAAATTTGTGCGGGTGAAGCACGGCATAGTCGCTACGCCTACTCACATTGCTTCATCTATCGCCTCGTTCACTAATGCGTCTGCCTCTTTATTCATCTCACGCGGAATGTGTGTGAAATTAACATCAGGAAAATGTGCGACGAGAAGATTATGCACTTTCATGTACTGCGGCCAGAGCGTCTCTTCTTTGATCTGATATTTATTCTCCATCTGTCTCACAATTAGTTCGGAGTCCATGCGCACCTCTATCGTACGCCCAGCAAACCCGCGCTTTTTCGCCTCCTGAAGCGCGAGAATAAGCGCCTCATATTCCGCCCAATTATTCGTCTGCTTTTCACCGAGGAATCTTTTTAATTCCGCTATTTTGCGAGTGCCGTCATACATAACGACACCGGCCCCGGCGGGTCCTGGATTGCCGCGCGAGCCGCCATCAGTGTAAATAGTGATACTCATGCAACTACAGGCGGCATTTGAGCGTTTCCCCGACAAATAAAACGCACTCGGAGACGGAGAGTTTCTGCATGTATTGAGAAGTGTACTGTATTTAATCGGCGTGAAAACTACAAAACCAGCCAAGCTGTGAACAATAGCATGGTCAGTTTATGAACATATGTTCATAAACTGACCTCTTGCCGCTACACTGAAACAACGTCAACTATTCGGAGCGCAAGACCGCCACGGAACGAATCGCGCCCGATTGTAGCGAGAACTCTCGCCTCCGTCCCTGCCTCAGGGGTGAGAGTGAACCCTTCGGGCGCACGGAAGAAATCGAAAGCACGCATACGCACTCCCGATCGACGACACTCAAGTCGAAGCTCCACGTGTGCACTGTCACGCCCGAAACGCTTCACCTCTGTGACAGTCGTCTCGCACACACTGAGTATCGGCTTTGGGTTCCCGATTCCGAACGGTGCCAGTAAAGAAACGTCGGCAAAAAAAGCTGATGAAAGTTCAGAAAGAGAAACTAGAAGGTCGGGTGTCACATCATTTTTATCGGTATTCTGCAATACAGCGCCGGACAGAGATGAAGCCGCGCGAGTGAGAATCTCCGGAAGCGCATGAACATTCTCGTGTGAAACAGAAAATCCGCCGGAATTCGCGTGCCCACCAGCCGCATCAAAGACATCTCCTGCGTTTGCAAAAAGTTCCGCTATAGAAATATTTCCATCCGAGCGGCATGAGCCTTTAAGATTCCCATTCGCGTCCCTGCCCCATAGACAAACGACACCACCGCGATCCTCCATGATTGAATTCGCCGCAAGCCCTAAGATGGCTGGTTTCCATTCAGGATTTCCCAAAACAACGACCTGTTCGCTATCGCCGAAACGCTCGCGCATATTTTTGCGAGCTTGCCGTACGACCACCGCAACGACCCCCTTACGCCGCGTATTCAACTGTTCAAGGTGTGCGACAAGCGCCTCGGCTTCCTCAGGATTTTCAGTACTGAGAAGTTTTAGCGCGGCGTCGGGCTCATCCATACGTGAAGCGGCATTCACGCGCGGAGCGATTGAGAAAGCGATGTCGTCTTCTGTGAGTTCGGCGCGACGCAGGCGAAGACGATTGCAAAGCGCGATTATTCCGGGACGCGGAGATTTCCTAAGAACTTTCAGCCCGAAGTGCGAAAGTACGCGATTCTCATCGACGAGCGGCACCATGTCGGCAATCGTTGCTATGGCTACCATATCCAAAAGCCACTTCTCCCAACCATCCGGTATCACACTGAAGTTGGACGCATTGCGCTTCTTTCCTTCTGTCAGAGTCGCCTGCACAAGCTTCCATGCAACTGCGGCACCGCAGAGATCACGGAATGGATATCCGCCAGCTGGCGGACCAAGCTTTGGATTGATGACAGCGAGAGCGTCCGGCAAAACGCCGTTTACCTCATGATGGTCTGTAACGATAACGTCCACACCTCTCTCATTCGCAAATTGTACAGCGTCTATCGCAGTCGTTCCGACATCAACGGTAATGATGAGTGAGACATTATTTGACGCCAATTGCGCTATCGCTTCTTTGTGAAAGCCGTAGCCCTCTCTGTCACGATGGGGTAAATACACTTCGAAATTTTTGTAACCTATTTTGCGAAAAAAATCCGATAGAACTACGGCGCCGGGAATACCGTCACAATCAAAATCCGCGTATACGGCAATGCGCTCGCCCTGTGCAATAGCCGACAGTAGACGTGAGACCGCCCGCTCCATTCCCTCGAGGAGAAATGGATCGTGCGTTCCACGCTCATAATCAGGCTCAAGGAATGCGGCAATGTGTTCGTCAGATTCGACGCCGCGCTTAGCAAGCAACGACCGAACGAGTAGAGAAACCTCCATGGAGACGATTGTAGCACCGCTATCGGTCAGGCTATACTGAGGTCATGTCTGATTGCATATTTTGCAAAATAATCCGCGGAGAGCTTCCTTCGTTCAAAATATACGAGGACGAACGCGTGATCGCGTTCCTCGATATCCATCCCGTCAATGCTGGCCATACTCTTATCGTTCCGAAAGCACATTCACAAAACATCTTCGATATCAAACCGGAAGATTGGACCGCCGTTGCGGAGTTGACACGCGCGCTCGCGCTCGCGATAGAGAAAGGTACCGAGGCCGACGGCGTCAACATCGCGATGAACAATCGCGAGCATGCGGGCCAAGTCGTTCAGCATCCGCATGTGCACGTCATTCCACGTTTCAAAGGTGATGGCCTGAAGCTCATGCCGCAGAGGGAATACAAAACGAACGAGGCCGAAGAAACAGCGGAGAAGATCCGCGCGGAAGTTTCCTGATTTTAATTGATGGGACAGACGAACTGGCAGTTCGGACCTGTGCGTCCGACGTAGGAGCCGTCCGGACAGAGCATCGCGTCGGCGGTGCATGCGACAGGTACGGAAGTGGCGCAACGCCAATTTTGGCAACCTCGATCAGTAGTGTACAACTGCCAAGTTCCCTGAACGTTATTTGACGCTGTGCAAGTGGGGCCCTCGGGCGCGTTTAGTACGGGGCAGTCAACGCCAACAATGCCAACTCGCACTGTTGTAGATGTTCTGGCTTTTCCACCTGATGCATCGCGTACGACGATCTGCACGGTGTACACTCCTGCGGCCGAATATGAATGCGTGAAGGTCGTCGTTTGCACGAACGATGTCGCGACTGTATTTGCTATAAGATCCGAGAAAACGGGCTCATCGCCCCAAGAGATTTGGTAATCGAGACTTTGATTT
>Ga0209518_1004854_pt1 | contig 10521 bp, 12 predicted proteins | sample RifGroB1_FD_183993 | JGI IMG/M metagenome (GOLD analysis project Ga0209518, IMG submission 183993) | Groundwater microbial communities from Rifle, Colorado, USA - Groundwater B1 (SPAdes) (version 2) | ecosystem: Environmental > Aquatic > Deep subsurface > Groundwater | place: Rifle, Colorado... | reverse complement strand
TTTGATCAGTTGGATATCAGAAGTGATTGATTTGGCGACTCCTGCAAGTTGTTGTCGTTGGCTAAATTGTCTAAATCCGGCATAACCTACAGAAAAAATAATTCCGACAATTGAAATACCAACCAAAAGTTCAATTAAAGTATATCCAGTCAAATTTTTTCTTCCTGCGAAAAGTATTCTATCTAAAGAAGTCATATATCTAATTTACACTGAACTTATAATGAATGTCCACTTATTACGGATTATCTACCTTGTAGTTACAGGTAGTACCGCAGTTTGTTCCTCCGCAAGACTGTGATCCGCTACCTTGTTCCATAGAAGCACAAATCGAATACGTAGAACCGTTTGAACTGTATAAATAAACACGCGTTGGATTAAGCGGATCACTGGGAATTCCTGCTATATAAGTGTTCGATGCGGCACAGGAAGAAGGGGAGTTGTCTCCCACCAATGAACCTCCGAAAGTTATCGAATTGGGATAATTATTACAATCAGCCTTATATATTTCCAGGCCTGATCTTATAAGTTCGAGGTCCGATTTTCTTTTTGCATCCCTGCTGGCTTCACGCGCTCCTGATAAACCAAAAATTGAAACTGCAACAAGTATCCCTATAATTGAGATAACAACAAGAAGTTCAATCAGTGTAAATCCTAAATTGAGTTTTAATTTTGACATACTTATTATTTAATTAAATCGGGCAAATAGTCCCTGCTGTTGGTTGGGTGGCGCTTTCTCCAATTTTACCGCTTGAACAGACAACCCAATAAGTTGTCGTTGTTTTAGATTCAAGACCAGTCCAAAAACTGTATGTAGTACCGTTTACTGTGCCTCCACCACTACCATTACTTATATATCTGTAAATATAAGGTGATGTATCTTTAGGATCAGAGGGACATGTTCCAATAGCTAAAATTGTACATAAACTACCATCAGCATCTGTTGCCGCTGTATATGATGGATAAAGACCTGTATTTTTACTGGCATAATTTTCCAAAGCGGTCTGATATTGCCTGAGATCTGATTTTCTTTCAGTATCTCTTGCTTGCTTTTGAGAATTTGTAAATGATACCAACGCTAATGAAGCCAAAATACCGATCAGTGAAATTACCACCAACATTTCAACCAAAGTAAACCCTTTTTCGCTTATATTAGATTTTTTAATATTATTAATCATGGCTAGGGATTGACAACATATTTCCAACCACTCGGACACCAGGCTGCTGCGGTTGCTACACCTTTATCATCACTTTTATTTTCCAGACATGCTTCCAATATATAATTATCGTCGTCTACGTAAGTATAGCGATACGCTTGAGTTGAAAGCGGATCAGGCGGAAGAGTACCCATATAGGTAATACTGTTATTCTGCCAGATGTTACCCCAAACACAGGTCCCGTCACAAGCGACTATATCTGTCCCTGATGAAGCAGGGTATTCACCAAGATCATTATAGTAAAGCCTTAGAGCTGTTTGAATGTTTCTCAAATCTGATTTCCTTTGAGCGTCTCGGGCACGTTCCCTGGCAGAGTTTAAATTAGCCAACACTAATGTGGCTAAAATTCCAATTAAAGAAACAACTACCAATAATTCTACCAATGTAAAACCTTTATTTTCTTTCTTTTCATTCATATTATAAATTATATATTCACTATACAACATTTATTCACTTGCATTTGTATTGGCAGAGGTCACCGCAAAATTACAAGTCCCAGCGCTACCGCAAGTGTAGATCGTTGTAATGATGTCCTGATCTAGTGCATTTTCCAGACGTGCAAACAGTTGATATTTCTGATTAGAGCTTCCAGGAACTATTCGGTAACGGTAAGATGCATCGGTTGAAGGGTCAGCCGGCATTTCTTTAAAGTAGACTGTTTTACCATCAGTTATTTCATCTCCACCCCAAGAACATGATGTTCCTGTTGAGAGAGCAGGATTATATGGACAGGCAGCCACCAAACCTGATGCTTCTGAAGGGTATCTGCCATAATCAGCATAAAAAAGTTCTAAAGAACTTGTTAACTGCTTGAGGTCTGATTTCCTTTGGGCATCTCTTCCCCTGATCTGTGCATTTCTGAAGTTACCGGCGACAATTGCAACCAGTATACCTATTATGGACATTACCACCAAAAGTTCGACTAACGTAAAGCCTTTTTTTGAACGGATAGCATTATTAATCATTCAAAGTTGTACTCTCTACCATAATTGCATATAACACTACCGCATTTCAAGCCCATCTTCAAAATACTTTCCGAGTATTCCGCTTCATCAGTTCCCTCAAGAGCAATATAAACGGCATAGCCTTTAATATTTGAAAGATAAAGATATTCACGACCTTCATTTGCCTTCGGATCTCTGGGTAAGATTGATATATCTTCAAAAGAATCCAAACTCCAATTGCATGCTTTAAAGACAGGTCCCTGACAAGCGGCTATTTTTCCATCAATTGATTTGGGGAACTTTTGATGTTTTGTTTGATAAATATCTAAAGCTTTTTGTAAGGTACTTAGATCGTTTTTTCTTTGATTATCACGGCCTCGTCTAATACTTATATTTATATTGTATGTAGTTAAAATTGAAAGGATGGAAAAGATAATAAGTAAAAATTTTATTTCAGTACGTGTAAATAATTTCATTTAAAAAAGTCTTAATTTTATTGTAAATACTCGTATTATCAATTCCAAGACATACATTCATTGGCAGGATTGCTACACATACCGTAACAGCTTGAATTTTGAAAGTTTGGATCACATACCGGACCGGGGCGGTTGGCATCCCAACCTATAGGCACACAAGTTCCACCGACACAACCATAAAAATCAGATGGAGTACCTCCACCACCACCACCTCCGCCGCCACCAACATCTGATCCGTCGGGTGCATTGGGACTGGTATAGACATAACTGTAAACTGCACCTGGCCCTAATCCAGCGGTAAAGTCCGGGTCATTCTCATTTTGAAGACTGGAGTATATTTTATACCATTTCGGGCATGAATTATCCTCATGAACATACATATAGGATGCGTTAGTCTCCGGATCACAGGGAACCTTGTCTAAATACGGACGAAGACCAATTCCAGGATTACAAGTAACAAGACTTGGTAGAGGATAACAATTATTATCTTTTTCGTACTCTTCGACAGCAATTCCGATCCTTCTTGTTTCAGCTTTACGCCTGGCATCGGCACTTTTGAAAATCTGAGTCCGAAGAGATGATAATGCAATAATTATTAATGTGACAATTACTAATGAAACAATCATAACCTCTGTCAAAGTCATCCCCAGAGTTTGTTTCTTTTTAATTGTTTTTAAATTATATTTTTGTAAAAAATACATACAAAAAAGAGATTATTAAAAACGGGCCAAAAGCTATTTTTTGTTTCCATTTTGCAAGGCCTAATATCAACAGTATGGAAGCAACTAAGCCCCCTGTCAAGAATGCTCCTAATATCCAGATTAAGCTAGAATACAGACCTATCCAGGGCCCTAAAACTACCGCCAGTTTAACATCTCCCAGTCCCATACCTTGTCCTTTTGTTAATAAATATATTATTAATAAAAATAATGCTGCTAAAAAACCAGCAAGTAGATTTTGGAAAGGAGAGTTTCCCATTACAAAAATAGATAAGAAGAGAATTAGCCAGATAAGTTCGTCAGGAATAAATTGGTGTTCCAAATCGATTACCAAAACCGACAGACATAGTAAAAACAAAACAAAATATATCAGAAATAAATAGACCGAAACAACAGAGTAAAGATAAACTGCAGCGATTATCGTAACAAATTCTATTAAGAAATAGCGGGGACTTATCTTTTTATGACAACAAAAACTTTTTCCATTTAAAACCAAATATGAAAACAGGGGAACATTCTGTATCCATCCAAGGGGTTCATGGCAGTGGTCACAAAATGACCGACCGTAAACTATCCCCAAACCCCTTGGTATGCGGTAAGTAACTGCTCCGATAAAGGAACCAATTACTACCGCAATCAGAATAATGAAGAAATAAATAATTATTTCCATTATTCAGGGATACAAACATAATACGGACTTGATACCCAAGACGCACTCTCTGCTGCACAGCTGGCATCACCAGGTGTGACTTGCGTTCTTGCTCCCGCTGCCAGTGTAAACACTTTTCCGTCTGCACAGGCTTTCTCACGAATAGACTTTGAAAGCGGAATATAACATGCATAGACAGATGATGACGATCCATCGTCTTTACCCATCATAATTTGTTCATCAACACCGTTTGAATCTTGAATAAAGTCACGATTTCGAAACTCTGTTTTCAATTCATTATTGGTGATCAAAACTCCGTCTGCAGCACAAGTTGCACCACAAATTCCGACTTCAACATCAGCTGCTGTTATAAAGTTAAACGCATCATCTGTAGTGTAAGTTGGAGTTACCGTCATCCATGGAAATTCGCTTTTGGTAGCAAAGTATCTATCTATAGCGGATACCAATTGACCTCCGTCTGCTTTAAACCTTGTATCTCTTGCCCTGTTAGCTTGCTCTATAGGATTTATGGCTGCAATAACTATCAAAGCAATTGCTCCCAAAAGTCCGATAACAATCAAAAGTTCGACCAAGGTAAACCCTAATTTATTTTTAATTTTTTTCATTTTAATTTTTAGTTATCACCTCCCTCTATATTCATAATTATCTATTAGAATTGGCTTGTCAAGTTATATATAGGCAAAATAATTGCAATTACCAAAAAGCCAACTCCGAGCCCTAAAACAACCATTACTAATGGTTCCACTGCTGAAGTTAAGGCCTTTACTTTTTGGTCTGATTCAACCTCAAAAACATGGCTGACTTTGTTTAGTACCTCCTCCATTTTTCCGGTTTCTTCTCCAACAGCCACCATTTGGGAAAGTATGAATGGAAAAGCTTCCGGATGTTTGGCAAACGAGAAAGAAACAGGTAAACCTTTTTCTACATTTTTGGAAACGTCCTTTAACGCATCGGAGAGAACCACATTACCGACCACATCCGCAGTTATACTTAAAGCCTCCAGGATCGAAACACCTGCACCAACCATTAATGAAAGAGTTCTGGTTAACTCGGTTAAAATAACCTGTTTTTGAAGTTCTCCGATAATTGGAATTTTAAAATACAGCTCGTCAGTCTTCCGCCTACCGGTAACCGTTTTTCTGTAGGCCTTAAAGCCGTAGAAAGAGCCGACTAACGCAGTAATTGTCAAAGGCCAAAATTTAATCACTGCATCGGAAATTCCTATTAATATTCTGGTGGGTAGGGGAAGCTCTGCATTAAATTCCGAATATAATGATGTTAGTCGGGGGATAACAAAAATCATCATGATGAATGCAACTATCACCATACCGACGATTATAATTGCAGGATAGATTAGGGCTCCTTTTACTTTTCCTTTAAATTCTTGCTGTTTCTCAAGATCATCTGCCAGTCTTACCAAAACACTGTCCAAAACACCCCCAACTTCACCCGATTTCATCAGAGCAATATAAGTCGGGGTAAACACGGTGGGGTGTTTGGAAAACGCTTTAGACAAAGGTTCTCCTCCTTCTACATCGGCCAAAACCTGAGAGACTACTTTACCCATTGATCCTTTTGCTTGTGACCTAAGTATCAAAAGTGCTTCTGTTATAGGAAGGCCTGCAGCAACCATTGTTGCAAATTGCCTGGTAAAAGTAGCAACATCGGATGGTGTTATTCTATCTTTAAAACCTTTTATAAATGAAAGGGGAGACATAAAATTCAATCTGATTGAAAGAACTAACATTCCTCTTTCTCTGACTAATTTGGCTGCTGCGTGTTCACTGCTTGCTTCTACTTCACCGGTTACTGTTTTGCCGGATTTATCTTTGGCCTTGTAGGTATATCTTTTCATTTTGATCCACGTATTAAGCGGTTAAGTTCTTCAGGCCGGACCGACCAAGATTGGGCGGTTTCCAGAGTAGTTCTGTTATTTTTAACCAGATAGGCGAGAGAGCTTTCGAGTGTAGACATCCCCGCTTCAGATGAAGTCTGAATTATCGAATCTATTTGATGAGTTTTTCCTTCACGAACAGCTGTTTTTATAGCCGTAGTTCCAGTCATTATCTCATGGGCTACTACACGACCTGAGGGAAGAGCGGAAATTAGTCTTTGTGAAAATACCGCTTCCAAAACAGAAGACAGCTGCATTCTGACTTGTACTTGTTGATTTTCAGGGAAAACATCGACTATACGATCTATGGTTTGAGCAGCAGAATTTGTATGGAGTGTTGCAAATACTAAATGTCCGGTTTCGGCAATGGTAATCGCGGAAGCAATTGTTTCAAAATCCCGCATCTCGCCGATTAGAACCACATCAGGATCCTCTCTTAGGACCGATCTTAAGGCTACCTGCCAGGAATGTGTATCGCTTCTCATTTCTCTTTGAGAAACAATTGATTTTTGTGGTTTAAAAACAAATTCTACAGGGTCTTCAATAGTGACAATATGACAAGTCCGATTTTTGTTGATTTCATTAAGTACAGCCGCTAAAGTAGTTGATTTTCCATGACCGGTAGGACCCGTTACCAGAACCAAACCCTGACGTAATGTCGAAAAACTATGGACTATTTTAGGTAAACCCAATGCATCTATTTCAGGAATTTCAAAGGGGATTCTTCTGAAAGCTGCAGCCAAGGATCCTTTTTGAGTGTAGGCATTAACTCTAAATCTGGCTTTTTCGGAAAATGAAAGGGAAAAGTCAATTTCTTTATTTACCGAAAGTCTTTCAAATTGTTCACTGTTTAATACCTGTTTTAAGGCTTCGGCCATCAGTTCCGGCGTCATGATGCCTGAGTTGGGAATGATAACTAGCTCACCATCTATACGTAATGTGGGTGGAACGCCGACAACCAAATGCAAATCGGACGCTTTTAAGTCCACTGACATTTGTAAAAAACTTTTTATATCAATCATATTGATGGTTATATATATTTATCATATTTTAATTATTCTTGTTTTTTATCTAAATTATTCCTGTGCCACTCTTAGAACCTCATCGATAGTGGTAACACCCTCAATTACTTTCATATAACCGTCCTGTTTCATTGTAATCATTCCTTCTTCTCTTGCTCTTCTATCAATTTCTGACGCAGCGGATCGCTCTAATATTAATTTACTAATAGAATCGCTAACTGGCAAGACCTCAAACATGCCGACGCGGCCATAGTAACCGGAATTGCCACATTCCTGGTCTCCTTCTCCCTTCCAGATATTGCTGTTTCTTCCTTCCGGCCACAGAGGACCAAGTACTTGTTTAATATCTTCAATTATTTTTGGATCTGAAGTGTATTCTTTTTTACAGGGTTCATGAATTTTACGAGTTACTCTTTGGGCCATAACAGCTGTCATAGATGATGCCAAAAGATATGGCTCTGCACCCATATCCAATAACCTGGGTAACGCACCGGAAGCATCATTAGTGTGCAAAGTGGCAAAAACCAAGTGTCCGGTTAATGATGCTTGAATAGCCAAATCAGCAGTTTCCTGATCCCTGATTTCTCCGACAAGAATTACATTTGGGTCTTGTCTCAGAAAAGCTCTAAGTCCGGAGGCAAAAGTTAGCCCTACTGCTGGATTTATCTGTACTTGATTTACTCCTGGGATTTTGTACTCAACTGGATCTTCCAAAGTAACAATGTTTATTTTCGGAGTACTTATTCTTGATATTATTGAATATAAAGTAGTTGTTTTTCCTGATCCTGTAGGACCACAGATTAAAATAATACCGTGAGGTCTTAATATTGCATCTTCAAGGTTTTTCAATGCTTTTCCCCTAAGACCTAATTCAGGAAGATCGGGGACACCTCCTGTTTTTTTAAGTAACCTCATGACTATCTTTTCACCCCAAGTTGTTGGTAGGGAAGAGACACGAAGGTCTGTGTCCTCGTCACCCACTTTAAAATTAAATCTTCCATCCTGAGGAATTCTTTTTTCGTCTATTTTCATACCACATAGAATTTTTACCCTGGAAATTAAAGCATCATGAAGTTCTTTGGGAATGGTTAATTTTTCCTGTAATATACCGTCAACTCTATATCTAACCCGGGTTGATCTTTCCTGCGGTTCTATATGAATATCGCTGGATCTTGATTTGACTGCAAATTCCAAAATGTGAGATACAATTTGAGAGATTTTTTCTTCTCTAATAAAACTTATTTTCATATTTCCCAATGGATCAGTTTTCTTATCAGGTGCTACCTCCTTTAAGGCGTCGGTAACTTCCTGAGAAAGCGAAGTTGCGTATCTTTGTGTAACAGTATCTGCTAATTTCCTTGCTTCAACAGCTACCGGTTTGACTCTCATTCCAGTTTTACTCTCTATAAACTGAATGGCTGACAGATCCATCGGATCTGCCATGGCCAGGGTCAGAATTTTATTTGCTTTATCTACCGTTAAAGGAAAAACATTAAACCGTTCGGCTACTTCCTGACTTAAGATAGATAAGGCTTCAGGTGAGGCAGGTACAACTGCTAAATCCTGATAGGGAATATTGTATAATGCAGCTTTAGCTTGCACCAACTGAGCTTCCGTAACCATATTCTGTTTTCTTAAGACATCCTCCTGAGTGGTTCCATATTGAACTTCACCCATCTTGACTTGTTCGGCTCTGGCAGGTGTTAAAACTTTCATTCCCACCAAGATATCAGCGAGAGTGCTACCTGAAGAATTATTTGGTGCAGAAACAGCGGTTTGATTAGGCATTAATAATCATTATGATGGTTTTATAATTAACTATCAAGTAACCCCTTTGACTTGACATGTTTATCATTTAAAGCTAAAAGTTAATTATTGCCATGCATGCATTTATTTTTACTGCAACCGATACTGATCTTTTAAATATTAGGATTTCTGATTTAGTTGAAGAGCAAAAAGCCAGTAGGTTGGATTTTGAGTTACAAAAGATCTCTGATATCAAAACTTTGCGAAGTATAGTCAAACTTAAATTATCCAAAAAGACCGCAATTGTCATAAAAAATATAGATTCGGCTACTCTTGAAGCTCAAAATTCTTTCTTAAAAAATCTTGAAGAGCCACAGGAAAAATTAATCTACATTCTCACGGCTAACAATTTAAATCAAGTAATTCCCACCATTATTTCCAGATGCCAAATTATTAAATTAATTAGCAATAAAACCAGTTTTCAATCTGATGGTGAAGCAAATTTTTCCAATTTATCAATTGACGAACAATTGATTTTTATTTCAAAAATTAAAGACAGATCTGAAGCTGTAAATTTTACACAAGATTTGATGATGGCAGAAAGAACTTTGGGACATTTTGATAATGTTGAGCAATGTTTGGAAACATATAAAAAACTTCAAGCGAACGGTAACGTACCATTGCAGCTTTTAAATCTTGTTGCTAAAATGAACAGCCATGGCAGATAAATACGATGCAAGTCAGATTCAAGTTTTAGAAGGTCTTGAGCCTGTCAGGAAAAGACCCGGAATGTACATCGGCTCAACGGACAGCCGAGGTCTGCACGAATGTTTAAGAGAAATAATTGATAATTCTGTTGATGAAAGTTTTGCGGGTACTGCCACTATGGTCAAAGTTAAAATAGACGAAGGTAATACTGCAACTATTACAGATAATGGTCGAGGTATTCCAGTTGATAAACACAAAAGTGGGGTTTCTGCTTTGGAACTAACTATGACCAAACTCCATGCAGGAGGAAAATTTGGCGGGGGAGCATATAAGATTTCTGGTGGATTACACGGAGTGGGAGCATCAGTAGTAAATGCACTGTCATCATATTTTAGAGTCGTGGTTCTTCGAGAGGGAAAAGCTTTTTATCAGGAATACGTCAGAGGCGTACCAAAAAAAGCCGTAGGTGAAGCAACAGGTAAACAGCTTGATGAGTGGGGAATAGACAAAAAAGTAACAGGCACTATCACTACTTTTACACCGGACAAGGAGATATTTGGCGATTTAGCATTTGAAAAAAATAAAATTAAGCTTCTTTTGAAAGACAGGGCATACCTTGTTGCTCGGTTAAGCTTTAATTTAATAGATAACCGCGATGGGGATGAAGCAAGTTATTATTTTGAAGGAGGTATTAAATCGCTTGTTGCTCATTCTAACCGGGGAAAGGGCTTGATTTCTAATGTTATTTATACTCAAAAAAACGATGAAGTTATTTCCTGTGAAGTAGCTTTGCAATATACAGATTCTTATTCAGAAAACGTTAAGGGGTTTGTCAACGGTATTTATACCACCGACGGGGGAACTCACGTAACAGGATTCAGAACAGCCTTAACCAGAAGTATAACTGACTATGTTAAAAAGCAAGGTGGTGGTAACGGAAAAGGTGAAGACAGTCTGTTAACAGGAGAGGACTTAAAAGAAGGATTATCGGCTGTTGTCTATGTCAAGATGCCTTCCGAATCACTTCAATTTGAAAGCCAGACTAAAGCAAAATTAAACAATCCTGAAATACAAGGTTTTGTAGCAATAGCTGTAAAAGAAGGTCTGGATACTTATTTTGAAGAACAT
>Ga0209518_1004852_pt1 | contig 10524 bp, 30 predicted proteins | sample RifGroB1_FD_183993 | JGI IMG/M metagenome (GOLD analysis project Ga0209518, IMG submission 183993) | Groundwater microbial communities from Rifle, Colorado, USA - Groundwater B1 (SPAdes) (version 2) | ecosystem: Environmental > Aquatic > Deep subsurface > Groundwater | place: Rifle, Colorado... | reverse complement strand
ATCATTCCTTTGATAACCTAAGAAATAAAGAGTTTGCTTTGGTTATATTTGATGAGTGCCAACATCTCCCTGCAAATACATTTTCAAAGTTTGCTACATTAAACGCTAAATATAGAATAGGGTTATCAGCAACACCATATAGAGAAGATGGCAGGACAGACTATATCTTTGCTCTTACGGGCTTCCCAATAGGTTTAAGTTGGGAGAATTTAATTGAGCTAGGAGTATTAGAGATTCCAGATATAAGATGTTATATTCTTCCAGACTGGAGAGCCAAACAAAATAAACTAAAAGAGTTATTAGAGCAAGATAAAAAGACGATTATCTTTTGCGATTCAATATCATTAGGGGAAAGATTATCTAAGGAGTTTAGTATACCCTTTATTCATGGAGGAACAAGTAAAAGAATAGAAACTATCAAGGAAGCAGATGTATCAATAGTTTCAAGAGTCGGTGATGAAGGTCTTTCCATTCCAGATATTCAAAGAGTTATAGAAATAGACTTCTTGTTTGGCAGTAGAAGACAGGAAGGACAGAGACTTGGTAGATTATTTCATGGAAAAGAGAAAGGTGAACATATTATTTTGATGACTGAAAAAGAGTTTGAGGATTATAATAAAAGACTTTATGCCATAACTGAGAAGGGATTTAAATTGGAGATAATAAGATGAGTGAAGATAAAGAAATACTTAGATTAACATTGAAGCAAGAAATGAAACTTGCTTTAGACCAGTTTAAATTAGTTTACAAGAAAGCCAGTAAAGGTATTGAAAAAATTTACACAGAAGCTAATTTGACAAACGACTTATCAGAAGTTCAAGCTCTTCATAGAAGATTCTTTGGATATTTAACTAAATCAAAAAACGCAAAGGAGAAGTGGGCAGATGAGTAAGTACGTCTTGGATGAGGTAAACGAACATGGTAAATAGCAAAAGGAATATAATATGTGATGAGAACCCAGAAGGATGCTGGACTTGTGAATGTGGGAAACATCATAATTGTAAAGAGGGAGCGGATTGGTGTTGCACTTCTAAGACTTCAAATAAATGTATGTGCAGACACTGTAAGAGCAAGAATGAGGTAAGCAAATGACTATTCAAGAGCTAAAGATTACAATAGAAGATAAAAGAAAAGAATTAGATAAAGTTAATCTAAAAAGGATTAAGATTTCAGAAGAATATGATAAGTTAAGTCAGGATTTAGAGAAATTGGAAGAAGAACAAAAAGAAAAGACAAACTGGATTATCTGGAATAAAATGCTTGGTAAATATTATCATGTCTGGTTATATACGGTTTCAGAAGAAAATAAGTTTAAAAAATGCCAATATGTTCATGTTATTAAAGTAGAAAAAGATTTACTCGAATATGAATATATTAATATTGACGAGACTTCTAAGAATTCGGATTATATAACAATAAGTAAATTTGATTTTATCCATGAAAGAGGATATAAAGAATGGACAGAAATATCCGAGAAAGAATACGAATCAGTAATTAAATCTAAGAATCCTAAGAGGTTAGAATGAATGAGGTAAGCAAATGATTAAATGCCCTAGATGTGAACATATGATGGAAATTGTTTTAAAAAAGAACGATGGTTCTATGATACAATTTGAATGTAGAAATTGTTTATGTTGGTATGAACTAAAGAGATTTGAAATGACTGAAGAAGAAGTCAGGGAGTTAGCAAGGCTATGAATTACTTTATTACTAAACAAGGAGTAAAAGAATGAAAGAAATTATAGGTTTTGGATTATTACCTTGTCTGCATTGTGGAAAAATTATAAAAATGGATGGAGATATTCATGTATGTGATGCTCCCAAAAATGCTTGGTTGGATATGCAGGATGAAGCATATATTGAAGTTCCAAATGTAGGTGTGTGGGATTTAAAAACTAAACAAGTTGTTAAGCGTTTCGTATCTGAAGACAAGGAGAACCAAAATGAATAAAAGAGATTACATAGATAGAATAGCTATTGCGAGAGATAGTGGATTGAAGATTTTCTATTGGACTTCTGGGCAAGTATTATTGATGGGTCTATTTATATACTTAAATTTTCAAGAGTTTCCTTCAAAGGATTTTTTGCAAGCGGTTATATTCCTTCTATTTCTAGTGTCTGTTGAACAAAACGTGCTTAATTTTATAACTTTTGAGAGAGTAACTCGATTCGTATCTGAAGACAATTACACAAAACCTAAACAAGAGGTAAATAAATGACAATTAAAAAAGGTTATTGCCCAAAATGCAAGAAACTATTATTAAGGAAAAGGAGTATTCATGTTCATAAAAATTTAAAACCCACGATTTGTAATTATTGTAAATTTAAAATAGAAAATCCATACACAATATTTAACATAAAATGGCAGAAAAAAATATATTACTCAAAGAGTTAAAAGGACAAATTATTAGTGTAACTCTGTTTAATACAGATAATATGAGACATGAAAACTATAATCTTAGATTCTTGGATACAGATAAAGCTGTCATTAAAGTAGAGGATTATGGGCATAATATACATTATTTTCCATTAAATGCAATGCCTAAAATTGAAAAAGCCGATAAAGAAAATGAACAAAAATTTTTAGATTATGAAAATGAGTTAAAGGCAAATCCTGATTTTAAGGGGGATTACGAAGAAGATAAAGGATATACTGTTATTAAATCTAAAAAAAGGTTTCTAAAACAATATGAAAAAATTAGATAGATTTTTATTTGGGAAAAAATATGTTAAAGGAAATAAAGATAAAAAATTTCTGATAATGAAACGATATTTTTATACTTCCTTTTTTACAATGATTTTCTTAGTTATCTGTCTTTTGATAGTTTTCTCAGATTTTCTACTTTTTTCTGAAGCATTGCATGAATATGATCATCCTTCTTACTATAAAACTAATATTGTCTATGATAACTTAACTGAAGAAGAAATGAGTAATATCCAATCTCTGATTGATAATCTAAAAGAAGATTATGTTATATTATCAAAAGATATCACTTTTACAAAAGATATTGGAAAATATTACCTTACTAAAAGAGGAGATGAAAATTGTCTCCCTGATCTAGCAGGTTTTAACAGGGACAAACATATTTATATATTAGTTAATAATAATTATGATGATGTTGCAATTACCCTATGTCATGAATTGACCCATAGTTTTTTATCAGGAGCTGAAGAGACACATAGTATTGTTCGGGATTTAGCAAGTCAATACGTTTGCTATAAAAATCCTCCAAAAATAAGATTAAAATTGTCGCAATGAAAAAAATAGTAAGTAATATAAGTCTAGCAGTCATTATACTTTTTAGTGCAGTAGGTGCATTTTTATCTGGAGTTTTAATCCATGAGTTATCCCATTATCAAGATTTTAAAAAATATGCTGATTCAATAGATGTGTGCTATTTAAGTTTTCCTACAAATTTTTCAGTTGGTAATACCTTTTTTGGCAAATTAGGATATACATACACTGAGTATAACCAATCAGATGAATCTAAGGTATTGAAAGTGAGTCAGATAAAAAAATATACTGAAATTAAAGCTTATGGAATAATGAGCTTATTTTGGATAATTTTTATTATTTGTTTTTTTATAGTCTTAAACAGATGGATTAAAGATGATACTATACAGGAGATAAGTTATGAAAAATTGCCCCGTTTGTAATTCCTCAAAGATTAAGAGAATTAAAGATAAACTGAGATGTGCTAAGTGTGGTTATGCGTGGGTTAGAAAATGACATACTCCCATACCCTAAATAAACAATAGATTACTATACTTTACTATGGGAAACAACAAACAAGACTTAGACGAGGAGATTAATGCTATAACAATCAGGATTAAAAGAGGAAGTTGGGGTTTTTTAAAAATACAATTCCAAGAAACATTACTCTTAATCAGGCTGTTGTAAATTTAATTAATCAAGAGTTACAGAAAAACTCAAGACCTTTAACTGATGAAGAAATTGAAGAAGATAATGAACTGAAGAAAAAAGGCAGACCAGAAAATAGATATGAGGTAAACAATGCAAGTCCAAAAAACAATAAAATTTAATAATCTTGAAACAAATATTAATTCAAAAATCAAAGGAGATAGACACTAAAATTGAAACAATGGAAATATTAGAAGACCATGTCCATTTGTTTGTGAAGACAAAACCAACATCTTCACCTCATTGGATTGTCCAACAACTCAAAGGATTTTCTTCACATCAACTAAGAAAAGAATATCCTCAACTCAAATCAAGACTTCCAACATTATGGACAAGGAGTTATTATTGCGAGAGTGTTGGACATATATCAGAGGATACTGTTAAAAAATATATTGAAGACCAAACTGGAAAATGATACTAACATACAAAATAAGGCATGAGCAGAATTTTGAAAGAGAATTGGAACTTGCTAAAAAGGTTGCTGAGTATGGCTTAGCAACAAAAAGTATAACCAGCAAAGATGTGAAACATCTTGGTTTGAAATCAGCAATATCAAATCAGATACTTAAAAAGTATTCAAGAAATAAAAAACTGCAAAGAATATCATCTGTAAATCTAACCATTCCAAATCAATCTATTAAAATTGTAAATAATAAAATTTATGTTCCTTGTTTAAAGCTTTCTCTTGATATTTATTTTGATAAGAACTTCACAAAAATAAATCAGATTGAGATAAGTAAAGAGTTTGCTTTTATCTCTGTTAGCTATGAAGAACCAAAAGTATGCAAACCCCAATGCTTAATTGGAGTTGATAGGAACACAATCCATCACACTCTTGTTGCCTCTAATCTTAAAACTGGAAAAGTTTTGAAGTTAGGGAAAGAATGCAATCACATTCATCTTAAATATAAACACATGAGAAAAAGTTTGCAGGAGCAAGGCAAACTTAAAAAGCTAAAGTCTATCAAACAGCGAGAGAAACATATTATCAAAGATATTAATCATAAAATAACTACTGCTCTTGTCAACTACGCAAAACAAGTGAAAGGAGGGATAGTTCTGGAGGATTTAAAACAAATCAGACAAACAGCAAAGACAAGAAGAAAACAAAGATATTCCTTAAACTCTTGGAGTTATTATCAGCAACAAATGATGCTTGAATATAAAGCCAAAAAGTTCGGAGTTCCAATATTTTATGTTGAACCTCAATACACATCTCAAAGATGTTCAAAATGTGGTCACATAGAAAGTTCAAATAGAAATAAAAATCTTTTTCAATGCAAGAAATGTGGAAAAGTTGAGGATGCTGGTGTAAATGCAGGTTTCAATATCGCAAGTTTATACCAACAAGGCATACCTAAATTCTGTAAAGAAAGTGATTTGCAGAAAGGGAACACTGATACTCCTAAAGAAGCTCTGCTCGTGAAACCGAGTAACTTTAGAACCCAATCACTTTAGTGGTTGGAGTATGTCAGTAAAGATGAAGCATTAAGAGAATTAAATGAACAATTAATCTATTTCGGGGAGAAAGTTAAGAATGTCAGTTAAAACTGATAATGTAGATATGATTTTTGATATGATTAAAGTGGGGATTATAATTATGATTAGTTATATCCTTATTAAATCACTTCTGCAAATTCCAAATGAAATAGCAATTATCTTTATTCCCATATTTTTTATTGTTATTAATATTTGTTTGATTATTGCAGTATTATTTGTCTACTGGAATATTTTAAAATTAAGGGAGGTAAATGTTGTCACTATGAATAACAACAAGAACATCACAACATTTAAATAGTATATAAATATATATAAATATATAAAATGGAAAGATTAATAGAAGAAATAATGAATTGGGTGTTTGAGCAAAGAGATAAAATAATTGCAGAAAGATATAATGAAAATAAAATCTTCCAGAATACTGCAAAATTAACTTTACTTAATGAACTTATGGAAATAATAAGTAATTCACAAAAAACAGAAATAAAAACATTAAGAGAAGAGTTAGAAGTTGAGAATTTTAGAATAAAATGAACAGCTTAAAACCCCATAAAATAGAAGAAATAAGATGTAAAAAATGCAACTCTAATCAGGTTTATTTTAGACAAACAACTAATGAACAGGTATGCAAACGATGCGGATTCACAGAAAGATTGGAGGAATCGAAAAAATGAACACTCACAGAGAAAGAACTAAGATGGAATTAAGAAGGGAGTTAGACTATTTTATACAATCTGGAGATTGTCTGTTAATAGAAGATAATATAGCAAGATACAGGAGAGCTTTTGGAGTTGATTCTTGGCTTAATTCATATTTATCAAAATATCAAGAGAAACAAGAAGATTTCCGTCACGAAACTCAACAAGAGGTGTATGCATAAAATGTTTAGTGATTGGAAGCAAAGAGAATTAGATAATTTAAGGAAATTTTGTTTAATCACAAAAAATTTAAGATATAACGAATTAGTTTCGTTAGAAGCTTATTATAAAAATTTACAGGAATTATTGAGGGGCATATAATGGTGAAATTTAAATTAAGGTGTAAAAAGTGTGGTAAGCAAGGATGGTCAACATTCATAATTAAATATCTGATATATAAGGCTGAAAGTGCTAATTGTCAGATATGGCAGTGTGATAAGTTTGAACCAACAACTCAAAGATGTAGTTGTTGTGGAGAAATAAATCCAATAAAGATGGAACTAAAAGATAGGATATTCAAATGTCCTTCTTGTGGTTTGGTTTTAGATAGAGATGTTAATGCATCTCGAAATATAATTAAATATTGCAGGTTAGGAACTAACCTTTGTGGAATGGACTCCTCTACTCAAGAGATTGAGCAAGAGTCTGTGATGAAACGAGAAAAAAGAAGATTAAGTTCTGAAGCCAATCATTTTAATGGTTGGTAGTTCACATGGATAAGGAGTATAAATTATATAAAAATTTACTAAAAGAATTTCAAAATGAAAAACAAAATAATAAATAAAATCAAAGAATTACAGGAAATAGCAAAAGAAACAGGCTTGAAAGTTAAGCCAGATACATTTTTAGAGAACGCTATTAAAATAGTAATCAGCGATAATATTTCTGAACAGAAGGACAGAAGAGTAAGCCAAATACATAATTCCAAGCCCTTAAATTCCAACGAACCAATAACTCCGAAACAAAAGGATTTCTTAATACGAGAGGGCTATCAAGGCAATGTGGATAAGCTGACTAAAATAGAAGCTAGTGTATTAATTAAAGAAGCCCTTGCAGGAAAATATAAAAAAGCGGAGGATGATTATTAATGGACAATTTTGATTTTGAACAGAAATTAGATAATTGGAAAGAAGAAACTAATAAAAATCTAAAAGAGCATGATGATCGATATAGGGTAGTAACTTCTGGATGGTATAAATTATTTGTTTTTTTTGGAGTGATAGGAATAATACTATTTTTACTAATTTCCAGTTATTTTGTCTATTTAATTCAACAAGGGGCATTTCATTTATCAGTAAATAATGAAATTAATTCTCCTCCTGTTAATATAACATCATATAACAATAATTATAATCAGCCAGAAAATAATTATAAAAATGATATATACCTTAATGTTACACTTCAAATGCCAGTAAATTTAATAATAGGAGAAAATTCATCATGAATATTACATTTTATAAACAAGAAGGGAAGGATACAAAAGCCACCCTATTAGACTTGACTTTATCTGAATTTACAGATATGTTAGCTAATCAAAAATTACAGGATGGAATAAAAGTAATGCCCAATGTTCCAGTTAGAGATTTAGGAATTGATAGTGATGAAAAATTAATGGTGATAATGTGGAAATGAAAACCCTTGAACAAGCAAAATTAGAAGTAAAGAAAAAAGAAGCATCAAGAGTATTATTAATGACAATTATGAACTATTTAGATGATAAACATCCAAAAGTGTTTTTAGAATGTTTGGATATATTAACAAAAAAGATAGACCAAGATGCAGAATTTATCAAAAGACATATTATTAAAAAATAAAAGGAGGAAAAACAATGAAAAAGATACTTCAAAGAGAAGTCAAGATATATAAAAATGGTAAGAAAGGTGGACAAGTTCAAGTAAGAACTATCGGTTTGAAAAAATATCTTGGCAAGAAAGTTATTGTTCAGATTTACACAAAATAATAGTCCTTTCAAAGAGGATAATAAGCAAAACTAAGACGCCCAAGGCAATCGATGTATTGACCTTTTTTGCAAAATTTCACACCACGTGCAGGACTGCAAACTGCACGGATCATATTCAAATGAACAACGAAGAATTTAATAAAATCTGGCAGAGATTAGACTCAAGAATTGAGGTAATTAATGACAGAACAAAGAATCATACAATTTATATAAAAGAACTGAAGAAAGAGATTAAAGAGTTGCAAAAATTATTAAAAAATGAACCCGCAAATTGAAAATCTAAATTTAGAAAAGTTATTTGATAAGATAATGGTCTATGCAACAAGACATGTAGTTACTCCCTGTATAGTTGATAAGAGAAATATCGACAACGAAGTAATAGGATTAATTGAGAGAGAAAGTCCATTAAATAGAGGAACTTGCCTCAATTATTATGATTTTGCCAAGAATTACCAGAGAGAACTAAGATTTAGGCAGGGAGAATTATAAAATGAAAACTAAGAAATGCAAAAGATGCGGAAAGAAATTTATACCTAAAAAATCCCATCCAAGACAGAAATTTCATAATAAGAGATGTCGCCTTAGGTATTATTCATTAAAACAATATCACAAATATAAGAATGATAAAGGATATAAGAAAAAGCAGAAAAAGTATTTTAATAATTGGAGAAGAAAAAATAGGAAAAGATTCAATGATTTATGTAGAGAAAAAAGTAAATTATATCAAAGAAATATAAGAAAAGAAAGAAGAAAATTAGGATTATGTTTATCATGTGGAAGAAAAAGAGGATCTAGATGGATAACTTGCAGGAGATGTCGGCAAATGAGGAGAAAATAAAAACAATATGGAACAACAAGAACAAATTAAAGGTGAAGAATATCCTGATGATGAAGAACCAGAAGAAGAGGAAGAGGAGGAAAATAAAGATGATAATTGAAGAAGATAATAGAATAGAGAAAAAAGAACAGGAAAAACAATATTTAGTGGATATAATTAAAAGTTTAAATCTGCCTAAACATTACTATACTGAATTTGATGTTTATAGCAATCTTCATATAAATAAGGGAACTAATAAATGGTATAAAACAATCTTCTTTGGAGAACCTTATATCTGTAAGATAATAAATTCTAAAGGAGAAATTAGAGTTTTTGTAACTTCAGAAAATATAAACTTATGGAAAGAAATTAAACCCTTTTTTAAGCAATCTGATGTTAAGTTTAAAGTTATTATCCAAGACGGGGAGGATTTTTATTAAAATTAGCAGACTAATAGAACATAAGGAAAAAAAACCGATTGAAGTTGAAGGTAAATGGATATGCAGATGTGGACTGAGCAAGAATCAACCTTTTTGTGATGGAAGCCATAAGGAATGTATTGATGAGGATGATGGAAAGAGATATATTTATGATAAAGATATAATTTCAGGAAGGAAAGAGGTAAAATGGGATATTTAGAAATTGATGATGTAAAATTCAAAGAAAAAATGCAAGAGCAAGATAATGAAAAGAATCTTGATAATTTCTTAAAATCTAAAGGAAAATACCAATTAATAGATGATCCTTATATAGCAAGATATATTGGATTTGGTGAATGGTTTAGATTAGGTAAGGTCTATTTCATAGGAAATAAAATGAATGTTAAAACAAATACCAGCAACTTTCAAGAGTTAAAAATTTTATTAGAAGAATTTTCACAAACAAATAAGATAAATACTAAGTTAGAGGTAATAAAATGAATGAAGAAATGTTATCAGCATCTATGGTTGTTTTGTTAATATCCTCTTTTGTTTTAGTGGGAGTAACAATGAAAAATATAAATATTGATGATAATTTATTAGCTGTTTTCATAATCTTTTTAGTAGTTCCAACTATTATGGCTATAACTTCTTTGTTTATAGAGGAGGATAAAGATGAAGAAAGATATTAACGGGACTTGGCTTGTCGCACTAATAATTTATAGTTCACTCTTTTTGCCAATATCAATACTAGCATCAGTTTTATATCATATATTAAATAAAATGGATTACTTAAAATGAGTAAAATAAAATATATCTGCCCTCAATGCCAGTCAATTATTATAGAGAAAAAAAGCATCAAAACATTTATTAGAAGTATTTGGGAGTTTTTTCAATTTATCAGTGTTTTATTAGTATTAGGATTTGTCTTTTTTGGTTATCTTTATCCTTATATAATTGAGAGGTTTTTGAAATGAAAAATAATAATATATTTTGGAAAATTTTAACAGGAATTGTTATAATTTTAGTTGTATTTCATGTTGGATGGAATTTAGGTAGTTTATATTCAAAAGAAAAGCCAATTTATTGTGTATGGAAATTAACAACAAATACAAATAGTTTTTATCCTAATGCAGTAATTTGGGAAGATGCTGTAGCAAATCTTTATAGTGAATATGAGTTATATCAAAAAGTCTTAAAAGAAGGAG
>Ga0209518_1004850_pt1 | contig 10528 bp, 3 predicted proteins | sample RifGroB1_FD_183993 | JGI IMG/M metagenome (GOLD analysis project Ga0209518, IMG submission 183993) | Groundwater microbial communities from Rifle, Colorado, USA - Groundwater B1 (SPAdes) (version 2) | ecosystem: Environmental > Aquatic > Deep subsurface > Groundwater | place: Rifle, Colorado... | reverse complement strand
GATATTCAATCAATTCTATCTCAGTATCCAAAAGAATTCACTGATTACGTTAATCAAGTTTCTGGTACGGCAAAATTTAACCTTGACCAAAATTCAATTAAACAAATGTATGAGCAGTGGCAAGACATGACTGGCCAGAGGGGGATTCAGCCATTCCAAACTCCGACTGTCGTTCAGCCAATGATGGAAGAGCCAGAACCAGTTGCACAAGAAATTACCAATTGGGCTCAAAATTGGTATGGCAATTTAGAAGCAGAAGACCAGGAAAGATTCCAAACACTTTATAGCGCTGTAAATTCAGGTTTAGGCCCCGATGCCTTTGCTTATATGGTGATGTCTGATCGTGATGAACTTCATAGGCTTTTTCCAGACGTTCCACTTGATCAATTACCCATGGGTGCAAGTTTAACTCGTCAAATTGTAGATATAAAAAAAAGAACCAAAGAAGAGCTTGGTTTAAACCAAGTTGAGACTAAATTAATGGAAATACAAAGTCGCGGATATACGCTGCTTCCAACCCTTACCGATTATATAGGCGGACGAGACGAATATCTCCACAAAATAGATGGAATGATAAATGATACTAAGGGTAAAATGGTCAATATGGATTTGTCTGATCCGACTCTTTCAAAATCAATGAATGATTACATGAATTACCTCTATGTATTAAAGGGGCGGCAGAATAAGAGATATGGAGATTGGTTGAATCAATCTATTGATGCTCACAATGCAGAGGCAACTAGAATAAATGATCAGTATACAAGTTTGGTGGGTCGTTACAACGATGAGGTTGCTGGCCAGACTGCAATAGCCCAAGAAGACTTTCGGGTGTGGCAAGGAATGCTAACTGGTTTGTATAATTCTATTGATGGAATGGAAAGAAAGGAGTTGGAAACCGAAACACTTCGTGCTCAATTAGACGCAACTTATCTAAAGATGACGCTGGATTCAATTGGTGGAAAGGACGGCTTCTTAGATCAGTCATATTTAGAAGGTAAGGATAAGTATTTCCAAATTATTGGTGGGGTTAAACAGTCTGCAGTTGGGCCTATTGGGGCAGACGGAAAACCAACAGATATTTATTCTGAAAGAGCGAAAGATATAGATGCTATGATGGACCAAGCAGAAACCGCTGGGCTTGATCCACAGGGTGTGATTTATTGGTTAAGTAACTCTTATATTCCTTCTTACGTTAAGGCGGCTGCTGGAAGCGGTAATTTAACTGAATCATTTGACTTTTATGCTGATTTGATTAAAATATATGCGGAAAAGAGCAAAAGACCAACTGCTGTTCAAGAAGCTAAGACGCTGGCAAGTGTATTACTAGATTCAGCTGGTTCCGGTATTCAACAGTATCTTTCTGGTGAGGATGTAAAAAATAGCGTTCAGTCAGTACTAGCTGATTTGGTTGATACTACTATTACCGGGATTCTTAGAAAATAATACTGGAGAACTTCCCGATGATATATTGAATAAGTTGTTTGATGTATATGAATCAAATGTATTAAGGGGTGGAGCAAACCCACTAGATCTTTTTAATGTAGAGGGTCCGGTGGATGATTTAGTTAACAATTTAACTAAAGATATATCTAACAGTTTGAGAACTAAATTGTACTTTGGCTCATAAAACTACTGATACTTATGGCTGGAATACCACAAAATACAACTTATAAGAAAACTCTTGAAGAATTGCAGACTCTAGGTTCTGGGATAAGAAACAAAAAAGGTCGGATGCTTTTGCAAAAGAGGCCCAGCAACTACCTGAACATCCAGAGTTTATTTGGAACTCCACAAGGAGCTCCTGTTAATGCCGCTCAAGCTTATAGGGTTGGTGCTCCTCTAGTCACCCCTGGATCAAAGTTTTCTGAAGTGCCAGAAGGCTACAAATTTTTAGGGGCAGACCCACAAGGACGCTGGCAAGCACCAACTGACCTTACGCGATTTGCTAATATTCCCGGATTTCTTGGTGGAGGAAGCTACGTCCAGGATCCTTCCCAGAGAGGTGCCCTTATAAAATCACCACGTCTTGGTGATATTGAATCTGAAATTCCAGCCGCAATGGCAAGGCGCTCAAGAATTTTAAATGGGTTGTCTAGTAGATTATTCAACGTAGATCACACAATTCCCCTGTGGGCTGGCGGCGCTGATGTAGAAAGCAATTGGCAGATTTTAACAAATCAAGAACATGATAAAAAAACTAAAGTTGATGCTGTGGGAAGGACATTATATCTTGCTGGAGAAATTAGCCTTAAAGAAGCTCTTGCAAACGGAATTAATTGGCGCGATAAAGACGTTGCTGGCATTAGTCTTGGTACGGCCGAACAGTATGTTCCTCCTTCTCTTGAACTTTCTCGTGTTAAAATGGAGGAGTGGAAGAAAGCGCCCAAAGTTACATTCAAAGATTTCCTTAAATCTATTCCAGAGGCGGGAAAGAAAATAGCTGAAGCTACCGTTCCAGAACCGCTACGAGAATTCTTTAAGGGATTCGTGGGAGGGTTGACCGGTGGATGGATTAATCCAAAACCAGGAGAGTTTTCTGATGAACCAAAATATTATGAAGTAGCTAATAAGATAGCTCGTATAACAGGAAGCATTGGCGGTACGGTTGCTTCATTTGCTGGATTGGCTGGGATTGTAGGAAGGATTGCTAACCTTAAATATATTAATATAGCTAAAACATGGAATGAGTCTTCTGCGTTAAGTAGATTCTTGCCATTTCAGAAAGTACCGATATTAAAATCAACGCTTGGAAAGATTGACTATGGAACTCTATTGGAATCAATGGGGCTGTTTGGGTTACATGGTCAACTTTCTAAACAAGAAGTAAACGATTTTGAGTATCGTTCCAAGAGATTTTTAAGCGATCTTGGAACTGGCGTGTTCTTTGCTGGTGCGGGTGGTATAGCAAATACGTGGGCCAAAGAAGCTACTATTAGTGGTGGTATGTTTACTCTTGCAAAACTTCATGGAGCAAGTAATGAGGACGCTTTAATTGACGCCGTAGCCATGGGTATATTCGGTGGATTAAAAGCTACGACCGTTACTGCCCAAATGAAACGTTTAGATGCCCTTAATAATAGGACAACTGATAGTTCTATTGCCTGGAGAACTGCAGAACTTAAAAAGATAAACCAGAAAGTAGAGCTTAAGGATTGGAAAATCATTAGAAATCAAACTAGAGATATTATACAAAATTTTTCTTCTTTAGAAAATAAGGGTGCGCTTACTAATGAAGAATATCTACAAGAAAGAAACAAGGCTATATTAACTGACGCTCAACTAAATGGAAATTTATTACCAGAACAACAACGAATAATTGAGTACCTGAGGGATCTTTCTAGCGTTGCCTCTACTCTAAAGGAATCAGATCCTTCTGAATTAACAGGAAGACCCTATGAGTTACAGAAATATATAGAATCTCTTCAAAAGAATCCACCCGGAACAGTATTTACTGAAACAATACCTAGTCTCGACCAAAAAGTAGCCGCAATGCCGGTTGGTAGAATGTTTAATACTGGTATTGTAATTAGAGAAGATATTGTTAATAAATTAGTAGAACGGGTTCGTAAGGGAGAAATAGAAATTAATCCCAATCCAGTTCTTTATAGAAATGAGGCAATAAGTAGACAAAGATTAACCGCCGCTAATCAAGAAGATATTAAGGCTGGACGAAAGCCAAGATATAATCCAGACGATGTAATTGTCGAAATTGGTGTTAGGGCACGAGATACGAAAACTGGCAGTGTATATATTGAACAAATTGGTGTTCCGCCTATTTTAGAACATCTTGGTATTCATGATCCTACAATTAAGGGACCTATTAAATATCCTAAAGGAACTATTAATCATAATGCTGTTAGAGATGGCTTTCTTCCCTTCCCAGAAACTCTTGCGGCTGAAAATTTCGGGGATATACTGAGAAAAAATAACCTTAATTGGGTTGAAGCCGAGTTTACCAATATTGGAAGCCAAGAAACTGGGGGTGCCCGATTTGGAATATTTCGAGAACAAGGTCATCGAAGCAATAAACCATTTGCGGTAATGGAAATTAAACCAGAGCATTGGCGTGAATCTTTTATTCGCAATAGTGGGATTCTTGACTCTAAAGCAGCTTTGGCGCAGAAAGCCCAAAGAGCACAACAGGCGATGGCGGAAACTACTCAAAACATTCAACCTAAAGCTGCAATTGTTCAGCCAGAGCCTAAACTTCCTCCGCGTTGGACTTATAAAATTCCAAGAAAAGTTCAAGAGATAAAATTAGATGATTTAGCTGAATTTCCACAGGGATTAAATAGTGCGCTAGGAAAGCTTATAGGCAATGAACAAGTAAAATTAATGGCGCGGGGTGAAGTAGAAAAAGCCAAAGCCTTGAATGAGTTTAAAAAAGAATTTGATATTGATACTATGGCTGATAGGGCAATAGAGCTTTCTAAACAATATCCTCTTAAAATTGAAGCTGCCGAACAATATATTAATGAAATTGGCAAGAAATTTACTGACGCAGGATTAGAAAATCCGTTTACTAGTAGGGAGTGGAACCAAAGACTAAAGAGAGAATTCCACTGGCTATCTGAAGTTGCCCCCAGGCATTTTATTAGCGTTAATGTAGACCCAAAGACAAAAAAGATAACATACGAATTGTCAAGAGAGGAAGTAGAAGAGTCGGAACGCCCAACCCTGCCGCTTGATATTTCTTTAAATGATAAATTTGCAGAATCAGAAATTGGTACGAGGGTTAAGGGTGTTACCCTGCGGCCTAGAAGTGAGATGGATTTTAATGTTAATATATTAAACAAGGAAATCGGTTCACGGGTTGATAAAATATATTACGATCCTAAGAAGTCACAAATTCCGATTAATCTTGCTAGCAATGGTCCACAAAAGATGGTTTTTGTAAGACAAGGGTTCCGTCAAGCTGGTTATGTTCCAGTTGTTACTTCAGGAAATTCGCCAAATACTTTGTTGGGGTTGAAATATGATCCTAAGTGGGTAGAAAGATTTGATAAAAATGAATCTAAATATGTTAAGATTCCAGGTGAATTAAAAACTAATGAAGAAAAATTCATTAAAGTTTTTATAGTAGACATATTGAAGCTTAAAAAAGACGCCTCTCAACACGACTTGGCAAAAAGGTTGAAGCAGTACGATACCTCATTCCCATCTAATCAAATACAAGGTGAGCAAATTACATTAAATACAATTAATGATCCTAAGTTTTCTGATATTCCAGAAGCTCTAAAAATGTTGCGAGAAACTAAATTTATTAATCCCATTAGTAAGGAAATGATGGAAGCAACAGAAAATCGTGGAATTTGGGATGGGGCCGCTTGGGTATCTAGAGAAGCCATTGAAGACATGCAGAACGCTCGTGGATTTGTAAAAATAGGTAAGCATCTTAAGGGGTCAATTTATTACTCTATAGAGAAAGAAGATGGACAACAATTTACGATAGCAATTAAAATGGATATTTCTCCGTGGGGGTCTTACAAAGAAAGTGGCTCATATAGAGAATACTTTGAATCTCTGCTTGGCAAAAAATTGGGCAAATGGGATTTCGTTTTAACGAATGATAACACTAAGTATGGATTAGAAGACATGCCCAATAAAATTAATCCCAACTGGAACAAAGAAATGGGAGATTGGGCTAGGGAATATCGTGAAATAACAATTCCTTCAGAAGCTTTTAGATTTGCTTCTTTAGAAACCCCCGAGCCGGGCGGATCATTCTCTTTAACCAATCTTTCTAAATTATCTGGCAAGTGGGGATTGAATGAACCTATTAAAAAAATGTATGAGCCAGAAATTAATAATTGGAGAAATCTGGTTGAAGAACTAAATTTAGCTGTGCGAGAAGGTCGGGCTACCCCTGAATTTATAAGTAGTTTGCTTGAACGACCGGAATTTGCTAAATATGGCGTTGATTTAGATAAACATCTCTACGATCAGTATAGATTCGCCTACTCCCAAGGCGCGGGAGGAAGATTGTTGGGTGAACAAATAGAAAGAATGCTGAACGCTCTCTGGCAAGACAAGATAATAAATGCCGGATTCTTAGACGCAATCAATTTATATATGAAGCCGGATTTAGGATATATTAAAGACGGCAAAAGGGTTTATCTGGCCGAAAACGAAAAAATGGTAAGTCGAGATACCGCTAAAGATATTAAAATTATAGACGGAGAAGAAACTCTTGGTGTGCGTTATCCAGCTCCTAAATTAAGTGCCCTAACGCCAGAGAGAACTTTAATTGCTGAAGATTACGGAATTAACGATTTGGGAAGAGATCATATCATAATTAATCCAAAATCCACTTTCATTAAAAGGGACGGAGATTATGACGGAGATCAATTTCAAACATATAAAATTGGTGGAGAAAAAGGACTTCCAGTAGAACTGGCTAATAAAATTAAGTCGGAGATAGAAAATACCGGAGAGATATTAGTTGATATTTCTGCTACAAAAATTCCTAATAAACCGATTAACAGAGAAAATCTAGACGAAATAATTGACTCTACCGCATTGGGCAACGACGGAATAAATATATCTAGAGCTACCGCACGGGCAATACCGATAGCACAAGATAATGGCATAAAAGTAATAGTAAGGCCTGGTCTTAAAGAATATGAATTAGCTAGAATTGAATTTGACAGGGAGCCTTCTAAAATTAAAGAAGGAGAATTGGTTTTTGTGTCCAAGTGGGATACAAAAAATAAAATTCTTGATGCTATAGTATCTCAGGAGAGCGTAGACTCAATTACCAACCGGGGCTTGGTGGAGCGTGGATTTGACAGCAATTACTTAATAGCTAGATACTTCACACCACAGAATCGAGAAGCTGCTCGTAATATTATTGGAATAGATAAAAATGGATATGAGTATATTAAAGATGATTCTATTGTTAATGCCATCCGTAAAGTAATTACTGGAATAGATGCCAAGGCTGCTGCGAAATTAAAAGTTGAGCCATTTCCAGGTTATCAAAAAATATTTACTCTTGCCAATAAAGAAAGGAAGATACCTTCTACTAAATATCTTGCCGATACTATAAAAGAGTTTAACGATTTAAGTAGAAAGATTCAAGAGAATGGAGGAATCCTGAATCCTACTCAAGAGATATTATTATTGAATGAATTTGTTCCCTTTACTAGGGTCAGCGCGACAACGCCAGAAATGATGTCATTGGCCTGGAGGGCTGCGGAGGCTGCCCGCGGATCAGTCAGATCTATTTGGGGGGAAACTATTGGAAAAATGGCGCATACTCCAAGAGTAAAGGAATTTATTACCCAGGCGATTAAAGCCAATAAAGTAAATAACGAAGCTAGAGAGAATGATTATACCCGAAAGTGGGAACCATATCCAAGCAAAGAAGAACGAAAAAGGCTTGGCGCCTTGGAGTACAAAAAATTATTAGCGCTTTACGAGAAGAATGAAAATGTTTATACTCAAGAAGAAACAGACATGATTCAATATTGGCTGGCTAATGATTATTTGGCTAATAAAAAACAATCACCCGCTAAGGTGTTATTGGATAGAAATATCAAGAACCAATCCGGATTAATACAGCCGATACTTGAGTTAATGGAAGGCCCTATAGCCCAAGAGTGGCATAAGACATTTGAAACTTACGCGTCACCCCAATAATTTGACAAGCTTTGTAATTTACGCTATAATTATAGTATAGATAATAAGAAGAGAATAAATATTATATTATAACATATTTATGAAAAATGTCAACCCGGAACAATTTGAAGAGTTTGAACGAATTACTAAGGAGTTGCTTGAATTATCAAAGAGAAAGAACCATGATTATGGATCAGAGAATATCGGGATCCTGGGAACGAAGGGAGTATATGTAAGAATTTGGGATAAGGTAGCTCGTCTTAAGCGGTTATTGTGGGACGACAAAGACGCTCAAGTTAAAGACGAAACGCTTGAGGATACGGTTAAAGACTTGTGCAACTATGGGATTATTCTTATTATTTTACTAAGAAATAAATGGGGAAAATAATATATGGCAAAGAAAAAGATAACTCGAAAGAGTGGGGCGTCGTTAAGGCGTAAGCCCAGTAAATCCAAAAGCTTTTTAAACAAACTATTAAAGTTGTTTAAGTAATAAAATAAAAATCTAATGGATGTAAAATAGAATATGAACACGCCCGATCCAAGGGTATGAAGATTATTAAATTATAACATAATGAAATTAGATAATGCAAAAATAGTACTGTTTGATATTGAAAATACAGCCAATAAAGGTTTTTATTGGGGCAAAAAATGGGAAACAGATATAATTGAGACCACTGAACATACACAAATTTTAAGCTACTCAGCAAAAATTATAGGCGGTAAATTTATTACACGCGGTTGGCTAGATTATCCTGGTTATAAAAAGGGTGTTATCAATGATGAAAAAATAACAAAAGACCTTTGGAAGTTATTTAATGAAAATGATATTTTAATAGCACATAATGGAAGATCGCATGATATTCCTATATGTAATACTAGATTCCTTTATTATAAACTAACTCCGCCAGAACCAAGTAAATTTATAGATACTAAAATAGAAGCAAAAAAGTATCTGAGTTTACCAAGTTATAGTCTAGATGATATCTGCAATTATTTCGGTATTGGTCATAAACTTCCTCATCAGGGCTGGGCTCTTTGGAAGGCCTGCGTAGCAGGAGACCCCAAAGCCTGGCGCGCGATGAAGCGCTACAATTGTTTAACTCCAGATCATAAGGTTCTTAATACTAATTTAAATTGGATTGAGATTGGTAAACTTAATATTGGTGATACCATACTTGGCTTTGATGAAGATCTTGAAAATTCTAATGGAAATGGTAGAAGATTAAGAAAGGCTACTGTTTTAAATAATAGAAAAGTTATAGATGATGTATATGAAGTAATACTATCAAATGGTGACAAAATTAAATGTACAAAAGAACATAAATGGTTGTGTTCTTCATTTACAAGCTCTAGTTTAACGTCTGATTCACATGGAGACCATGGTGGATTAAAGTGGAGGACAACAGAAGAACTTATAATAAATGGTAAATATTTAAATGGTAAAAAATCTCCTGGAATAGGTCGTGCTAGTTCAACTATTATATATAAATACTTCAATATTATAAATGAATTACCAGAAAAAGATGCTGGATGGGTAGCTGGAATGTTTGATGGGGAAGGATCGCTTAGTAACAGAAAAAAGGATAAAAATTTTGAAGTTGGTGGTTTTAGTGTTAGTATGTCACAAAGGGTGGGCCAAGAATTAGATAAGGTAAGAGATATATTAATAAAATACAATATCCAACATTCTATTAATATACATCCTAGAAATTATCATGCAGAAAAATCAAATGGTATAATTAAATCTACTAAAGAAATAGGATATTTATCTATCTCTGGCGGGTTTGGGGGAGCTATCGAATTTTTACAAAAATTTAGGCCCGAACGATTGATACATAATATAAATTGGTTAAATTTACCAAGAATGGAATGTAGAAATGATAAGACTTTTATTAAAGACATAAAATATATTGGCAAACAAGAGGTGTTTATTTTAGAAACGGATACTAAAACTTATTTTGCAGACGGATATGCAATGCATAATTGCCACGACGTAGAGTTGCTGCATGAAGTATATCTACTTCTTAGACCCTGGATTATGAATCATCCTAATCTTAACCTATATCAAAACACTTCATATAATTGTCGTAATTGTGGTGGCAATCATGTAACTCGTCAAGGATTTAACAGAACAAAAGTTGGTATATATCAACAATTGCAATGTCAAGATTGCGGTGCTTGGATACGAGGCGATAAAGTAAAAATTGAAAAAGTCTTGAGATAAGACTTAAATATGAATATGGCATATGAAAACTAGGAGTTAATAGCTCTGCGTTTTCGCCATGTAAACAAACATAGTTTTTTAACAAAATAAAAGGAGACTCTAAATGAACCGAAAGCAAAAAATACTCGTGTGGGACATTGAGACCTCCTTAATGGTGTTCTCAAAGTTTAGTCCTTTTCCAGACTATATTGGTTATAAGCATGTCATTAAAGAAATGTATATCATCTGTGCATCTTGGATGTTATTAGACGAAAAGAAACCACACGCAATTCATATCGCACTAGATAAAAAGAGATATGCAAAAAATAACAGCGATGACTATATTATAGTCAAAAAACTCAGAGAAGTCTTAATGGATGTAGATTTACTAATCCATCACAATGGCGATGAATTTGATCTTAAAAAATTCAATGCCAGATTAGCTTTTCATAATCTAGATCCACTCCCCCCCATACGCACACTTGATACCAAAAAAGAGTGCAAAAAAGTATTCGGCTTTACTTACAACAAGCTTGGTTACTTGCTTAAATTTTTTGGCCTTGGACACAAAGACCTTATGACCGAAGACGACTGGATAGACATCTTAAGGGGTGGAAATATTGCCATCAGAAAAATTGGGAAGATGACTACTTATTGTAAGAATGATGTAGTCGGACTAAAGAAAGTATATCTCAGACTGAG
>Ga0209518_1004849_pt1 | contig 10530 bp, 9 predicted proteins | sample RifGroB1_FD_183993 | JGI IMG/M metagenome (GOLD analysis project Ga0209518, IMG submission 183993) | Groundwater microbial communities from Rifle, Colorado, USA - Groundwater B1 (SPAdes) (version 2) | ecosystem: Environmental > Aquatic > Deep subsurface > Groundwater | place: Rifle, Colorado... | reverse complement strand
CAAGGAAAATCTTGAGATTGTTGGAGGGATTTTTGAGGGAAAGTTCATGAACAAAGAGCAGATGATGGGCATTGCGCTTATTCCGCCCGTGGAAGTGCTCTACGGCCAGTTCGTCAATATCATCAATTCTCCGCTCCAGCAATTTGTGATGGCGTTGGACCAAATAGCAAAAAAGAAAGAAGTTTAGTTTTCTAAGCTACTCATTACTAACATACTAATATACTAAAACCATGACAGAAGAAAAAAAAGAAGGAGCTGTCGAAGTTCCTGCAAAATTCAAAGATATCGTGAAGTCAATTGAGACAATGAGCGTCATTGATCTCCACGAGCTCGTGAAAGTATTTGAAGAGAAATTCGGCGTTTCTGCGGCGGCAGTTGCTGTGGCGGCGGCGCCAGGAGCTGGTGCAGTTTCTGCGGGGGAAGAGAAAAGCATCTTTACCGTTGAGCTTACTTCGGGTGGCGAACAGAAGATTGCCGTCATTAAGGCGGTAAAAGAAATTCTCGGACTCGGTCTTAAAGAAGCAAAAGACCTTGTTGATGGAGCGCCGGGAGTGCTTAAAGAAGGTGTGAAAAAGGAAGATGCGGAAGTAATGAAAAAGAAGATCGAAGATGCTGGAGGAAAGGTTACGTTGAAGTAACCCTCAAGTAAATACAATTAATATTACAAAAAAGTCGCCTATTGGTCGGCTTTTTTGTAATCATAAACAGTAGACACCCCTAGGTCTTTATGTATAATGATTTCAGTTTAGATAACCAGGAGGAATTATATGGCGAAGCAAGAAAGGGTTTATATGCCCCTGCCCCTGTATCACCTTAAACAGATACAGTATTGGCTTGTGGCGGGGATATATGTTCTTGGTGTTGAAAAATTCTCTGGAGGAAATTCTCTGGAGGTGGGTATCACTGGGAGGTTTACCTTCCTGTTGGTTGGAAGTATGGTGGTGATACTGGGAAGTTTCTTTTTGACGAAAAAGGTCGTGCAAGGGTTTTTGTTGATTACGATGCGCGCGCTGAAGATCCAACTTCAAGTTTTTTGACTCGATATGACCACGCCTGTTACTTGGGGACTCAAGAGGAAAAGCATTTTGTATTCGATCGGATAAACATGAAATCATTGAGTTTACCATACGCAGAGTATAAGATACTCACATCAATAAAGGTCACTTACATTGGTGGGAAATCAAGCAGAGACGAAAGCGAGGTTCATCAAGGGGAATGTGTGCAATGGCTCAACAAAAACTACCCAAACTGGCAAGACCCATTTGCATACTGGGATGACTGAAAAAGTAATAATTAAAGCGCCACCTTCTGTGGCGCTTTTGCTTGATACCTAATACTTAATACTCTATACTCTACAATATGGACATACTCGGAAAACTCTTTGGGAATCCCGCACGCGTGAAGATTATGCGCCTTTTTCTCCTCAATCCCCTTACGCCATTTGATATTGTTGAAGTTAGCGAGAAAAGTAAGACAAAACGAGAAATCGCGCGGAAAGAAGCGGTATTGCTTGAACTTGTGGGTCTTACAAAAAAGAAGACCTTTTTCAAAGAAATTTCAGTCAAAAAACAATCCAAAAAATCCAAAAAAATAAAGAAACAGCGGGTTTCCGGGTGGGTGCTTGATGAAAGTTTCCCGCTTTTGTTTCCGCTCAAGAATGTTCTAATGAGCGGGAATCCTTTGAATCGTCGTGAGGAGCTTGTTAACAGATTCAAAAACTGCGGGCGACTCAAGCTTTTGGTTGTTTCCGGTATTTTTGTGCAGGAGAGCGACAGCAGGGTGGACATTCTTGTTGTTGGGGATGGCCTTGAAAAACGCGCCATTGAAAGCGCCGTACGGGGACTTGAAGCGGAAATGGGAAAAGAACTTACCTATGCGTTCTTGGAAACTCCTGAATTCACGTACCGGATGGGTATTTATGACAAGTTCATTAGAGATATTTTTGATTATCCCCATGAAAAAGTGATGGATAAACTGGGGCTTCAGTAAAACGGAGAGTGGTCATTAGTCACGACCATATTTTACGAAAACGAGCACCCAATCTTTCCATAAGCCTCAAGCTTCATTAGCTTCAGTAGCTTCACAAGGTTTTAAAAATTAAGAAGCTTATGAAGCTCTTGAAGCTAGAAGCTACTTTTGGGGGTTATCCACATAAAAAAGGAAGTTATCGGGGAATAATGATATTATTTACACAGAAAAGGCTTCAAAAAACCTTGATATCATAAGGAGCTTTTGAATCATTTATTCTTGCATGCACTGCACCGGCGGTCGAATCACGGGTAGGTCAAGCAGGACTTAAAAAGTAATGGGTCATTTCAATAACATTATCAATAATTATTAACAATAGTATATGAATTACGATCAACTTGGACTTATGCAAGCATTCAGTAATGTATGGGCAGGCGTGGTGATGTATGTCCCTAAGATCATCACTGCTTTTATTATCTTTGTTTTGGGATGGGTCATCGGGGCGATCTTGGGCAAGGTTATTGCGCAGATCATCAAAGCCCTTAAAATCGAACGAGTATTTGAGAATACCGAAGTGGTGAATACATTCAATCGCGCAGGATTTCAATTCAGTGTCGGTGGATTTATCGGCGGACTCGTGAAATGGTTCATTATCGTGGTGTTTCTCGTTGCATCGTTTGATATTCTCGGGCTATCACAGGTCAATGAATTTCTTAAGAATGTCGTCTTGGAATTTATCCCGAATGTTATTGTCGCCGTCTTTGTACTCGCCGTGGGAGCTCTTCTTGCTGACGCAGTACAGCGTGTTGTAACGGGAGGAGCGAAAGCCGCGAGAATCCATTCAGCTCAATTTTTCGGCTCTATAGCACGTTGGGCAATCTGGATCTTTGCGATTCTTATCGCATTGAGCCAGATCGGCATTGCGCGTGAGTTTATGCAGACCCTTTTCTTGGGTGTCGTGGTCATGTTTTCAGTTGCTGGAGGGCTCGCATTTGGGCTTGGCGGCAAGGAGGCGGCATCTCGATTCCTTGAGAAAATGAGGCATGATATGGGGGGAGAAAACCACTAAAACCTCAAGAATCTTAAAGATTTTATAAAAATAGTGTTAAGTGCAACAATGCGCTTGACACTATTTTTGTTTTCTATATACTCTACAAGTACATATATGAATAGATATACAAAACCAATTCTTAAGCGGAAGTCATAGGCGGCGAATTTGGTTTTGCCCTACGAACCCGCTTAAAGGCGGTTTTTTTGTTTCAAGCGAGAACTGTGCTTAGAAATAAGCACGGGAGAAGCGGAAAAGCAGTCGTTCATACATGTAAGGACATTGACAACATAATACTGTCACATCATCCCTTTGACGAGGGTCTTTTGGATGATGGAGACGGAAGGTAAAAAATATTTGTTCACCGAGAACAAATCAAAATGTAAAGGTTATTGCGCTGTGTAAGCGACAGAACAATAACCTTTGTTCCGACGATGTTTGGACGAAATGAAAGCAAGCTTTCATTTCGCTTCTTGCTTGTCGGAATAAGAAAAAAGAAAGTGGTTTTTAAATTTCCTAATAGGAAATTTAAAGAGCATATGGTGGATGCCTTGACTCTAAAAGGCGATGAAGGACGTAGCTTGGCTGCGATAAGCTTCGGGGAGGTGCCTAGCAACCTTTGATCCGGAGATGTCCGAATGGGGAAACCCGACTGCGTAAACCGCGGTTATCCAGCACTAATTTTTGGATTTTAAAAAACAAAGTCGCTACTCGTTTTGAAATAGCGACGGTAAAGTAATCTTAGTTACATAGTTTCTTGCCGAACTCAACACCGAGACTGAAAGTCCCGACGAGGACAAAAGCAGCAAGCTCTACGTAAAAAATCGTGATTGTCTTATGGAAGCTCTCACACGTTTTGTGAAGTTTTTCACAGGCTCCTGTGAGTCGTGCAGTGGACGAATCAAGCGGTTCATTGTTAACCATATTTGAATCTCCGTGTGGAAACTAAGGTAATTGTATCATAGAAGTAAATGAGTCCAAAAATTAGTGCTGGAGCAGAGCCCGCGCGCACCCAGGGAAGTGAAACATCTCAGTACCTGGTGGAAAATAAAACAAGTCCGGTGTAGGCCGGAAGTATTCCCTGAATAGTGGCGAGCGAAAAGGGAAGAGCCCAAACCGAGCGCATCACATTGCGTGTGATGCGAGATTTAAATATTTAAACATTTAAATATCGAGCATCGCGCTTAGCGTGATGCGTTCGGGGTTGTAAGGCAGCAACGCCGTATTTATACGGGAGAAGTTACAAAATGTTTCGTTAACCGAATTTGCTGGAAAGCAAAGTCCCAGAGGGTAATAACCCCGTAGGTAAAAACGAAACATCTTCTCTGTTGTTGTTCTTGAGTACCTCAAGACACGAATGGCTTGGGGGAATCCAGCAGAACTAACTGCTAAGGCTAAATACTTTTAGAGATCGATAGTGAACTAGTACCGTGAGGGAAAGGTGAAAAGTAGCCCGGAGAGGGCGTTGAAATAGACCTGAAACCATATGCTTACAAGGAGTGGGAGTCCAGCACCTATTTTGTACATGAGCAGTAGTATATAGAGCATGTGATAATGCTTACTACCTTGTTCATTCACGAGTTTGTGTACAAAATAGGTGCTGGATGACCGCGTGCCTATTGAAGAATGAGCCAACGAGTTTATGAGTGCTGCAAGCTAAGCCCTAGCGGGTGGAGCTATAGGGAAACCGAGTGTGAATAGCGCGACAATATGTAGTACTTATAAGACCCGAAGCCAGGTGAGCTTACCATGAGCAGGGTGAACCCCGCCGAAAGGCGGGGGGAGGCCCGAACCGGTTGACCGTGCAATATCATCGGATGACTTGTGGTAAGGAGTGAAAAGCTAATCGAACCTGGTAATAGCTGGTTCTCTCCGAAATAGCTTTTGGGTTAGCGTCTAGGTTACCCTCTGGGGGTAGAGCACTGGATGATTCAAACAGGGAGAAATCTCGTTGAGTCAATCAAACTCCGAATACCAGAGATTTATTACTAGGCAGTTAGGCCATGGGGGCTAAGCTCCATCGGCCAAGAGGGGAAGAGCCCGGATCTCAAGTTAAGGTCCCAAAATCTATACTAAGTGCAAGGGAGGAGGTGGAATTTCCCAGACAATGAGGAGGTTGGCTTAGAAGCAGCCATCCTTGAAAGAAAGCGTAACAGCTCACTCATCGAGAAATTCCGCACCGCAAATAATCGGGGCTAAGTATAGTACCGAAACTGAGGGCTCGTGAGTTTCACTTAACATCAGATATATCTAAACAACACAACAGGAGAAATATCGTGGAATATAATTTGCACTACACAATCGACAACAGTGACACACGTGATCCAGAAGATCCGTATCATATCGAAAAGGAATGTCCAATTAATGCGAGTAGTGACAATGAAGCAATTAATAAAGCAAAAGCAGTTCTTTCCGAAAAGAAAAGTGTTGAAAAAATTATTCCTGGGGCGTACCTTAAAAAAGTAGTACGCATCCCAGTTGAAGAATAATATTTCGGATAGGGGACAATTTATTCCGTCCCCTATCCGAAAAAGGAATTCATATCTGGTTTTAAATGAAACTCACGAGCGGTAGGAGAGTATTCCGTTCTGCTGTGAAGGAGCGTCGTGAGGCGTTCTGGAGCGTACGGAAGTAAGAATGTTGGCACAAGTAACCGCAATGCGGGTGAAATCCCCGCACGCCGAAAGACTAAGGTTTCCTTGGCGATGTTGATCAGCCAAGGGTTAGTCGGGCCTAAGGTGATGGCGAAAGCCGAAACCGATGGACACATGGTTAATATTCCATGACTCCAACGCGGTGCGATGGGGGGACGAAGTTTAGTATGCTTTGCGCATTATTGGATTTGCGTTCGTGCTCGAAGGAAGGTTTCCAGGAAAATCCGGTACCTGCTTTTAATGGCAATTCCAACGAGAGCGAAAATTCTTTCCGTTCGCGGAAAGGAAATAAAGCAAAGCAGACTTCCAAGAAAAACCTCTAAGCATAACCGCGGTGGAACCGTACCGCAAACCGACACAGGTAGTCTGGTCGAGAAGACTAAGGCGAACGAGTGATTTTTTCCCAAGGAACTCGGCAAAAAAGCAGCCGTAACTTCGGAATAAGGCTTCCCTTTCTTGTCTACGACAAGATCGCGGACTTAATGCGGACTGTACGCGGACCAACGCGGAATTAAAACTTCTGCGAAAGTCTGCGTTTAGTCTGCGAGAGTCGGCGTTCTCGCCGTAGGCGAGAGGGGGCGCAGCGAAAGTATCCCTGGCAACTGTTTACCAAAAACACAGCTCCCTGCGAACTCGTAAGAGGATGTATAGGGGGTGACGCCTGACCAATGCCAGAAGGTCAAATATCGGTGGTGTGTGCAGCACACAGTTTGTAAAGTAGAAAGTTTATAAGGTTTGTAAAGTGGAGTGCAGCAACATTTCTTCTTTATGAACTTTATGAACTTTATGAACTTTGTAACTTGTGCGCTGTACATGCTGGCTGATATAAGCCCTGGTGAATGTCGGCCGTAACTATAACGGTAGTTTTGCTACGCTTTTCTCGTATTGTAAAGGTGCGAGAAAAGAAACAAAAAGGGCCGTTGTAAAATTTGGCTATATGCTGGAAAATCTGCAATGAACTTTTAGTACCTTGATGGTAAAAATCTAAAAGCCGACGCAGACAATCAGCAGGAAAGATTCTAAGAGTGTCATCTAACACGATGACAATACAAGAAAAACATAAAGAATACTATGATCGTCTTTCAAAATTACAGGGAAAATATTTAAATTATTTTGTTGCAGGTTTTGTAGACGGTGAATCGAGTTTCAGTGTCGCGATGACGCGGCAAAAGTATCCATCGTTATCGAAAGGTTGGAAATGGATTATCAATCCGGTCTTTAATGTGTATCAACACGAGAACCATAAAGACATACTTCTTCTTTTAAAAGACAAAGTATTCAAAACGGGCAGACTCCATAGAAAAACTTCTCCGTATAATGTGTTTACCTATACCATTGAAAACAATAAAACGCTTCATGAAAAAATAGTACCCTTCTTTAACAAATATCAACTTGCCACTAAAACAGAAGATTTTAAAAAATTTTCAAACATAGTGGATATGATGGATAAAAAAATCCATCTTGATATTGAAGGATTCAAACGAATTGTAGAGATAGCATTCACCATGAATGCTCAAGGTAAAAATCGAAAATACTCGAAAGAGTATATTTACGAAACATTATCAGATCAATTCGACACTCTTAGAAAATCCTCAGAGACTACACGCCAAAATCAGTAGGTTATACTGATAAGATATAGTCCACAAGGTGCTTTAAAACTCTTGTTTTAAAGATCGAATGCCTAAGGTAGCGAAATTCCTTGTCTGGTAAGTTCAGACGTGCACGAATGGCGTAATGACTGGGGAACTGTCTCGGGAAATAGCTCGGTGAAAATACAATACCGGTGAAGATGCCGGTTACCTGCAGTTAGACGAAAAGACCCCAGAAGCTTTACTATAACTTGGTATTGAGTATGTTTTTTAGCTGCGTAGAATAGGCGGGAGACTTTGAAGTTGTGATCTTGGTTGCAATGGAGTCGTCAGTGCAATACCGTCCTTTTGAAAGGCATATTCTAACCTGCCCCGCAAAACGGGGCGGAGACAGTATCTGGTGGGTAGTTTTGGTGGGGCGCTATCCTCCTAAAAAGTATCGGAGGAGTTTATTAAGGTTCCCTAGGCGCGAATGGAAACCGTGCCGATAGTGTAATGGCACAAGGGAGCTTGACTGTGAGGCGTACATAGGGAGCTTGACTGTGAGGTGTACATACCGAGCAGGTGCGAAAGCAGAACATAGTGAACCGACGGTCCGCATTAGATGCGGCCGGAGATTAACGGATAAAAGCTACTCTGGGGATAACAGGCTAGTTCCGCCCAAGAGTTCATATCGACGGCGGAGTTCGGCACCTCGATAAACACCGAATGTCGAGGAGAGAGGATACGAACAATCCTCTCGTGCGTGTGAGGAAAATCACGCGTACTAAATCAGCTCATAACGGAGAAAGCCATGTTATAATTCACGTTATACATGGTCAACACCGTGGGAAGTTTAGAAAGTAAATATTGGAATAAAAAAATGCATTCTATTAAAAATAGAATGCAGCTTACTCCTCTGCAACAGTCCTTTATTATTGGATCGATGCTGGGAGATGCAACAATGCGAGTTGGCAGAGGTGCAAAAAATGCCAACGTTAAAATTGATCATTGTCTGGAACAAAAAGAGTATGTGTTTTGGAAATACGAAATCTTAAAAAATTTCGTAACAACTCCTCCACGAATTAGCTATCGTACCACAAAAGAAGGAATACGATATGAAAAATCATGGTGGTTTAGAACACTGCGCCACCCTGTTCTTACGGAAATATATAATCAATTTTACACAACAGATTCTTATCGTTGTGGAAGAAAAATTGTTCCCGATTCACTCATTGACACTATCAATCCATTTGTCATGGCCGTTTGGGTCATGGACGATGGATCGTACCATCAAGGGAAAATCGACATAAGTACTTATTCCTTTACTTTGCAAGAAATTGAAAAAATTTGCTTTATTATAAAAAATAAATTCAATATAACCATGCTTTATCATAAAGATAGAGACAGGGGGTATAGAATATATTGTAATAAAACAGAAACTCAAAAACTTGCAGACCTAATTTGTCCTTATATCACAAAAAAAATGAGATATAAGATAGGACTTTTATAACCCCGTAACGACTGGATTTTCGCAAATGCGAAATGAAGATAGCAATAAAAATTGCTATAAGACGCTGGTATTTTAGAACAAATCTAAAATAAAGGTATAGTCTACGCCACTAGTAATAGTGGGTTTACACATCCAATTTGGGTGAATGTATGTAATATTGTGGTCGGCTCATCTTATCCTGGGGCTGGAGAAAACATACCTTCTCTCCCTGCTAGAAATGGCAGGGTAATTTAACAAGCTCAATACGGTAGAGGCCCATTCATGCGACCTGTGTGTTTCGCAGGTCCCAGGCATGATATAATTATGCGCATGAAGGCTAGTGCCGTAGGAAAGGTGGGTGTTGAAGTTAAGCGAGCATATCTCGCGGGTCTTATTGACGGTGATGGATGCATTATGGCAACCATCGAGCGTCACCACGAGAAAAAATTCGGTTTTCGAGTACGTGTTGAAGTTAAAATAACGCAGAAAGAAAGCGAATTGCTAAAAAGTCTTGCTCAAGAATTTAAAATCGGTCGTGTAAGTCGCAACAATAAACCGAGTGTTGATTATGCAACTCACGACTGGATCATTAGGGATAAAAAACACGTCATTCAAATTCTTGAATATATTGAGCCATATACACGGCTCAAGAAAAAACAGATAGTAATTGCTCTTAGGATTCTAAAAAGAGCGGTTGTTACTAAACAAGATTTAATAAAAAATGCTCAATTAGCGGATGCATTGTCGAAGTTTAACGTTCGATCCAAAAATCGGCGTAAAAACTTTGCGACAATGATCTAAACACTCATCTCCTCTAACGACTGATTGTTACAATTTTGGTTGTAATATGAGATATGCGCGCTACGGCGCGGTATAACACGGCTTGCACCTAAAGAGTATCTGGTGACAGATACATCTACGGTGATGGAATAGTCTGATACTCGCGGGAACGCGAGATAACAAATAGAGGTCCCAAGGGTTTGGCTGTTCGCCAATTAAAAAGGTACGTGAGCTGGGTTCAAACCGTCGTGAGACAGGTTGGTCTCCTATCTACTGCAGGCGTTGATTCTTGAGGAGATTTGCTTCTAGTAAGTAATTGCTACTTTCATGAGTAATCATGATTGAAAATGCTGCTCATAACGGTGAAGCCTTCATATGATTTTGGTTTAGAATTGTACATGCGCGGTCCGCGTGATACAATTTGCTGGAGGACCAGATCCTCTTTAAGGTAATACCGTGGGAAGCTTACAAAATGTAAAATGTAAATATCAAAACTAAAAATGACAGTTAAAAATGAAAAATAAAAGAGAAAAAACCTCTAACATTTTAACTTTTACAATGTCATTTTGCACTTTGATTTTTCAATTTTGATTTTGTATAGCCCCGTAACGACTTACGTTGAAAGATATGTAGACTCATGTGTTGAGGAATCGTTCCTTCGAGAACGACAGCTCACATGGGTAATATGCAGCCTTCCCGCTTGTTATACAACAAGTCGGAAGAAGGTATAGTCTGCGCTCCTAGAAATAGGGGAATACGCGACGAGAGGACCGAAGTGAACTGACCTCTGGTGTGTCGGCTGTTCCGCCAGGAGCATTGCCGAGTAGCTAAGTCGGGAATGGATAACCTCTGAAAGCATCTAAGAGGGAAGCCAACTCCAAGATCAGGAATCGTTATGAGACCCCTAGGAGATGACTAGGTTGATAGGCTTTAGGTGTACGTGCAGTAATGCACTTAGCCGAGAAGTACTAATTCGTCCATCGTTTCCTATTAGGAAATTTGAAAATCACAATACGTGAA
>Ga0209518_1004845_pt1 | contig 10534 bp, 8 predicted proteins | sample RifGroB1_FD_183993 | JGI IMG/M metagenome (GOLD analysis project Ga0209518, IMG submission 183993) | Groundwater microbial communities from Rifle, Colorado, USA - Groundwater B1 (SPAdes) (version 2) | ecosystem: Environmental > Aquatic > Deep subsurface > Groundwater | place: Rifle, Colorado... | reverse complement strand
GGGGTTTGCTTTCGGCTTCGGCTTGAATAGATTAGCGATGATTAAATATAAAATTCCGGATGTAAGATTGTTTTACAGTGGGGATTTAAGATTTATAAAGCAATTCTAATATGAAATTTTCTTATTCTTTTCTTAAAAAACTCGTTCCGAAAATAAAAAGCAAAAAAGATTTGATTGATAAGATTAATTTGCGCGCTTTTGAAGTCGAAGATTTGGGCAAAGACACTTTAGATGTTAAATTGCCGCCGAACAGATTTTCGGACGCGATCGGTCATTTGGGTTTGGCAACGGAAATTTCCGCTATATACGGGAAGAATTACAAACTACCAATTACAAACTATCAATTACAAAAAATAAATATAAAGGCGCCTTTTGAAGTTAAGATTAAAGATAAAAATCTTTGTCCGCGCTACGCAACGCAATATTTTGAAAATATAGAGGTAAAACCTTCGCCGAAATGGATGCAAGAAATTTTAATTTCCTGCGGACTTAAGCCGATTAATAATGTGGTGGATATTATGAATTACACGATGTTGGAAATCGGACAGCCGTTACACGCTTTTGATTATGACAAGATGGAAGGAGAAAAGCGCGGATTAACACGAAAGCAAATTATTGTTCGACGGGCCAAGAAAGGGGAAAGAATTACCACTCTCGACAGCCAAACTTTTGAATTAGATGAAAATACATTGGTAATCGCCGGTAGTCAAAAACTTTTGGCGATTGCCGGCATTAAAGGCGGGAAAAAGGCTGAAGTTAATGAAAACACGAAAAGAATTATTGTTGAAGCGGCCAATTTTAATTCAGCCAATATTTATAAATCGTCTCGCAAACTAGGATTGATTACGGACGCTTCTTTAAGATTTTCAAGAAATCTTAGTCCGGAATTAGTCGGGTTTGGATTAAATCGCGCGGCTCAATTGTTGGAAAAAATTGCCAAAGCGGATAATGGCGCGATAATTGATATTTATCCGCAAAAACCGCGAAAAAAAATAGTCGGTCTTAATATTGATTGGTTGAATAAATTTATCGGTTGCGATTTTACCGTTATTGAAGCGAAATTTTATCTTGATCGGCTAGGATTCAAAATAGTTTTCGCAAAATCGGCAAAAGGAGAAAAATCGTTTATTAATAAAAAAGCGTCAGATTTTTTTGTTGAAGTTCCGATTTTGAGGCAAGATATTGAAAGCCAAGAAGATTTAGCGGAGGAAATCACGCGGCTTTATGGTTATAATGATTTGCCTTCCGTCGCGCCCCGCATTCATTTAAAGCCCTTGGGTTCTGACAGTTCGGAAAACGCGATTTTTAAAGATAAAGTCCGAAGAATTTTGGCGTCAATGGGAGCTGATGAAATTTTGAGTTATTCTTTTATTTCCGAAAATGAAGGAAATAATTTTGGCGTTGATAATCTGATGGAATTGGCAAATCCCGTTAGCAAAGAATTCTGTTATTTAAGGCCGTCTCTGGAAAGCGGACTTATTAAAAGTATTTCGGACAATTTTCGATTTTTTGACGTTGTTCGTGTTTTTGAAATAGGCAATGTTTTTTCTAAAATAGATAAAGAGAAATTGATGCTGGGATTGGCGTTCGGTTCCAAAACCAAGGAAATGTTTTTTGAATTGAAAGGCGTTATTGATCGTTTTTTGAAAAGTATCGGTATAGTTGATTATTTATTTGTTCCGGAAAACAATGAATTAAAAATTAAAAGTAATGGAAAAACTATCGGCCGATTGGTTAAAATTAACGATAAAAATCATATTTCGTTGGCGGAAATGAATTTAAACGATCTTTTATTGATGGCAATCGAAGAAAATGAATATCGGCCGTTATCGAAATTTCCTTCAATAATGCGCGATTTATCAATTTCAATTGATAAAGAAAAGAGGATTGGGGAAATAATGAATAGTATCCAGCAGAGCGACTTGAAATTCATCTCAGATGTTGATTTAATAGACGAGTACGAAAACGAAGGTATTGGCAAAAATAAGCTCAGTTTGACTTTTCGAATTGTTTTTCAGGCAAAAGACAGAACATTGACGGATGATGAGGCGAATAAAATGATGGGAAAGATTATCAACGAGTTGAAAAATAGATTTAAAGCGGAAATAAGATAAATATTTAAAAGCCCCTATCGTCTAGCCTGGCCTAGGACATCGGCTTTTCAAGCCGGTAACCCGGGTTCGAATCCCGGTGGGGGCACTAAATTCCAGATTGATGGCAATATTCAAAGACAAATATCTTCGGGTAATTTTCGCTTTAAGTTTAATACTTCTGTTTTTTTCTTTAATTTTCGCTTATTCGCAATTGGCAAATACAAGCGGGCCTTTGATAATTCACTTCGACGCTTATTCGGGCATTGATTTTTTCGGCGGCCGATTGGAAATTTTTGGGATTTTAATTTCAACTCTGGTGATTGTTTTCATCAACGGTTTTTTAGCTGATTTTCTTTATAATCGCGAACGATTTCTCTCTTATCTTCTCGGATTTGGCAGTTTGGGACTATCAATCTTGATTTTAATAGCAGCTTCGGTTATCATTTCAGTTAATTAAAAATATGAAATTCGCTGTTATTCAAACCGGCGGTAAACAGTATAGGGTGTCGCCGGGTCAAAAAATTAAAATTGAAAAATTAAACGCTAAAGAAGGCGATTCTTTTTTATTTGATAAAGTTTTACTTTTTGCCGATAATGAAAAGATTGAGATAGGAGTTCCTTATGTTGAGGGGGTAAAGGTTGAAGCAAAAATTTTAAGGCAAGATAAAGAAAAAACAAAAATCGTTTTCAAATATCATTCCAAAACCCGTTATCGCAAAAAGAAAGGGCATAGACAGCCATTTACGGAAGTGGAAGTTATAGCAATTAGCCACTAGTTTCTTCTAGTTTGTTTTTGCCGCTTGAAATTAACTTAAAAGCCAGTCGCGTCGTTTGGCGAGGTCCAATTGAAGGTCGTTGAGAAAAAAACATCAATGAAATTTTTTATCGGCTGAGGGAGCATTAATGGGCTTTATCAATTTGGTGAAAACTGACTTTTTCCGGATCAAATTTCAAGGTTACGGTTCCTTGCGGACCGTTTCTATGTTTGGCGATGATGATTTCGGCGGTGTTTTCTTCTTCCAGGGTCGGATTGAGTTTGTCGCGGTCTTTGCGATAAATAAACATTACGACATCGGCATCTTGTTCCCAAGAACCTGTTTCTCTTAAGTCCGAAAGGCGGGGGATTTTTATTTCTCTTTGATCAACCGCTCGAGTAAGTTGGGAAACCGCCAAAATCGGCAGATTTAATTCGCGCGCCAAAGCTTTAAGCCCGTGGCTGATTTCCGTGAATTGTTGAACGACATTATCGGAATTGGTTCGGAAATTAATAAGTTGGACATAGTCAATGATTATCAGTCCAAGGTTGGGATGTTCCACTTGTAATCGGCGAGCCATTGCCCTGATTTGAAGGACATTCAACGACGGCGAATCATCGATAAAAATTTGTAATTTTGAAAGCCGATCCAGCGCATTTTGAATCATTTCAAATTCTATTTCGTCGTTTAAACGGCCGGTTCTAAGCCGCCAGAGCGGCAATTGGGCTTCAGAGGCGATTAAACGGTCAATAACCTGATCACGGGACATTTCCATTGAAAAAATCGCCACACCGTAATTTTTAGAAGCGGTATTTCTGGCAATATCGAGCGCGAAAGCGGTTTTACCGAGCGACGGTCGGGCGCCTAAAATTATTAGATCCGATCGCTGAAATCCGGAAAGATAGTGGTCAAGTTCTTCAAAACCGGTTGGTATGCCCCGCAATCCTCTTTCTCCTTGATGGATTTTTTCAATCCTTTCATAAGCGCTTTTAAGTTCGTCTTTTATTAATATAAAATTCTGCGGCCTTGATTTTTGGTCAATAGAAAGAATTTTCCGTTCAATTTCATCAAGTAAACTTTCCGGATCGCTGTTTTCGAAAACCCTTTCGTTGATTTCCGAGCTGGCTTCTATTAAATCTCTCAATACTCGTTTATTACGGATAATTTGAGCGTAATGGGTGATGTGAGCGGCGCTCGGAACGGAATTAATAAGTTCCGTTAGGTAGCTTGAACCGCCGATTTCAGCCAATTGTTTTTTTTCTTTCAGTTTTGCCGAAACGCTTAAAACATCAACGGGCTCGTTTTTTTGGAAAAGATCGCTTATGGCTTCGAAAATTTTGGCATTAGCCGGCGCGTAAAAATCTTCGGAGACGATTAAATCAGCCACCTTGATAATGGAGTGTTTGTCTATCATGAGCGAACCTAAAACAGAACGTTCGGCTTCAATGTCTTGCGGAGGAAGTTTAAAATTTTCCATAGAATTAGGATTAAAATTTCTTTATGATTTTCGGTTTTGAAGAAGTATCTTCAATTATGTATCCTAATGCTTCTATTTTTTTGCGCAAGGCGTCGGCCTGAATAAACTGTTTATTTCTTCTTAATTCTTCTCGCTTGTTCGTTAAATCAATGATTTTTAAGGGGATTTTCTTAATTTTTACGGGTTTAATTTTATTCAGTCCGAATCCTAAAACTTTATCAAAATCCAAGATAAGTTGAATTTTGGCGGAATTTGAAAGGCCATTATCTTTGATAGTTTGCCAAACCAAGGTAATGGCTTTCGGCGTATTTAAATCATCGTTGACGGCAGCTAAAAATCGTTTTTTATAATTTTTTATTTTTCTATCGTTATTTGTTGTTCGTTTTTTGTCGTTGATCGCTAGTCGTATGTCGTCGGTTAAATTATTAAGGGCGTTTTGACTTGCCCCCAGTGATTTCCAGGTAAAATTTAGTTTTGAGCGGTAATGAGAGGTTAAAATTAAATATCGCAATGCCAATGGATTAAATTTTCTCATTTCAAAATCTTTTAGGGTATAGATATTGCCGAGAGATTTTGACATTTTTTGATTGTCAACCAATAAATGTTCGCCGTGGATCCAAAAGCGGACGAATTTTTTTCCGCTCGCGGCTTCTGATTGGGCGATTTCGTTTTCATGATGGGGAAAAATCAAATCAACGCCGCCGGCGTGAATATCAATCGTTTGTCCGAGATATTTCATGCTCATCGCCGAACATTCAATATGCCAACCCGGACGGCCATTGCCCCATGGGCTTGGCCATTCCGCTTTGATTTTGCTAAAATTTTCGTTGTTTCGCGTTGTTTTCCACAAAACAAAATCTTGAGCTTGTTCTTTATTATACTCGTCGGCAATAACTCGGCTGCCGATTTTTATTTCACGTTTATTTAATTGCGATAATTTACCGTAGTTTTTAAACTTAGAAATATTGAAATAAATAGAACCGTCTTCGCCGCGATAAGATATTTTTTTAGCCATCAGTTTTTTAATTAAACCAATCATTTCTTTAATGTGGTCGGTGGCTTTAGGATAAAACTCGGCTTTTTCTATGTTTAGTTTTTTAAGATTTTCAAAAAAGATTTTTTTGTATGATTTAGTGACGGCATAAATATTTTTTCTTTCTTGCTGCGCTTTTTTAATAATTTTATCTTCAACATCGGTGATGTTCATTGCTTGTTTTACCTTATAATTATTGTATTTAAGCGTTCGGCGCAGAACATCTTCAAAAATATAAGTCCTTAAATTGCCAATATGAGCGAAATCATAAATCGTGGGCCCGCAGGCGTAAAGAGAAACAGTTTTCTTTTTAAGCGGTTTGAAAGTTTCTTTTTTGCGGCCGAGAGTATTGTAGAATTTAATCACTCTCTAATTCTATTAGAAGAAGTGGAGAGTTGACAAGGGGCGTTTTTTTTCTATAATTTCGCTATGACTTCTGATGTTTTAAAGGAAAATGGCCCTCAAAAAGAGATGGATGGCGCGGAAGACGAATTAACAAAATGCAAAAGAGAATGCGGGGAATATCTTGACGGTTGGAAAAGAGCGAAGGCGGATTTGATTAATTATAAAAAAGAAGAAACAAAAAGATTTGAGGGAATATCCAGATTTTCACAGGAAATTTTGATAAGAGACCTTATTAATGTTTTAGACAGTTTTGATTTGGCTTTATCGGCTTTGGAGAAAGAAGGAAAAGCGGAAAAAGGAGTTTATTTGATTCGAACGCAGATGGAAGATATTTTAAGGGGAAGCGGATTGGAAAGGATTATCGTTTCTATCGGTCAACCGTTTGACCCGGCTCTTCAAGAAGCGATTGTCGCGGTTGAGTCGGACAAGTCGTCGGACACGGTAGTGGAAGAGATTGAAAGAGGATATCTTTTACGCGGCAAGTTGATAAGACCGGCAAGAGTCAAAGTGGCAAAATAAAATAATAAATAAATAAAATTATGGCAAAAATACTTGGTATAGATTTGGGGACGACAAATTCGGCGATGGCGATTATTGAAGCCGGCGAACCGAAAATTTTAGAAAATCACGAGGGTAATAGAACAACGCCTTCAATAACGGCAATTTCAAAAAGTAATGAGCGTTTGGTCGGACTTTTGGCTAAGCGTCAAGCGGTGGTTAATCCACATAACACTATTTTTTCGGTGAAAAGATTAATTGGCCGGAAATTCAGTGATCCGGAAGTTCAACGAGATAAAAAGCTGATGTCTTTTGAGTTTCAACAGTCGGATGCCGGAGGAGTGGAGGTAAAAATGGGCGATCGTTGGTATAAACCGGAAGAAATTTCGGCAATGATTTTAGGCAAGATTAAAGCCGATGCTGAAGCGAAGTTGGGGGAAAAAATAGAAGAAGCGGTCATTACTGTGCCGGCTTATTTTGATGATTCTCAAAGACAGGCGACTAAAAACGCGGGAGAAATCGCGGGACTTAAAGTCCGTCGAATTATTAACGAACCGACAGCCGCGGCTTTGGCGTACGGTTTGAATCGCAAAAAGAACGAAAAAATCGTGGTTTATGATTTTGGCGGCGGTACCTTTGATATTTCAGCGCTGGAAGTGGGAGATGACGTGGTTGAAGTGAAAGGAACGGGCGGCGACACTCATTTGGGAGGCGATGATTTTGACAGAAAAATAATAGAATATTTAGTTGCGGAATATAAAAAACAGGAAGGAGCCGATATTTCCAGAGACCCTTTGGCTTTACAGCGCCTTAAGGAAGCGGCTGAAAAAGCCAAGCATGAACTTTCTACGGCCTTTGAAACGGAAATTAATCTTCCTTATATTACTTCCGACGCGGCCGGTCCAAAACATTTTTTAATGAAATTAACGAGAGCAAAATTGGAGGAATTGGTGAAACAGGAAATTGACCGTTCAATAGAGTTGGTGAAAAAAACAGTTTCAGAAGCCGGTTTTAAAATTTCTGATATTGACGAAGTGATTTTAGTCGGGGGACAAACAAGAATGCCGGCAATTCAAGAAGCGGTGAAAAATCTTTTTGGCAAGGATCCGCATAGGGGAATTAATCCCGATGAAGTAGTGGCCATCGGCGCGGCGATACAAGCGGGAATTTTCCAGGGAGATGTGAAAGACATTCTGCTTTTAGACGTTACTCCTCTTTCTTTAGGAATTGAAACAATGGGCGGCGTGTTTACGGCTTTAATAGAGAAAAACACAACTATTCCCACGTCAAAGTCGCAGGTTTTTTCAACGGCTAGCGACAATCAAACCTCGGTGGAGATTCATGTTCTTCAAGGAGAGCGGTCTATGGCAGTGGACAATAAAACTTTGGGACGGTTTATTTTAGACGGCATTCCGCCGTCGCCTCGAGGCATTCCTCAAGTGGAAGTGACTTTTGACATAGACGCAAACGGCATTTTAAGTGTTAAAGCGATTGATAAGGCGAGCGGCAAAAGCCAGTCGGTTAAAATAGAAGCTTCAACCCAGCTTTCCAAAGATGAAGTTGAAAAATTAAAAACAGAGGCCGTTTCTCACGCGGAAGAAGATAGAATGAAAAAAGAATTAGTTGAATCTCGCAATCAAGCGGAACAGACGATTTATTTAGCGGAAAAATCGCTTAAAGAAGCCGGAGAAAAAATTACCCAAGAAATTAAAGACGCGATTAATCTTAAAATTAGCGAGTTGAAATCAGCCAAAGACGGCCAAGACATTGAATTAATTAAATCAAAAACAGCGGAACTTTCACTTGAACTTCAAAAAATCGGTCAAGCGATGCATAATAAAGAAGATAAGGGTGAAAAAGGACCTTCGGGATCTGCTGGGTCCGCGGGATCCGATGGATCCGCGGAACCTGATTCAAAATAAATGAATTTAAATCCGGGCAATTCTTCGGCAGGAGTTGATATTGATCGGTCAATGCTCAAAATAATCGGTTTGGCATTTTCCGGCGTCTTTTTTTCTTTTGGTTTTGGTTTATTTCTTAAACTTCTTTTTGGAAAAGGGGATTTCATTTTTTTCTTTTTTACGCTGGCGGCGGCAACGTTTTTTTTGACAGTTTTTTTTCTTCAAGCGTTATTTATTAAGCAGTTTAGAGCTCTTGCTTTGATTTTAATGGCGGAATGTTTAGGTTTGGTTGTCGGATTTTACGACAAAATTTTAATGCCGGCGGTTTGGGGAAGCGTGGCATTCGCGTTTTTGGCGATGTTGTTGGCAAATTATAACGCCAGAAAAGAAATTAATAACGCGCTGAAGATGAGTTTTCGAAAAATTGGAAGAACAGTTTTGCCAAAAGCAATTGCTTCTTTAGCGCTTTTTTCAAGCGTTGTTTATGTGGCGACAATGGAGGGGGACGCTTTGATTTCTCAAATAGGTTTTCAAAGAATGATGATGCCGAGTTTCACGCTGGTTCAGAAATTTTATCCGGAATTTGATTTTTCTCTGACGCTTAATGAATTTTTCGCGTTTTTGGCCGGCGAATCAGCGAGTAAAATTCCGCAATTTGAAATTCTACCCAAATCGGTAAAAGCACAGTTAATCAATCAGTCGGCAAAAGAATTTCAGGGGCGTTTTGAAGAATTTATGGGGCCGGTTAATTCAAAACTTAAAATTACGGATGCGATTTATGAATCTTTAATGGGGAAATTTCGTCAAGCAAACGAAAAAACTCAATCATTGGTTTTGATGGGAATCGCTTTTTTCATATTTCTTTTTTTGGAAAGTTTGGCGCGGCCGTTTCGTTTGATGATAACCTTTTTAACTTATATAATATATGAAATTCTTTTGGCTTTGGGCTTTGCGAAAGTGGAGCTTGAAGGAACAAACAGAGAGATTATAATATTAAAATAATGGACTATTATAAAATTCTCGGTATTAATAAGGGCGCTTCGGAAGATGAAATAAAAAAAGCGTTTCGAAAACTCGCTCATAAATATCATCCGGACAAAAAAGGCGGTAATGAGCAAAAGTTCAAGGAAATAAACGAGGCCTATTCGATTTTATCAGATAAAGGAAAGCGTGAGCAATATGACCGTTTTGGCAGGGCTTTTGATGGCGGAGGCGGATCAAGAGAAGGGGCCGGACCGTTTGAAGGGTTTGGTTTTGGTTTCGACCCATCGGCTTTTTCCGATTTTTCCGATATGGGAGATATTTTTGACGCTTTTTTTGAAGGATTGGGGGTTCGGCAGAAACGGCGCGCTTATCATCGCGGTTCAGACATTGAAATAGTAGTTGAAATTTCTCTTGAAGAATCGTTTCGAGGCGCGGAAAAAGAAATTAAATATCGGGCCGGCGCTGGGTGCGAAAAATGCGAAGGCAAAGGGCATGATATTAAAGCCGGTTTGGAAAAATGCGTTGCTTGCGGAGGTAAAGGAGAAATAAAGGAAGTTAGAAAAACTTTTTTCGGAGGTTTCACTCAAATTAAAGATTGTAAAGAATGCCGCGGATTAGGAGAAATCCCAAAGCGGATTTGCGTTTCTTGCGGCGGTTTGGGAAAAATTATCGCAGAGCGTCAATTAAAAATAAAGATTTTACCCGGCGTTTCCGACGGTCAAGTAATTAAAATTCAGGGAGTGGGAGAAGCGGGAGAAAGAGGAGCGGAAGCCGGCGATTTATACGCCGTAATTAGAATTAAGCCTCATCAGGTTTTTCGACGTCAAGAAAATAATTTGATAATTAATAAAGAAGTCAATTTGATTGATATTCTTTTGGCAAAAAAAATTGGAATACCAACCATTGGCGGCAATAAATTGAGCGTTGAAATTCCGGCGGATTTCAGTTTGAGAAATAATTTAAAAATTGCCAAAGAAGGAATGCCGATTTTAGGCAGTTTTGGCCGAGGCGATTTGATAGTGGAACTTGAAATCAAAACGCCGAAAAATTTATCAATTAAAGCAAAAAAAATACTTGAAGATTTAGAAAAAGAACTTGACTGATTATTAATAAATGATTAATAATCAGTAATCAGTTTGCGCCCGTAGCTCAGTCGGTAGAGCAGCTCCCTTTTAAGGAGATGGTCGCAGGTTCGATTCCTGCCGGGCGCACAATTAAAAAATCCCTGTTATGGGGATTTTTTAATTGTGCGCCCGGAGCAAGAGTGCGGGGACACTCTTGCGTCAGGAATCGAACAGATTCACGGTTTACGCTCGCAGTAGCGAGTGTCGTGAATCTGCGTTTTTAATTTTGTTGAGTGACGACGAAACAAAATTAAAAAAGATTCC
>Ga0209518_1004843_pt1 | contig 10537 bp, 7 predicted proteins | sample RifGroB1_FD_183993 | JGI IMG/M metagenome (GOLD analysis project Ga0209518, IMG submission 183993) | Groundwater microbial communities from Rifle, Colorado, USA - Groundwater B1 (SPAdes) (version 2) | ecosystem: Environmental > Aquatic > Deep subsurface > Groundwater | place: Rifle, Colorado... | reverse complement strand
CTGCTTAAATACACTGTCTCCAATAGCAAAAATAAGTCTTTCTTTACTCCATATGCAACCTCAGAGAGTTTACTTAATTTCTGTTCATCTAGCATTATAACATCAAACTTCTCTTGCGCCAGTTGATATTGCCCCCAATGATCGCTTTTGATAGCTTTCGCGAACCATGGAGCCACATCACTGTCTGCTGATACAATTATTTTTGAAGGCAATGAAATCGAATGATTGGATAAATTATGCAAAGAATTTTGAAATGCTCTAACCCATTCTTTTTGGCATGAATTTAGAATTATTTCCAACTTTTCTGCTAACTTTTTCTCAATCTGATTATCCAAATAAAGATCGAGCAATGTTTCAGAGTCTGATAAATTTTTTCCGAGACTTTTAGATATACTGCTTATTAGAAAATTTTTGCCTAAAGGAAAAGAATTGTTCTGAATCAGAATGTCGGACTTTATCAGCGAAACGTCAGCAATCTCACCGGCAATATCCATCAGCATAAAGCTGCTGGTATCCGAAAACATATCTCGGGAAAGCGCAAATGAAGGAAGCAGAAATGAAGAAAAAAATATTTCTGCGCTATAAAATTTATTAATTTCATTATTAACCTGATTAAGTATTTTTTCCGGCGCAATTGAAAGAAATAAAGCCATCTCGATACTTTTTACTTGGCCTATTTTTTTTAAAATATCAAAAGGATTTAAAATCTTATAACCATTGAGCTTAACCTCAAGTAATTCTTGATCTATTATCTTGTGTGATTCACCGAAATAATTACCATCTTTCATATAGAAAGATTCAAAATTATTTATTTCCTTTTGTGAAAGTTCGGTGATTATTTTTTTGGTAATTACAAAAGGCTTTTCTTTTGCAAATTTAATTATTCTTGTTTGCGTCACAAACCAAGGTGATGCCAAAAAACAGTGTATATTTTCCGGTGCGCCTATTTTTTGAGATTCGATTTTTTTACATACAATCTCAAGCGCGTTTATGGTTTCCTCCAGAAATTTATCAAAATTCCAATCTCCTAATAATTTGATTGGTTGGCGAAAATTATACAGTAATTTAACCTTGCCATTATTTTTTTTATCAAGCAAAACCAAAGCTCCCCCTACAGAGCCTGATCCGACATCCAAAATCAATGTTAGATTTTTATTTTTGGAAGCAGCCATAAGTCACTTAAATTATACACTATTTAAAAAAATACGTGTAACAACAAAGCTTATTTGATTATATTGATAATCCTAAATATTTGGCAAGAAAAGTGATTTTCAGGGCCTGAGCTTCAACAATTTTATATATTGGCTTACCAGCACCGTGCCCAGCTTCCGTTTCAGTGAATAACAAAACATTATTATCCTTTACGACTGATTGGAGCAGGGCTGCCATTTTCCGAGAGTGGAGCGGATCCACTCGGCTGTCTTTTTCTCCGGTAACAAAAAGAAAGTTTGGGTATCTTATTCCATCCTTGATATTATGGTAGGGGCTCCACTTCAGAATATTTTCCAATTCTTCTTTTGTCTCAGGATTGCCGTATTCGTGAACCCATCTGGCTGCAATGCCAAACTTGTGAAATCGAACCATATCGGTCAACGGAACATTGGACACAACAGCACCGAACAAATCCGGTCTCTGAACCGCTGCCACCGAAACCAAGAGACCGCCATTGCTGCCGCCCAAGACGCCCAGCTGCCTGCTGCTTGTATATTTATTCCTAATTAAATGTTCCGCTGCTGCAATAAAGTCATCAAAACTTTTTTGTTTGTTTTCTTTTATTGCACTCAAATGCCAACTTTTGCCGAATTCAGAACCGCCCCTGATATTGGCATAGACAAATATTCCCCCTTTATTTACCCACGGCATATATCCTCTTGAAAAAGATGGTGTAAGGGCGCTTGCAAAACCGCCGTAACCATAGAGGATAGTTGGATTGTCTCCATTTTGCTTTAATTCTTTTCTGTGGAATATAAACATCGGGACTTTTGTACCATCCGAAGACAAAAACCATTCCTGTTTTATTATATAGTCATCCGGATTAATCGGATTTTCTATCCTATTATATTCAAGATATTTATCTTCATCCGGAATGTATCTGTAAATTACCGGCGGAAATGTAAAAGATGTCACGGAATAAAAAAATTCCTTTTCTGTTTTTCTTGTACTTATCCCCGACAGACTGCTGTATTCCGGCAAAGGTATATCACCTAAATGTTTGCCATTATAATCGCAGATTTTCACTTTAGAGGACGCGTTCACTAAATATTCAACAAGAATTTTTTCTTCCGTTATATTAAATCCACTGAGTAGGGATTTTTCCTCCGGCAGAAATTCTTTCCATTTCTCAATATCTAAAAGCATGTCTTCATATGATGACTGAAGAATTCTATAATTATCAGCCTTATAATTTGTATATATTAGTATCTTATCTTTCAAAAAAGAAAGATGAAATTTAGCCTTCATTTTTTTTATCAGCAGCTTGGTATTCTTTTTTGAAATATCGTATATATATATTTCATTTTCTATCCAATTTTGAGATGCCGAAATAGATAACAATCTGCCATCTAAAGAAATAGTGATGCTTATCATGTCGTCTTTGGGTCGGCCATCTCCAAAAATCATTTCATCATTATCAGGATTGTCGCCAATTTTATGAAAATAAACTTTTGTATGCAAATGCTCTTCTCCCTTTGGAGCCGTACCCGGCCGCGGATTTCTGGTATAAAAAAATCCGGAATCGTCCGGCAGCCAAGCGGTAGAGGAATAGCGGCAGTTAATAATTTTTTCATTTAAATCGCTATTTTTATCTACATCTTTTATATGCAAGGTCGCCATTTCTGTTCCACCTTCTGATAGGCCATATATCAAATATTTACCAGAACGTGAAATACCCCAATAATCGACGGCGACCGTAGATTCCTTACTCAAAATATTCGGATCAACTAATTTTACCAATTCTCCATCTATTCCTATTTTGTAGTAAATTACATTCTGATTTTCGTCCGGCTTTCTTTCGCTGTAAAAATATTTTCCCTTCACCGGCACAGGGTTCGAGAAGCTGGTATATTTATAATTTAATGCCAGCTCTTTCTGAAAAATATCAAATTCTACCCCCTTTAAGGAGGAAAACGCAAAAGAGTTCTGCTCTTCCACCCATTTTTTAACATCTTCATTCTCTCCGTTTTCAAGCCACCTAAAGGGGTCAAAAATTTTATATCCGAATAATTCATCAACAATATTTTCTTTTTTTGTGACAGGAAATTTCATAAAGTTTATTCCAAAATAGCTTTTATGCGTCTTACTCCTGCCGCTACAGCTTCTTCTTTTTTTATTTTAAATACCTTGGGCGCCCCATCGGGATTAGCCCCAAGCTCTGATGTGTTCCAAACATGGGGTCCGCCGCAGAATTCGATACTGAAGGCTTTGCCTGAAGCATCGCCCTGAGCTTTAGTCGAAGGGCCTATAATATAGACTGAGACAATATCCCCGTATTTAGCGCCAAATTCCATCTCGGCTCCAAGCTTCTCTGCTTCCGCCTTCGGAAGCTCTTTATGCACGACCTCCAAACTTTCTTTAATTTTTTGATTAACAATTTCTTCTACCTTCTTTTTTTCCTCATCAGTCATTTTGCGTTCAAAGGCAAAATCAATTCGCAGTCTTTCTTGCGTGATATTTGATCCCCGTTGTTTGATAGATTGGCCGAGCACTTCCTGAAGCGCTGCCAATAAAAGATGATGTGCAGTATGAAGCTTAATAGTTTTTGGATCATGATCGGCAAGCCCGCCTTTAAATTTATGTTCGGCCCCTTTTCGGGATTCATCTTGATGTTTTTTAAAGCGTTCATCAAAATCTCTTACATCGACTTCCATTCCTTTTTCGCGCGCCAGTTCAAGTGTCATCTCAAGCGGAAACCCATAGGTTGTAAAAAGTAAAAATGCATCTTCCCCAGACAAGAAATTCGGGAGGACCCCCGGGGTTAAAGATGCTCCAACCCCGGGGGTCAAGGAGAATTTCTTGTCAAATTGCTTAAGTCCTTTTTCTAAAGTATTTTTAAATTTATCTATTTCAGTAATAAGTGTATTTTTTATTTCGATCTTTTTTGCATCTATTGGATAAACTCCTTCATATACTTCTGCAATTATGTCCGTTAAATCAGCGATCGCATTATACAAAAAACCAATTTTATGAGCATAAACTACTGCTCGCCTAATAAGCCTTCGCAGTATATAACCCCCTTCGGCATTTGATGGCCTTACACCATCAGCAATCATGAACACGGCTGTGCGAATATGATCAGCAATAATTTTTATCGCTCTTTCGTCTTTAATCTTTAATCCAGAATCATTGATCTTATTAATAATGGGTTCAAATAAATCTGTTTCATACACACTTTCCTTTTTTTGCAATATGGTTAAAAGGCGTTCAAAACCCATACCCGTATCTATACCAAGTACCGGAAGATCCTTTAATACTGATTCACCCTTATCTAATTGTTCTCTTGATCCTTCACAAAAAAATTGATTAAAGACAATATTCCAAATTTCAACATCTTGTCCAGAAGCATTCTTGCAATAAATCTCAGTCGTTGGACCGCATGGACCGGTATTTCCAGTCGGACCCCAAAAAACATCAGACCCCTCTTCGCGAATATCTTTTATACCAATATCACTCCAAATTTTAGCGGACTCTTCATCTTTTCCAACAGAATTGGAACCCTTAAAATAAGTTACATAAGAAATTTCAAGTCCAAGTTCATTTTTTATAAATTCATACGCATAATTAATTGCTTCTTTTTTTCCATACCCGCCAAATGAAAAATTTCCCAGCATCTCAAAAAAAGTCAGGTGGCTCGCGTCACCAACTTCCTCGATATCGGAAGTGCGCACACATTTCTGGACCGATGTGACATTAAGTGAACCAAAATCATCTTCAGCCTTTTTTTCTCCAATGTAATAAGACTTGAACTGTTGCATGCCGGCTGTCGTAAAAAGCACCGATGCATCATTCTCCGGCACAAGCGAAGAAGAAGGCACAATCCTGTGCCCCTCCCCGCCAGAGACGGGTCTGCCTTTGGCGGAAAAAAACCTTAAAAATTTATGCCTTATTTCATTTGAGGCTAACATATTATAGATATAAATAAGGATATTGAATCTTATTTATTTTCACCGATTTTCCTAATTGGAATTTTTTTTATCCATTGCTCAACTATCCACAAAACTGTGAATATAAATATAGCTAAAATAGTTGTAATCACAGCTAAATTATATAATCCAAAACCTGACGCCATACCGATGCCTGCCGCCACCCAAAGACCACTCGCAGTGGTAAGACCTATAAGTCTTGATTCCTGAAAAACAATCATGCCTGCACCTAAAAAACCAATGCCTACAACAATTTGCGAAGCCATGCGCAAGGGATCAAATGATGAAAAACCTGTAAGTTTTTCTCCAACTAGATTCCCGATAATCACAAAGAGTGCCGCACCCATCGAAACCATGGCGTAAGTACGCATGCCAGCTGTCTTGTGAGCCAATACTCGCTCGATGCCTATAATCATACCAAGAACTAAAGCTATAAAAAGCTTAACAAAAAGTTCATAATTTTCCGGAGTAAAAATATTTTCCATGTAATAAAGTATATCGTAACCAATCAAGCTCGGCAAGCAAAAACCCGGCTGATTTATTATCACACCGGGTTTATACATTAATTTACTCGTAAATACTTTAAAAGAACTTCCGCTCTGACTCCTTTCCTCATACGTTCAAGTGCCTTATTTTTTATTATATTGACATAGGATGTGGTTACATCAAGAAATAATCCAATTTCCTCCTGAGTCAATCCTTCAGGATACAACAGACGATAATGTTTGGCTTTCTTTTCGTCAAAGATATTTTCATAATCAAGGCCAAATAATAAGTTGATCACGGTTTTCTCTTTATCAAGCAATGTTTTGATAACCCTACGGACATCAATGGCCAACGATTGTCGATCCACTTCCTTGTCTGTCATAAAAACATCAGAGGCAATGACATCCAATGGAAATTTCTCAAAAAAAAGACCTGATTCATTATCTAGAAAAACATAAGATGGATCAGAAAAAGATTTGGTCATTTCGGTAGACACAATAGATGAAATTAATTTTTCAATATCAATTTCTATACCATCAGAAGTTTCTTCGAGTGTTGGTTCACTTCCGTTTTTTACAAAATAATCACTTTTAAATTTATCAATTTTACTTCTAATGCTCTGCCTGTTGAAAGGAGTACGAATTATTCTCCTATCCCTTCCAATTGCATTTAATATATTACTTCGTATCCACCAAACTGCATAAGAAATAAATTTGAATCCGCGAGTTACGTCATACCTTTCAGCAGCTTTTATCAAACCACTGCATCCTTCATTGATCAAATCAGCCAATTCTAAACCATTATTTTGGTATTGTTTGGCTACACTCACAACAAAACGATAATTTGCACTAATTAATTTATGAACAGCTTTTTTGTTCCCTTTTTTAATTTCTCGAGCCAGTATTTCCTCTTCTTGTTGGTTAATCATTCTAATTTTATTTATCTCATTCAGAAACAAATTTACGCTAATACTGTCTCTTTTGGTAACTTTTGGAAGTATTTTCAATGACCGCATAAAGTATTTAATATTAATAATTTAAATAACATTGATCATAATAACACTACATTACAATTTAATTTATGTCAAACAGTGAAAATAAAAAAGCGACTCGAATTATTCGAATCGCCTTTGCTAATTTCTAGATCTTTTTTCCGCCTCAATCAGTGCTTTGCCAAAGTTCCAGCCGTCAAAATCCTTGTAAGAATAATTTACGATATTATTCTCCTTGATTTCAAACCATTCCCTATTCGGCCTGCTGGAGTGGAACGACCAGAAATCCGGCTTTATCTTCTTTTCAGTAAAAGCTGCAGAATCGCAGACACTGACCATTCTGCTTGCGCTGGCTCTTTTCCATACATGACTGTCGCCCAATTTTTTGATGTCATAGCAATAGCTCACCTTTGTCTTGCATGAATTAAAATAGCAGTTAATAACCATCTTAATAACTATCTCATACCCATCAGAAGTTTGAAATTTACGAGTGAAAATGTTTTCGTCCGGATTCAGCTTCTTATGCATGACTTCCGGTAAAGGATTATAATTCCCTTCTTCATCATAAAACCCTTTCTCTAAAAGAAATTTCTCGTATATTTCCACCACATCTTTAAATGTAATCTTATGCATGATTAAGCTATCCGGAATAAACTGGGCATGGAGCAGATTTGGCAGAAAAATTAAGACAAGAAGAATTAACAATAGCTGTATCTTTTTCTTTTTCATATTCTATTTATTTAAAGAATTTTTGATCACTCTGATATTATTCCTTTCTAAATTTTTGTCAAAAAAACCGACTGATCGAGGCTAAGCCTCGATCAGTTAGTTGATTATTCGATTACGCCGCCGCCGAGGCAGATATCTTTGTCGCCCCTCGACTGCGCTCGGGGTAAATAGACCACAACAGACTGGCCTGCCGAAGCTGTTGGCTCAATATTTTTCAAAATAACCTTCGCGGTATTTTCTTTTCCAATCTCAATTCGGCATGGTAACAACTCGCCATGATATCTTATTTGACATTTATATGGGTAAGTAGTTAGTAGCTGGCTTGCCCCGCTAAGGCGGGGTAAACTGGTAGCTGGGGGGAAACCGGAAATCCAGTTGATGTTTTTAATTTTTATATGGCCCAGCCTTTTTCCTTCAACAAAATCAGTCTCCTCGAGGTCGGACCTCGAACCCGCTAGAGGACCGACCTCTTTCCGACTGATTTTGACCGACCTCTTCCCGGTTGGATCCTGACTCACATAAAGAATATTTTTCTTAATATCTTTTCTGACAACATAATACGGTTTGTCGTTTGGGGATTTTTTTGTGATTGTAAAACCATGACGCTCACCGAGAGTGTAGAAGGCGGCGCCGTCGTGGTAGCCGATTACTTCTGGTTCATTGAAGTCGAATTTCTCCCCAAGGCCGGACCTTGGGACTTCTTTAAGGTCCGGCCTTTTTCCGAAATTCGTTTTTTTCTCGCTAGAAGCAAGTAATACATCGCCTCTTTTTTCTTTAATGTAATGCTTCAAAAAATCTTTCATCTCAACTTTACCTAAAAAGCAAATTCCTTGACTATCTTTTTTATGTTCTGTGGGAAGCCCAAACTTTCCTGCCAGCTTTCTGACTTCGCTTTTATTTAAATGTCCAACTGGAAAAAGAATGTGCTTCAATTGATCTTGGGTGAGGGTCCAAAGAAAGTAGGATTGGTCTTTGGCGGGGTCAGTGCCACAGAGCAAATTTCTCCCCAAGGCCGAAATTCTCCTTAACCCCCGGGGTTGGGGCATCTTTAACCCCGGGGGTTTTCCCGAATTTAGGCCTTTTTCCGAAATTTGCGCATAGTGACCTGTCGCCACATAATTTGCACCCATCGCAAGAGCTTTTTTGAGAAATGCTCCGAATTTTACTTCTTTATTGCACATCACATCAGGATTCGGCGTCCGCCCGGCTTTATATTCCCGAATCATATAATCTCCTACTTCCTTTTTATAAACATCAGACAAATCAAAAGTAAGAAATGGAATATCCAAATGAGCCGCCACGCGCATAGCATCGCGCCTCTCCTCCGGCCATGTACACTCTATAAAATCCGGCTGCCATGTCTTAATAAAAACACCTACAACATTGTAGCCCCTAAACCCCTTCGGGGTCGGGCGACCAAATAATTTTTTATAATTATTTGGTGTAGCCTTTTTTAGCAGCGCAGCGGAAACAGATGAATCCACCCCACCTGAAAGACCAACAAACACAGTCTTTTGACTTTGCTTATTATTTTTAATCATTTGATTTTCTATTGGCATACCAAGAGATTACATCGTCATCAACTTCTTGTAAATCTCGTATGTAGCCCTAGCGTCGGAGAGCGCCGAGTGAGCTTTTTTATTTTCAACTTTAAAAAAATTACATAAATAATTTAAGGAAAATTTATCCGCTTCTCCATTATGCAGCTTGGCGAATGCTATCGAAATAGTATCAAGCTTGTGATAATGCATTTTATTTTCCACACCTGATTTCTTAAATGCTTTATCAACAAATCCATAATCAAAACAGACATTATGTCCGATCATAATTGCATCTGCTGTTTTCTTTCCAAACACTTCCATGGCCTGTTTTAAATCATAGGCAAAAACCCAGGCCGCCGGATCATAGCCATTTATACGGAGTGCTACAGGTTCGGCATTTTCAATATGCTCTGGTTTAATCTTAAATTCAATTTCCTCAAGCACCTCAAATTCAGGTTTATTGCCATTCCAATTTTGCGAAATCAAAACGCAGCCGAGCTCGATAACCTCATGCTTATCCGGATCAAGGCCAGTCGTCTCTACGTCTATAAATGCCAAATTTTGTTTTTTTAGTTGAGACATTATTAAACTAGTAAATTAAGCTAGGACAGTAAATTAAGTAAATCAAGCTAATTTTAATCTCAGCTGTATTCACTAAATTTACTGTATTCACTGTATTTACTTAAGATACCTTTGTTTATTCACCTTATGCTCCTCAAATGTTTTAGCGTAATGGATTATACCATCCTTGTCATGTAAATAATAAAAATATGGAGATTCTTCAGGTTCCAGTGCAGCTAAAATTGAGGCAAGACCGGGATTACCAATTGGGCCAGGCGGCAGGCCTAAATTTCGATAAGTATTATAAGGGGAATTAAAATTTAAATCTTCCATAGTAAGCTCACTAGATCCCTTTCCCAAAAGATAAATAAACGACGCATCCACTTGAAGCGGCATATTCCTTTTTATCCTTTTCCATAAAATCCCCGATATTGCATTGCGATCACCATCAGTAGATTCCTTTTCAATAATCGAAGCCATGGTGATTATTTGAGCAAGAGTTTTACCTGATTGTTCAATCTTTTCCATAAGAGGATTTATTTTGTTATTGAAATTTTCAGACATTTTTTCAATGACAACATCATGAGTGGTATTGGGAAAAAACAAATAAGTGTCAGGAAAAAGATATCCTTCTTTTTCCTTAACGAGCTCTAAAAAGGCATCCTTATTAAAATCTCTTAAATTGGAATAATAAACATCGGCAATTTCTATAATATTAAATCCTTCTGGAATAGTTATTTTGACCGGAGCTATACCATATTTACCATTAATCACCCTATCCGCCACTTTATTAAGCGGAATTTTTGCATCAAAAAGATAATCTCCTGATACTATTTTATTTTCATCCGCAAAAAGTATAACTAAAAATTGAAATAATGACGATGATCTGATTAAATGTTCTGTTTTTAACTCACGAGCAATATCATTAAGCGTACTTCCGCTTTTTATCTGAAATATTATTTTTTCCGGAAATTGAGCCGGCGGACGCATATAAAAAAGCACAATAAAAACTGCTGCCAAAAAAATAACAATACAAGCAATAAAACCGTATGCCAATTTGCTTCTACCGCTATCCGGCCAGACCTGCTTGT
>Ga0209518_1004833_pt1 | contig 10555 bp, 9 predicted proteins | sample RifGroB1_FD_183993 | JGI IMG/M metagenome (GOLD analysis project Ga0209518, IMG submission 183993) | Groundwater microbial communities from Rifle, Colorado, USA - Groundwater B1 (SPAdes) (version 2) | ecosystem: Environmental > Aquatic > Deep subsurface > Groundwater | place: Rifle, Colorado... | reverse complement strand
AGGGTTATTATTCATCATTGGACTACCAAAAAGTCGCAACGAATTAAGCAAATTACTTTTTATACTTCCGACGTCAAAATAAACTGTGGTACCAAGGGAGCTTTGGCTTTGATATAAATCTTTAAAGGCTAACAAGGATGGAAAAAACCACCACCAATGCATAAGGATAACTATTAAGAAGAAAAGAATAACTGTTAGTGTGTAACGGCTAAAGAGCTTTTTTCTTGCAAAGAATAAATGAAGAATCAAGTAAAAAAGTATCAGAATAAAGTATTGAGCAAGAAAAATATAAGTAGTGAAACCAGATGTCATAAATAACCCGCTTAAAAAAAACACTAAAACCCATAGAATTTTTTTTCTATTGGTTACCAGCAAAGATTTTTTATCTTTGGGAAAAAAGCTATCTTTTATTGGCACTTCATTTAAGGGAAAAAGCTTAAACAAAGAGAGAATATTGATGGGTAAAATCGAAAGTATAAATGCTTGAGGATTAAAAAGAAAATATGAATAATAAAAAGTGAATAGATTAAGCGAATAAAAAACTGCAAATAAGAAACTAATTATTTTATATATATTTCTTTCCCGGTCTGGTTTAACTATAGTTTCCAAAAGGTAATTTGACAGTATGTAAAAAGTGATGATTGATAACGAAATAAAAAGCATGTAAAGCATGCTTTGGGCAACTGAAAGGCTTGAGAATAATCTTTCTAATAATGAGATGGAGAAAATGTACTCTACCCAGCTCAATCCTGCACCCCCAATACCGGGAAATATTACACTGTACCAAGTGCTAAAAAAAGCGCGTGCATACTCTTCACTAAAAGGTAAAAGCGTATCCCAATAATAAAGAATTGTTCCGCCTTCAAACCATTTGTAAACAGCGGCAAATGCAGTAATAAGACTTAAGATAACTATCAAAATGCTGATTATTCTTGGCTTTGTAAATTTTATTTTTTTTAAAATAAAGTTAATCATTTTCCTTTTCTAATTCCCTGATTCTGTTTTTAATCTCACCCACATTTTTGACCTGAGACTTATGAATCATACTTTTTAGAAAATATTGTCTAGATATACCAAGTATCCATTTAGGAGTCAATAGAGAGAGAAAAAACCAAAACCAGAAAAACGTTGAAAACTTATAAGAAGAAGACAGTTCTATAATCCTCTTTGAGCAATTAATCACATTTTTATTGTTTGAAGAAAATTTGTTTGCCGGCAGAAGCTTAATTATTTCTCGCAAATGTTTATCCAAGAATTTATCGTAATGAGAACTACTACATAAGTTTTTAATTTCTTTAAAATAATTCTCAAATGCAAATTTTCCGTTTAGAAGATTAAAGAAAGGATGTCCTGATTTTCCAGATATTTTTTGCCATGATGAGACAAAAAAATGTTTTGAAATATAATAACCACCGAAATTACGTATATTATAAAAAATAATTTTAAACCAGGGAATCAACTCGGAGTCAATAAGATTGATATCTTTAGGAAAATTGTTTTTAAAAATAATCCCCGTTAAAAAAAAGGGGTCAACTTTTTCTATAAAATCAATAATTTTATAATTGTCTTTCTTTGAATTTATTTTAATATCGTAATCTACATACTTACTTACCCGAAAATCAAATACGATATCTTTTCCCACTATTTTACTTAGATAATTCACCCGAACGAACCCATAATTTTCTCTTTTCAAAAGATCATATACTGTTCTCAGTGTATTATTATAAAGTGCAAAATCGTCATCACCCTGCAAAAGAATATATTTTCCCCTAGCAAGTGCTATTGCTTTTTTTAAACTTTTTATCCAGCCAAGATTTGTTTTATTTTTAACATAAACAATCCTTTTATCTTTAAATCCTTTAATAATATCATCTGTATTATCTATTGAGTTATTATTAGATATGACAAGCTCAAAGTTTTCAAAATCCTGCATTAATATACAGCTAATAGCAAATTTTAAATCGTTTGCCCTGTTATATGTAGGAATAATAATAGAGAAAAAAGGGTTTTTAATCATTCTTAATAAAACGAAGGATGGTGTCTACAATTTGGTCAACGGAAAGATTATTTGCCTCTCTCATAAACTCCTGATTGCCTATAACTTTGGTAAATTTATCCGGAACACCTAATCTTTTAAATTTTGTACTAATACTATTTTCTGCTAAAACTTCCGCGACTGCGCTTCCCAATCCACCGATTATTGAATGCTCCTCTAAAGAGAAGATTGCTCTCGTTTTTTTTGCACTGCTTATGACAATATTAGAATCAAATGGTTTTATCGTGTGCATGCTCACCACTCGGACACTAAGTCCTTTTCTGGTAAGAATTTTTGAAACCTCCAAAGCTCTGTATAACATTGTACTCATAGCAATTATTGTTAAATCCTTTCCGTCAGTAATCATTGCTCCCTTTCCCATCTCAAGCTTAGATCCCGCGTCATGAATAACCGGCTCCCCTGCTTTTCCCAGTCGTATATAAACTGGACCCTTTATTTTTAGCGCTTGCCTTGTTACAAATTCTACCTCTTTTGGATCCCCCGGGCAAAAAATTGTCAAATTAGCAAGAGTCCTCAATACTCCGACATCCTCCAATCCGTGATGCGTATGACCATAAGATCCGTAGGAAAACCCTGCTCCGATTCCAACAATTTTGACATTTAAATTTTGATAACAAATATCATTTCTTATTTGTTCAAAATTTCGCATTGTCACAAAAGGAACTATTGAGTAGATAAAAGGCGTTTTTCCTTCCATGGCTAATCCAGCGGCAAGACCTGTCATATTCTGCTCGGCAACTCCGGCATTAAGATACTGCTTGGGCAGGTTTTTGATATAATCTTCAAACACAGAAAATCCTAAATCTCCCGTAATAAGCATTATGTCTTTATTCTTTTGTGCTGATTTATATAATGTGTTTACGAATGCTATTCTCACTTTGAGCTTAACCTCCTTATTACTTCCTCCGCTTCTTCCTGTGTAGGCGGTTTATATTGAGAAGATACTTTATTTACATAAATAGGCACTCCACCTAATCCTTTAATGGTATGAGCAATAATAACCGTCGGCTTGTTTTTTTTAATCGGAAGTTTTTTAAATGCCTCAATCAATTCGTTGAAATTATGCCCATTCAACTCAACTTTCTCCCATCCAAAACTTTCCCATTTTTGAGAAAATGGTTCTAAGTTTAGAATATCCTTTGTATATCCAAATCCCTGAAGCTTATTATAATCAACTATTGCAACAAGATTCTCAAGCTTGTGATGTCCGGCAAACAATATTCCCTCCCAGGTTGATCCTTCGTCGCATTCGCCATCTGAAATAACACAAAAGACCTTATGTTTTTTATTGTCTATCTTTCCGGCATATGCCATACCCACTGCCATTGACAAACCATGGCCTAAAGAACCAGCCGAGACTTCCACTCCCGGCACACAATGTCTGGTAGAATGCCCAGGAAGTTTACCATTATTACTTTCGTATCCGTCTAAAAGTTTTTTATCGAAAAAGCCACGCTCTGCCAAAACCGCATACAGCGCTTTTGCATCATGGGCTTTACTAAAAACTAATCTGTCACGATTCTTGTCATAAGGGTTTTGCGGATCAACATTCATTATTTCAAAATATAGAGAGACCAGAATCTCAACGCATGATAAAGCTCCTCCAGTATGAGCACTTTTGGCTCGAAAGCTCATTTCAATTACATCTTTTCGTACCTGTTTTGCTTTACTCTTAAGAAAGTCTATGTTCCTATTTGATAACATAAATGTTTTGTAATTATACTACAAATAATATCTTTTCCTTAGTTTCTATTTCCTATTTTTAAAATATTTAACAAGAATGTATTTGACAATCTTATTCCGATTAAATCTATTTTAAATTAGTTGTTTTTTATCAAGGCTTTTTTTATCTTCCTCATACCATTGCAACAACTCTCTAATTGATTGCTCAAGAGGTGTAAATTTTATCTGGCCAAATTCGGTAATTAACCGTTTATTGCTGCCACTATACTCTTTTTTATAGCCTTTCTCTGCAATTTTAATTTTTAAATTTTTCCCCGAAGTCTTTTTAATAATTTTTGCAATAGAAAATAGATCAATGGATTTTCCAGTACAAACATTATAGTAATTAAAATTTAACTTGTTCTTTTGAACAAATAACTTCATTATTCCAATTAAGTCATCTATATATAGGTAATCAAAATAAACGTTTTTGTGCATTGTTATATCCATATTAAAAACAGTTTTACAAATTGCGTTTGATATAAACCTTATTCTATAGTCCTCATATTTTCCAAAACATCCAAATAATCTAAGGTCGAATATTTTATTACTTTTTTCAACATATTTTGCCATAATATATTTTGAGAATCCGTAATCGTCTACAGGTACATGCGAATCAAAATATTCCTCTTTCATTTTAGGGATGTAATGTCTCATGTCATATTCCGCTCCTGAACCAAAATAAAACATTCTTTCAAATGAATTTTGACATCTCGTTAAATTAACAAACATACCTAAATTAGAACTAATGACTTCTCTAAGGTTCTTTGTTGAAGTTACGGTTGCGTTATGGGTTGCACAGTGAATAATAGTATGGAAATTATTTTTAGAAAGATACCTCTTTACCGAGTAAGAATCAAGTAGATTCAAAGTCTTACTATCGGGTGCTAAGACATTAAATTTTTTCTCTAAACCCAGTTTAAGATTTTTCCCTATGAAGCCAGATGCGCCGGTTATAAGTATTTTCTGATTATTCATTTCTATATAGCATAACAAATCGTATCGGGAAGTTCATTGCTGTAATGTCTAAAATAAAATTTGTAGTTTTTATTATATGAGTAGATTAAAAGAGGAATTTCCCACATGTCTGTTGCCCTGTGATAGGACGATATAGCTAACTTGGGTTTATATTTTTTTATAGTATTCTTTGCGCCTTTTAAGGCCTCCATCTCCGCTCCTTCTATATCCATTTTAATAAGCGTTGGCTTATGCTTATTTACAAAATACTCGTCTATTGAAACAACATTTATTAATTCTGAGCTTTTATTGGACACGCGCTCCTTACTTTCTATTCTCCCATCAACTTCTCCTACTCCGACAAAACCTACTTTCCCCGAAAAATTAAAAACCCCTTTCATTACAGGAAATATATTTTGCCATTTATTTTTATTTATTTTGGCTTTTAATCTCTTAAAGTTAATTGGATCCGGTTCAAAAGAATGTATAGATTTATATCTCTTTAAAACAGATTCAATAAAATTCTCTATCGAGTCACCATCATAAGCGCCACAATCAACTAAAACTTCATTTTCGGATAAAGGCATTATGTCTTTTTCAAAAAATAATCTTTTTTTAGACAAAGCGCTTTTTATATATTTTTTGTCTGTAGTTGACCTAAACATTAATAAATCATATAAGACCTCAAGTGATTTTTTTTCTTTAATTAAGCTAAAGACTTTCTTGATTTTTTTTCGATTATTGCTATCACTTATTGCATTAATCATATTATGATACTCTGGAGAAACAAAAAGATCTGGGTCTAGAAAATTTACATAAACTAATGGAAAGATTAATTTAAAACGGGATTTTTTTAAAACATTTACTATTTCAGTTTCATACAGAAGAGATGCAACAATTATTGGATAATTTCTATATTTCTTGGCATTTTCTAGAGAAATTACTTTAACACCATATATTTTTTTTCCTTGCAGCTTAGGATTATTATCTATTATTGCCTCCACTAAATATTCTTTTTTAAGTAAATTATTAACAAATAATTTACCCATTCTTCCAGCTCCGAAGACAATCTTTTTATTTTTTTTATCTAAAATAATTTCTTTAGGCGGATATTTATAGAATAGTTTTTTTATTAATTCCTTTTTTGGCGTATTAAGCAGATTATGATTTTTTCTATTTTTCATATACCTTCACCTTCATACGTAACCGGTTTAATTATCATATCCTTCTTAAAATCTTCTCTCTCTTGATATGGATACATATCTTCCATTGGTCTTGAAATCATCTTACCATCTGAAAGAATTTTAGATCCCATTTTAGGTATTACTTCCATTTCCTCTGGCATATTTATTACGCAAATTACTGGCCCTTTTGTTTTCAACGTTCTTCTGATTTTACTTCTAAGATCTTTATCATTTTTTATTCTTAGGGAAGGAATACCATAAGCTTTTGCAATTTTTTCCATATCTGGGCAAGTCACACCTGTTCTATTATCAGAAGCAGTAAATCTTCCATTAAAAAATCCTTTCTGCGTAGTTCTAATAGACAAATATCCCTTATTATCAAAAACAAAAATCTTTATAGGAAGGTTATAATTAACTATAGTCTGTAATTCCTGAATATTAAATTGAATTGAACCATCTCCTACGGTTAAAATCACGGGTTTTTTATCGTTACCTATGCACGCGCCAATTGCTGCTGGAAGATCATATCCCATTGACCCTGTGCCTATATTTGCAATAAGTCTTTGTCCTTTTTTTAGATCAGCCATTAAAAATGTTGCAACTGCTGTAATACCGTTACATGTGACTACAATATCATTCTCTTTAAAAAATCCGGAAAGTACATGAATAAAATAATAAGGGTTTACATGTTTATCTTTATTTATTAAATATTGAGGCAAAAACTTATTAAACTTGGATTTCCAATAATTACATTTTTCAATCCATTCCTCATATGATTTAGCTTTCTCTCTCTTTTTTCTTTTCATAAGTTCCGCTATAAATAATTTTGCGTCTGCGTTTATCTTTAATGTTGGACGGATAGATTTTTTTTGAAGCTCATTTTTATCTATGTCAACTACCACCAACTTTGCTTCTCTTGCAAAAGACTTATAATTAAAACTTATTGTCTTAAAGTTTAATCTGGAACCTATGCTTAACACCAAATCTGAGTTTTGGATTGCGAAATTTGCTGCACGATCGCCGATTAATCCAGGTGCACCAAAATATAGTTTATGAGAGGCATACATTATGTCATTGGCGCACGAGGCTACGACTACAGGTATTTGTAATAGACCAACTAGTTGCAAAAATTCTTTATGTCCTCCAGCGATTCTAATGCCGTTTCCAGCTAATATCACCGGGCGTTTAGCTTTATTTAAAAGCTGTCCTATCTTAGAGATTTGCTTTTTAAGATCTTTAGATAAGTTGGGCAAATCTAACTCAGACTTATCAAACTTTTTCAAATCTTTTTCATTAATTTCTACTGCTTGAATATCCAAAGGAACTTCTATCCATACTGGGCCTGGTCTGCCATTTTTTGCAAGAAAGACAGCCTTTTCAAGATGGTATCTAATCGTATTGGGTTCTCGAATACTAACAGCATATTTGGTTATAGGTTTAACTATGTCTATAATGTTTAATTCTTGCTCCCCGTATTGCCTGACCTTTTTACTTGCGGATAAAAATTCTGTTCTTACTTGCCCTGAAATGTATAGCACAGGCACTGAATCCTGCCATTGCCCGACAACACCAGTAATGGCATTGCTACTGCCGGGACCTGCTGTCACTACGCATACTGCAATATCGTTTTTAACCTTGGCGTACCCTTCTGCAGCCATGGCAGATGCTTGTTCGTGAAAGTTGCTATAGTATTTAATTTTTTTACTTTTACCAAAAGAGTCGTCCAAATGCATTGCCAGCCCACCAGAAATCAAGAATGCGTCTTTAACACCATCATTTTCTAAAAACTTAACTATATAATCACTAAGCTTCATCTTCTTTAGTGTATGGTCCATCCCCCATCGACCAAAAGATTATGACCCGTTATATATTTTGAACCCTCAGATGCCAAAAATAAAGTTGGCATAATCAAATCTTCTGGCATTCCTATTCTTCCTAAGGGAGTTAATTTTTTATAGTTTCGCACAAATTTTATATTCTCATTACGATAAATTCCTCCCGGACTTATTGAATTTACACGCACATTATACTTTCCAAAATAAGAAGCGAAGTATCTTGTTAAACCATTTAAGCCGCCCTTTATTAAGGCATAGGCTACAGGAGAAGTCATACTTGTTCCTTTATATATAGAAAAAGTAGGAGCGACTATTCCATAGATCGAACTAAAATTTATTATACTTCCATGTTTTTGCTTCTTCATTTGCATTGCAATTTTTTGTGTACAGTTGTAATAACTTCCAAGTTGTTCTATCAAGTTCTCTTTTATTGAATCGTAAGAAACACTTTCTACTGTTTCTCCTAATCCCGCTGCCCTTGGCCATGTTGCATTTACAAAAACATCTATCGATTTTGCTTTTCCTACTATTGTTTTTATTGCTTTATCAATGTCTTTTGAAGAAGTAATATCAATTTTTAGATAAGTAGTTTTCCCATGTCTTGAAAGTTTTTTTAAAAATTCGCTGTCTTTATTCCTACTCCCAATGTATAAATTTGACCCAACCGCTGCAAACCCTTCACAAACTGCCTTTCCTATTAAACCAAATCCTCCTATGACTAGAATATTTTTATTTTTAAGGTCTGAGAAGTCTGAAAATATATTTTGCTTGCTCATTTGCATAGAAGGATTATATATTAACTTAGTCAATATTGACAACACTTTCTTCTTTTATTGACTTATGTATTGATAAAAGTAGTTTTAAATTCATCACCCCTGATTTCAAATTTGCATCTGGTTGATCATTGTTTTTAATGTGTTTAATAAAATCTTTTGCTTGAGCAATAAACATTTCATTTCTGTCAAAACCATCGTAGTTTATACTTACTTTTCTTATCTTGCCGTTTTTTCTTTTAAATAAAGTCAGTTTATTTTTGTAGTAGTCAAACTCAATCCTTCCAAAGTCTCCAATTATATCCCACACTCTTTTTGGGGGGCTGGCAACATAATCCAGATGACATTCAGAAACTATTCCATTTTTATGCCTAAGGAGTATTTCTACATTGTCTTCTGTGGAAATACCAAGAGAGGATTTCTTTGCTTTTAGTGAAAATGCGTATTTAACTTCTCCAAACATCCAAGTTAAAAGGTCTAAATCATGACATAAGGTAAATATTGGTCCTCCTCCCAAATCCTTTCGCGCTGAATAGCCTTTCTTATAGTTTTCCCATGGGTGCCAAGAAGGAAGATATTCTCCCCACATTACCCTTGCAGATAATATTTCTCCGATAACGTTACCCCCTATCCATTTTCTTATTTGCATAAAAGCTGGATGATACCTCATCATAAATCCCATTTGTATTATTATGCCCTTTCTTTTTGCAATTTTTACTAAAGTATCTAACCCCTTAGTGGAACTCGATAAGGGCTTCTCAATAAACAGATGGCAACCAGTTTTAGCCAGTTCAATAGCTAAGGGGACATGAAGGGACGTAGGGTTGGTTATAAATGCAATTTCTGGTTTGGAATCTATTGCTTCGTAAATATTTGTAAATGTTTTTAAGGTTTTATTAATTGTTCTAAGTTTTTTAGGACCTCTCCTCAAAACGCTTACATCTTTTTCACCTAGGCTAAGAAGGTTTTTTATATGTCTTTCTCCAATTGAACCAACCCCACATATCAAAATTTTCATATCCGGATTCTAATACCAATATATAACCTCTGTCAATTATGATAGAATTATTTTCTATGAAGAGTATCCTAGTTAATAAAAAGTTCATAGCAAAAACTCTAAAAACTAGACCAAAAAAAGGAAAAAATCTTCTTGAACCCTTTAGCACTTGGTCTATTAAAAACAACCTTCCTTTTAATATCATTGAGGACAATGAAGTATTAAATAATGCTGAGCGACACAAACATGAAGGAGATCTTTGGTGTTGCTTAGTGGGTAAAGTCGATTTTATTTGCGGAGGAAAAATGATCAATGAACTCGCTTTACCAAATTCAAATGGCAATAATTCGCAAGCAGATCATATTCGCGGGGGAAAAAAAGTTACGTTAAAAAGTGGAGACTGGCTATGGATCCCGCCTGGAGAGCCACATCAACATTCAAGTAAAAGCTTATCCAGACTTATTATTATAAAAATTCCAAAAATTGAATTGACTTAAAATACTTACAATTATTTAATTATCATGAAATTTTAAAGATACGTCTATTGACTTCCCTTTTACCCTTTGATATCATCATTCAGATTTATAAGACATGACAACCATCAAACTTGGAGACAGAATTATTGGTGATGGATCCCCAACCTACGTAGTATCAGAAATCGGGCTAAATCACAACGGAAGCCTTAAAATGGCACTAAAACTAATAGAGACTGCAAAAGCATGTGGAGCTGACGCAGTGAAATTTCAAAAAAGAGATTTAAAAAGCTTATACAAAAAGGATATATATAATGATCCTAATAAAGATAGCCAGGCAACCGTTTATCTTTTTGATATTTTTAAAAGATTTGAGCTTAGCAAAAGTGATTTTCGAGAGATAAAAAAATTCTGTAAAAAGATTGGCATAACTTTTTTTTGCAGTCCATTTGACTTATCCAGCGCTGATTTTCTTGAAGAACTTGATGTTCCTTTTTATAAAGTAGCTTCTGCAGACCTAACCAATATGCCCTTAATAGCAAGGCTTGTTGGATTCAA
>Ga0209518_1004829_pt1 | contig 10565 bp, 8 predicted proteins | sample RifGroB1_FD_183993 | JGI IMG/M metagenome (GOLD analysis project Ga0209518, IMG submission 183993) | Groundwater microbial communities from Rifle, Colorado, USA - Groundwater B1 (SPAdes) (version 2) | ecosystem: Environmental > Aquatic > Deep subsurface > Groundwater | place: Rifle, Colorado... | reverse complement strand
TAAATGGCTTAGATGAACTATCTAGCCACTATTATTGTGCTGCCTCTGACGTATATGCAGTTTCGACTTGGGTAGAGTATGTAGGCTACTTTAGAGGTACAGCATCTCCTGGATTTGCAGAAGCTAGTCCTAACTATAGTGCAGCAGCAAAGCTTCATACAGATGTGGCTTACTTCCGACCACTTATCCTAGCTAACTTTTTAAATAAAAATGGTGTATCTGGAGTAGACTACTTTAAGATAGAAGAATTTGACACAGATGGGATAGACAATGATACTTGCAATGGTACATGGACTCAGTGTCAAGCTTATAGTAATACTGCCAATTTCGGTGGCTTTCCAGGACTCTACAATCCAGAGGTAAGGATAGTGTAATGTTCTCTGATCTAATAGGCAAGAAATTCGCATACCACGGCAGAGGGCCGGAAGAGTATGACTGCTATGGACTTGCAATAGAGGTGGCTAGGAGAGTAGGTATTGACTTTCCTAGCCATCCGAGCTATACTTCTATACATGAGAAGCATGAAGCTATTACAGAAGGAGTAAAGAACTGGAAGAGATTGGATTCTCCAGAGCTTTACTCCTTAGTTGTATTCAGCATCCGACCTCCTTATGTTGGGCATGTAGGGATAGTGTTGGAGTATGGGAGATTCCTTCATATCTCTCCTCATACTGATGTAACTATAGAGCGTTATGACAAAGACCCTTGGAAAAATAAAGTGAGAGGATTCTATCAATGGCAAGGTTGAGAAGAGTTACTAATGTATTTGAACAAGCTGAGCTGTGTGAGGAGTTTACCTTCCTTGGGTCTATTGCTGATCTTGTAGAGACGGAGTTTCCTGCTGGTGAGTGGGAAGTTGTGTTGAATGGGAAAGTGTTGACTAAAGATCTCTGGGAGGTTACTTATCCTAGAGATGTTGATGTTATACTTGTGCATCCTCTTATATCTGGAGGGGGAGATAACGATAAAGCTACTCTCCGTACAGTTGCACTCATAGGAGTCTCTATAGCTTCTATGGGAGTAGGTAGTGCTATCAGTGGCTCCATGTTAGCTGGAACTACTGTCGGTACTACACTTACTATGGGTCAGACCTTTGTGATGATAGCGGGTATGACTGCTACCAATATCATCGGTGGGATGCTAGTAAATAAACTAATCCCCTATCCTGAAACTAAAGACAAAGCTACTAAAACTCACTCTGCATATGGATTCTCTCCTGTTGCAACTCAGCAGCAAGGGTTAGCCATTCCCATGTGGTATGGGGATTTTAAACTTCGTAGTGGGAATGTGATACAAGCGTATAAAGAGAATCAAACTGTATCTGATACTGTTAGTGCAACTTACTATGATATTATAATGAGTCTTGGACTTGGGCCGTGGGAGTCTATTAAAACTATAGATCTTCCTGGGGCAATTAACTCCGATAAGACTCAGAAGGAATATAGACTAGGGTTGTTGAATCAATCAGTTTTTGCTGATAGTAAGACATATAATATTACCAGTCATACGGTAGACCTAAGTGTATTTGATAATCATGTGAAAGATACTGAGTATGTTGGAAGTAAGACTATTAGTTTTATAATCCCAACTACTAATATTGAGAAATTCGACTTTGATATTCTCTTTAGCTCTGGAGCATACTCCATCTGGAGTGATGGACAGGAAGGGGGGAATAGAATTGCTGTTTCTGCGTATGTTGCGGATTCAGCTACTCTTTCTGGTGGAGACTATACTTGGCAACCTGTGAACCCTAAGAACTTTCCTGGGAATCTTGCAATCACTGGTGGGATTAGTGCTCATAGTACAGATCCTACTAGATACTGGTCATATGGGTGTTATTCTAGATATATAATTGACTTGAATCTTGGTAATGGTGGGAGTTCATTACTAGCTGGAGGTAGTGGATCTAATCTGGAAAGAACTGCAGAAAGTCAATTTACCACTGTACAAACTGTATGGGTTGAGGTAGCTCAGGGTGCTGGTAGTGAGAGTTCCATGCCAGCAACTCCTAATTTATTATCCCTCTATACTTGGAGATACCTTCCTGCATATGAGAGAATCATGCAGGTTGGGGCGTCTACTCAATTAGTAGCAGATTACAACATGTTTACCCATGATGTGTTTTCAGTTAACTATTCTGCTGAAATTAACACAGCTACAACTGTAGCATCGTATGTGTTTAAACTAGTAATAACTCGTAACTTTGGAACTCCTAACCCAGCAGCAACTAATGTAACTTATGAAGGTAGTTACTGGGAAAGTAATATTGCTACGTTTAATACTTATAATAACTCAGTAAGTATTAATCCCCTGACTTATCCTAGAAATGTATTAGCCCGAATAAGTGCTCTTGCAAGTGAGAATGTCAAATCCATAACTCCTGAGATTAGTTTCTTTGGGAGAAAAGTAGCTTACTGGACTGGAAGTGAGTGGGCATTTGGGTATAAGAATAACCCCGCTTGGGTGTGTTATGACATACTAACTCAACCTCTCATGCCTGATGGGACTATTGCTAACTGGACTACAACTTCACCAGCACTTAGATATGAGGGAATAAATCCCTCACAACTTGATTATGTCTCCTTCAAAGCTTGGGCGGATTTCTGTGATGATTTAGTAGCTGCAAATCCCACTGGAACTGAGAAGAGATATGTATTCAATGGTGGGTTTGATGAGACTAGTTCCATGTGGGAAGCTGCACTTGCTGTAGCTGGAATGAGTCAAGCTTGGTTAGTTTGGCATGGCAGTGAGATTCAAGTAGTGTTGGATCACACGACAGCTGTAAGTAGTATGTTTACAACTGGGAATTATATTACAGACTCTGTGAAGGTAAGTTATCTCTCCCTCCATGATCGTGCAACAGCAGTCGAGGTGGACTACATTGCTGAGGGGCAGAATTATAGTAGTAATAAATTCTCCCTAACAGAGAGTGGATTTTCAGATACACAGAAGAAGGTTAGTATTCAACTGAGAGGATGCACCAGTGACTCCCAGGCGTATAGAACAGCTAAGTTTGAACTCTTAAAGAATAAGCATCTGAAGAAAACTATAGAGTTTCAAGCTCCCTTGAATGCAGTAGCATGTACTATCGGAGATGTTATAGCATTTCAAAGTAGTACAGGAAAATATAACTGGGGTGGGCGGATTAAGGAGATAGTCTCTCCTACTGTAGTTGTGTTAGATAGGTCATTCATATTTGATATTGCTGTCACATATACTCTAAGGGTAATGAAGGAGGATGGAACTATTGTAACAGCAGCTTTAGTTGCCCTTAGTGGTACAACTGATACTATTACACTGGCAGAGAGTATCACAGTAACAGCTCTTGATACCTATGCCATTGGTGAGAATACATTAGTCACAGAGACTTTTAGAGTTCTAGATGTATCTCAGAGTACGGATTTGTTATGTACTCTAAGTTGTGTTCAATATGTCGCTGAGATTTATGATTATAATGATTCAGATGTTATTAGTATGGTATATACTGCTATCCCAGATATGCCGATGGTGAGTATAGTAGGGGTGAATACCAGTTCTTATTTCGATACTAATAAAAAACATAGAAGTATTATTAGCTTCAGTATTACAAAACCAGATAGTATTTATTATAAGTATTCTAAGGTATATTATAAAGAGACTTCTCAAGAAGATCATGAATGGGTGTTTGCAGGGATATTAGCAGAGAGTAGTTTTTCTCTTGAAGTTCCGTTATATTCTACTGAGTATGTAATTGCAGTAGCGACTGTGAATACTCAAGACATCACGATGAACCTTCTTGATGCTCCACAGATAGCTATTACTTCAGCATTAGCAGTTCTTCCAGCTGTTAGCTCTTTAACTGCAACTCCACAGTATCTCTCGACGTTAGCTACTTGGAGGCATCAGAATAATTCTTCAGTAAGTAGTTATGAACTCTGGATGAGTTCTACAAATGATAGAACTTTAGCAACCCAGGTATATGGTGGGGTGGAGAATAATACCATAGTCCAGATAGATCATAGTCTGATTTACTATCTCTGGATAAAGCCTATTGATTCTCTTGGTAACTCTGGAGCTTGGTTCCCTACAAGTCCTACAGCAGGCATAGAAGCTACTAGTGATGTGTTGGATCTTTCGCTTATTAATGAATATAACCAAGTTGCTCCTAACCCAACATCTGTAACAGCTGCTACACTTTCCTAAAGGAGAATAGAATGGCTAAGGTAATAAAGAATGTGAGTTTCAGTTGGGAATGGACTGGGGATGAGAGACTTTTGCAGGGGTTTAATATAGCTCTTTGTAAGTCTACAGAGACTCCGTTGACTGAGGTAACTGCTAGTACCTTCGTAGCTATGCGAGGAACTTCTGAGACTCCAGTGGTATTAAATCCTAGTTATACATTCTCGAATGTGACATTAGATGATGGACTTTACTATGTCCCTTTCGTCCAAGCTGTCTATCCTGGGGATGATAGTGAATGGCTAGGGGCTACTGGGATTCTCATTGATGATGATGGAACTTCCACAGTTGCAACTGAAGGACAACTCCCTGTTGTATTCTTCCAAGACTCTACTCCTAGTGGGAAATTTGGAGACACTTGGATAGATACCAATGATGATAATAAGAGCTACTATCATAATGGATCTTCTTGGGTAGAAGGGAAGTATGGAGCAGATGGGGTGAATGGGACTAGAACTGCTATCCTTGAGATGTATCAAGCAGCGGTTAGTGTTCCTACTACTTTCCCTTCAGGTAGCTCTACTTACACTTGGGCTACTGGACAGTTTACAGCTCCAGCTACCCCTAACTCTTGGGAACTAACTCCTCCTACCGTAGATGCGGGGGAGACTCTCTGGATTTGTAGAACTGTATACGCAGATACTAATACTTCTACAACTACAGCTATCACTTGGGCAGCGACATATGCTAGAGCGGCATCCTCTAATGGCACAGATGGTGCTAATGGGGCTAGAACTGCGATTCTAGAAGTCTACAAATGGGAACCCACAGGAACTTCTAGCTTCTCTTATCCTTCAGGAACTTCTACCTATACCTGGGCTACAGGGGTATTTGGACTTCCTGATTGGAGCTTAACTCCAGGAGCTGCAACTGCGGGGTATACGTTATTCGCTTGTATGGTGGTGTATGTAGATAGTCTGGTGACGACTACCTCAACTGTAGATTGGGCTAATAGAACTGGAGTAGCATATGCAGTTGGGGTAGCAGGGACAGATGGAATAGATGGAGATGATGGTGTTAATGGCTTTAGTGGGGTATTAACTAACGAATCCCATACAGTTGCAGCATTGGTGACTGGATTAGGGTATTCCCTTACTACTGCTGGAGGAACTTTCAAAGTTTACTTTGGGACTACTGATGTCACCACCTCAAGTACCTTTGCCATCACTGGTGGTAGTGATGGAGGGACAACTTGGACGAAGGTACAGAATGGACTTACTTTCACTATCAATGAAACTACTGGAGTCTACTCTCTCAGTGGAGCCACATGGACAACTGACAGTGAGAGTTTTACAGCTACTGGAACGTATAGTGGTGGAGTTGTTACGAAGGTTTACACGATTAGTAAGTCCAAAGCTGGAGCAGTTGGGGTAGATGCTACAGTTGTGAGTGTAACAGGAGAACAAGCATTTAAGTTCCTTACAGGAGCGAGTACTCCAGTAAGTACTAGTATAGTCCTCACAGCGACTCTTGTTGGGGGACTTACTACTTATGACTGGGAATATTGGACAGGTAGTGCTTGGGCTAATCTCTCAGGAACTCAGAATGCTAGTACCTATACCCTAGCTTATAATAACTCTGCTTGGGGAAGTGCAACAGCACTTCGAGTTCGTTGTCTCTCAGGAACTATGTTTGATGAGATCACTATTCTCAAACTCTACGACGGTGCTGTTGGTCAGGGACAGGTTAAAGGAGTTTCTTTCCTTCGTGCCACTAGTGCACCTGCTACTCCTACTGGTGGTAGCTTTGCTTCACCTACTGCTACGAGCTGGAGTGATGGGATTCCGGCAGATAATAATCAAGCCTTGTGGATGACTACGAGGTTGTTTACAAGTGATGGAGCTTCTCCTCAACAGAGTGTCTGGACTACTCCACAGAAGATAGGAACACCTTCTACTGGGATTAGAACTATATTTAGTGTATTAGGTACTACAGCTTCCATTGGAACTACAGATGCTACTTGGCATGTGACTCCGACAACTCTTGATGCTTATATGGCTACGCAAGCTTCTACTGATAACGGAGTTACTTGGGGAGCTATTACTGGCAAGGTAAAAATTAAAGGGGAGCAAGGCACTACTGGATATCTGACAACAAGTAATTTTATTGATGGATTGACTGGCTGGACTAGCCTTCGAGACGGAAACCCCTCAACGATTTCTACAGTGCTAGGAACACTCATAACTGATGATACTGACTTTGGTATTTGTGGGGAGTTTGACTGGTTTGACGTTGCTGGAGAAAATGTCTTACCTAAGCAAGTAGTACAGGTTACTCCTGGCCGAGTATATAAGATTTCTTCCACATTTAAGTTAACCTCCCTGCCACCAGACGGGATAGCCAATTTTAATATAGTAGTACCTGGACAGACTCTTACATATGCAAATGCAGGTACAGTTTTTGGGGTAGATAGTACCAATGTGAGTGCTATAGATACAGTAACCACAGTATCCGTTATCGTTTCATCTGCTGTGATTTCAGGAACTCAACAACTCTCTGCTACTTCAAGGTTCTTCCGGGCTGGCTTAAGGCTCAATGGTGCAGGAGAGACAGGAACATTTACCATACGGGTAAGCTCTGTATTAATTGAAGATGTAACAGAGGCATTCACAGCTCAGGTGGCAGCAGCAGTAGCACAAACCCAGTTAGATACTCTCCAAACACAAACTGATAATAAAATAAGTGTCTATGTCCAATCAGCAACACCTTCTTGGACAGATGATAATGCCAATCATGTGGAAGATCAATGGTATAAGACTACGGAAAAGAAATGGTATAGATATACTGGTTCAGCATGGAGTGTGAATGATACTAGTGTCTATGATGCAGCTACATTAGCAGCAGGGAAGACTACTTATCATTATGAGTCAGGGACAACTTCGCCAAATACTGCTACTGGAGTTGTTGGGGATTTTTGTATGTATAAGAATACCTCTACTGGTATTGTTTATACTTATAAGAAAACTGGAACTTCTACCTGGACTGTGCAAGCGGGGAGTTTCAAAGATGGAGCTACTGATGATACAGCTGCAAATACTAAGACAAAGACTTTTCTAACTACTCCTACAACGCCTTATCGAGTAGGGGATTTATGGTACACAGGAGGAAGTGTAGCCTCAAGTGGGGATATAAAGAAGTGTATTACAGAAGCACTAACTGGAAGTTATAATGCAGCTCATTGGGTGATAGCAACGAAGTACACTGATGATACAGCAGTTACCACTCTCGCTGGAACAATAGGAGGTAGTGGAGTTAATATCCTCAGTGCTTTATACTCTGGATTTGAGCAGCCTACAGCACCAACTATTACACCAGTAGGATGCACAGTTAATATAGATTCAGTTGGCAGACATGCAGGGTCTACTAAGTCATTAAAGCTTGCTGCAACTTCTGATACAGCTTATGTTTACTTTGGAGCTACTTCAACTACTTATAATCTCCCTATAACAGCTGGAAAAAAGTGGATAGTCAGCGGATGGGTTAAGTGCAGTGCTGCTAGTAAGAACGGTAGATTCTATATTCGTACTGCAACAGTGGGGACTTATTACTATGGGAGCTTTACGACTTCAGCTACTCCTGATACCTGGGAGAGGGTAAGTGTCGTTATAGATGTGACTGGAGATACTACTTCTACAATGGCTTGGATGTCTCCTCAGCATACTGGTGGAACTGGTGTCAGTATGTGGTTCGATGATTTAATGATGGAAGAGCAGGTGGGAGCCGGGACTGCTGCTAGTGGGTATGCGGCACCGATTTGGAAGATTACAGATAGTATTCAAAGTGTGATAAGTGGGATTAATCTACCAACTACTGGGATGCAGACGGGACTTAATATCACAAAAGATTACCTTGGGTATTATGATGGAAGTAGTTGGAAGAGTTACATAGACTCTAGTGGGAATTTCAAGTTTGGGGATGGAACAACTACCGCTGGAATAGCTTGGAATCAATCAGCAGGGACATTGGCTATTCGTGGTGCTCTTGTTGCAGATGATATTACTAGCGGGACGTTAGATACTATAGATATCACAGGTAGTACTATCACAGGTAGTACTATCCAGACCTCTGATACAGGTAAGAGATTAGCTATATATGCAAGTAATTATAGTGATCCTAACCTCGCTGGTGAGTTTAGGATGTATGATGATCTAGGTGGTATTGGTGGTATTGTACCGATAATTACGATAGGAGTTAATTTAAATACTAGTAGCACCTCTATTGCTACTATTGGTAATGTAGCTTCTGGTAATAGTTTCACAGCACTAAGAGCTTATTCTAATGCTGGATATGCGTTATATGGGAGCTCTATAAGTAATATTGGGATTTATGGTCTGAGCGCAGGAACTGGCACAAATACTGCTGGTGTGTTTGGGAGCAATACTAGTAGCGGGCCGGGAATTTCAGGATATTCTGTGAGTGGGTATGGCGGGATTTTTACTGGTAATGCTACTAAAGCAGCAGTTAATTTAGTTCCTGTAGCAACTCTACCTACTAATCGGGCAGCAGGATCAATATGTTTTTATAATGGTATTCTTTGTTTTGCTAATGGAACACACTGGTATAGTTGTAGTGGAAATACACAATTAACATAAAGTAGAAACAAAGAAGCCCACAGAGAGTTAGATTTCTCTGTGGGCTTTTCTATGTCTACATATCTCTATCAAGATCAGGAATCTTATCTTGTAGTTCTTTTAGATTTGCTGCTAAATTAGTTGCTGTACTCTGTAGCATTTCTTTTTCACTACGGAGTTGAATAAGTTCTGCATTACGTTTGAATAGCATCTGAAGAAGTATCTGTTCATTCTCTAAATTCATGGCTGACTCACAATCTTGTAGACTTCACGAGTGGCTTTGATATCACCAAGAGCGTCATGGAAGTCTGCATCAATGTTGAAGTAACGGGCGATAGTAGAGAGCTTGTGGTTTTCTACAGTTCCACCTTTGCCGACTTTGATATTCTGTCGTTTGAACCATTGACGAGTTAGGCCGAGAACATCGAAGCTGGATTCATCAATGAGAGAATGGAAGTCGTGAGAAGGATCATTCTTCTCAAACCAAGCCTTTAACATTCTGAAGTCAAAGGAGACGTTATAACCAGCCAGGATGAAGGTGTCGTTAGGGTCTTCATGATTTACATACTCACGAAGGAGTTTCACCAGTCTATTGAATTTAATAGTCGGATGAGGGAAAGTTCTGATCTGTTGTCGAGTGACTCCGTTACACTCTAATGCTGCATCTACTATCTTGTCTTTAGTGAAGATATTCATACGATAGTTGAAGGATTCTACAACTTGACTATCAAGTTCGATGAGTCCAGCCATTTGTATAATTCCGTTATCTACTGCAAGCCCTGTCGTTTCACTATCCAGCCAAAGCACCTTTATAGCCATTATTTAGTACCTCCACTAATTGTACTACTTGAAGCCACAGGAGCTTTAGGCAATTCCACTTTAGCATCCACTAATACCTTCTTAACATCAAACTTCCATCTAGCTATGATCTCTTCCTTGACTTCAGGGGAGATCATTCTCCAGGAAGAGCCTAGACCACTTCTAGAGTTAATGTCAATGAGGATTACTTCTATACACTTGTCTACTAGTTCTTCAGTTGTGGTTATCAAGGGATTATGTCTCCTTAGTAAGGGGTTCCTTCATCATACAGGGAGGGGTCAAATGAATGTAAACATCCTTTGAGGTAAGTATTCTTCTTATAACAATAAGAATTGAGGTAGATCTCTTGACTCTTCCTACACTCCTCTACTACCCACTTTTGATTAATGTCTCCAGCAAAGAAGGTACAGAAGCTACAGGAGGGTTTTATATTAGATCCACAGCCTATACACTTCTTTGCTGGAGTAGATTTCACGATACATAATCCTTAATAGGGTGGTAGAATGGGAGATCTGGGGAGTCGAGAGCTAGATCTTGTTGATAGTGTTTGGGAATACACTTGCATTTCTCTAAACTCTTCAGGGCTTTTCGATCATAATCTACGATATTCTTCGCAAACCCACATAGCTTGCATTCGTAGTATATTCGAGTTTCTCCCTCTAGATAGATGGCTTTACGAATGTCCATTGAAATCTCCCCAATTGTTGAGAATATCTATAGTTGGTTTAAACCAGATAATAAACTCATTATGAGATATTCTAATCCCTATAAGAATATCACTATAGGATTTACCATTAGCTTCAAAATTTAGAGTCTTAGCAAGACTTTTCCTTGGATCATTATGAGTGCCTTGAGTAACAATTAGATTATCTATATTGAATATTTTATCTTCAAACTTTACTCTTACATTTCCTAGAAACATTAGTAATCTCCTTTATCCCCCGCAACTTTCCCAGC
>Ga0209518_1004827_pt1 | contig 10569 bp, 6 predicted proteins | sample RifGroB1_FD_183993 | JGI IMG/M metagenome (GOLD analysis project Ga0209518, IMG submission 183993) | Groundwater microbial communities from Rifle, Colorado, USA - Groundwater B1 (SPAdes) (version 2) | ecosystem: Environmental > Aquatic > Deep subsurface > Groundwater | place: Rifle, Colorado... | reverse complement strand
TATCCTTGCAAGGGTATACTGGAGATAAGGACCAGAATTGCCCTCCAAAACAAAAATTTTCTCCCAGTCAAAGACAATGTCACTCGTAGGACTGTGCATCAGATCAAAATATTTAACCGCCCCCAGACCCACTTGCCTCGCCGTAGCATCAGCGGAGGCCGGGCCGCTTTTCTTTTGCAATTTCTTAGCTTTTTCAATTGCCTTTTCCAAAACTTCCTCCAATTTGACGGTCTTCCCCTTTCGCGTCGACATCTTGCCGTCTTCAAAGCGAATGAGACCGTGGGCCACATGAGTTAACTTTGTATCTTTGGTAATTCCCAAAAGTTTCGCGGCGGCAAAAACCTGGCGGAAATGTAAAATCTGATCCGACCCTACCTCATAAATAATCTCATCCGGCTTCCAGGATTTAACTCTAAAGGCAATGGCGGCCAAGTCGCGGGTGAAGTAGGTGCTTGTGCCGTCGCTTTTGACCAAAATTCCCGGTGGCATGTTCTTTAATTCCACTATCAGAGCTCCCTGGCTCTCCTTGGCCAGTTTTTTGGTTTTGGCCATTTGAATAATTTCCGGAATTTTGTCCTCATAAAAACTCTCGCCGTGCATATTGTCAAAATGAACCCCCAAAAGGCGATAAATCTTTTCAAATTCTTTCAATGAAGACTCCCGAACTTCAGCCCAAATTTTTCGTGCTTGGTCGTCTCCCTCTTCAAGCTTCTTAAACCAAGCCTTAGCTTCATCCCAAAGCTTGAGGTCTCCTTGAGCCTTTTGATTAAAATCTACATAAAGTTCTTCCAGTTTGTCCAAGTCTAATTTATCTGGTTTTATATTTTGGTTTGTAATTTGATATAGAAGCGTGCCAAACTGCGTCCCCCAGTCGCCCAAGTGATTCTCACTGACAACTTTGTAGCCGGAAAACTTATATAAATTGTAAAGCGCCTGGCCAATAATGGTCGAACGCAAGTGGCCAATGGCAAACCTTTTGGCAATATTAGGAGAGGAATATTCAACTAGAACTGTTTTATTTTCTCCCAGCTTGGAGGAGCCGTATTTATTCTTTTGTTCCAAAACCTCATTAGCCGCTTGAAGTAGATATTCCTGGGATAAAAAGAAATTAATGAATCCCGGCTTGACCACTTCAATTTTTGAAACAAACTGTTTCAAAGTACTATTTTTTGACAACTGATCAGCAATTTCTTGGGCATTAAGACCCGCAGTCAGAGCAATATTTGAACTGTAGTCGCCATGCTCGTTGAGTTGGGGCGCCTCAAGACGAATATCCTTCTGCCCGCTGGCTTTCTTAATAGCCTCAATTAGGCTTGCTGTTACGGTTTGCATTTGCAATCTTATTATAGCTTGTTGTAGAATTTGGCGCTATGGAAGAAAGAGACGCACGTTTTAGTACCCAAGAGATAGAAGTAATGGACAAATTGATAGATCAAAACGAAAGAAATCTCCAGAAGAAGCTTTTTTTGCTGATGGTAAAATCAATCCATTACTCCGTAAACCAATTTACATCCAAAACAGGCCCAAAAACAGTTTCTTTAGTCGAGGGAGTTTACACTCAAATTATCGCCGTTCAAGAAGAAATTGGTATTCTCGAAGAGGAAGAATGGCTGTTAGTTAAACCCCTGCTCGACAAAGTCGATCAAAAATTGTTTGGCACAAAGCGATAATCATTTCCGTCCGTCTCAAAAACGATGTCTCCGTTTTCATCGGTCCTAAAAATTCTGATTCCAAAGTTGCCCAGCATGTCCAAAACTTCTTTATGGGGATGTCCCCATTGATTTTTACCGACGGAAATCACCGCCACATCGGGATTGGCAACTTCCAAAAGCTTCTGACTTAAGCCGTTTTTACTGCCATGGTGTGGAACTTTTAAATACTCAACTTCATGAATCATCCCCGAAGAAATTATGTCATCAATCACATCCGGCCCGACATCTCCCGTAAAAAGACCAGCAAAATTCCCTATATTTATATTAACAACCACCGAAAAATCATTAGGGTCATCCTTTGAAGTAAAAATCCCCAAAACCTTGCTTTCCTTGTCCTCCAAGGCTTGGGTCTCTAGATTTATCCGCGTTTCGGATGGGTTAACCACTTCTAAATATATCAAACCCAACCTCATCTTCGTTCCCCTTTTGGCATAAATTATCTCTGCACCACTACCCCCCACTAGGTTTTTTAGCACTCTGAATCCCTCATTGCTAGAGTCCAGACCGCTTGTAACCATAGTTTTAATCTGGTAGGTTTTGAAGATCTCAATCAGTCCCTGGTAGTGATCTTTCTGGGGATGGGTCAAAATAACCACTTCAATGTCCCTGTCCCAAAAAGGAAGGTGCCGGGAAAGGCAATCCGTCACACTTTTATCGGGCCCGCCGTCAATCAAAATCTGGTCTTCCCCTCTGGTGATAAGAACTGCGTCCCCTTGTCCGACATCGCAGGCAATTATCTGGTATACATTCTTAGAAGGGCGGGTAACGGCAAATGCCAAAACAGAAATTGCCAGGACCAAAATTAAAAATAAATACTTCCAAATCTTCATATGCCAATTATTGACATGCCAATTATTGTAACGAACCACAGGGTCATTGGGTAGGCTAATAATAATATCGGCCGGCCGAGAATTGGAAAGATGACCCCGATCACACCCGCCAGCATGCCAATAACAGTCATCATCGGGACTGTCCATAAGACCAGGGCATTAATCAAGGGCGATAAGGGATTAAACTGCCCAAAAGCAAGAAAAATTATCGGCGCCACCCCGATTTGGGCGGCAAGAGAGGTAGAAAACCCCTCCTTGAAGATACTTGGTACAAAATATATCAATCGTCTTACTTTAGCCTCAAAAAGTATCAAAGAAGCAGTGGCCACGAAGGAAAGTATAAATCCAAGGTCATAAATCCAAAACGGATAAATTAAAAGCATGATTGCCGCACTTATCAAAAGGGCTCGACTGGCACTCGATAGCTTCCCAAAAGCCTGTGCACTAAAAGCAACCGAGCCCATAACGGCCGCCCTGATAATTGGGGCCTCAAACCCTGCCAGCAAAGCGTAAACCCAAACTCCAGCGAGGGCCGCCAGAATTGCTTTTTTTCTTTCCAAAATCCCAACCAAAATTCCCATCAAAAACCCCGCCACCAAAGTAACATTCATCCCCGAAGCGACTACCACATGGGCAGTCCCCGTCTTTTTTAAATCCGCCCAGAACTTTTCCGGCAGGGCGCTCTTTGACCCTAAAGTAACTCCAGCAATCAGTGAAGAATGTGGTTCGGGGAGAGATCTTTTATAAAAATTTATGATTTTGTTTCTTACTCGAAACAGAAAATTTTGCGACTCAAAAATCTTGACCAATTTTGGACTCTTCAATTTGTCTCCACTAACTACTCCCTCAACTACCACCGTGTCCCCATAATTAATTTCGGGGTACAGGGGAAGATAAATTTTAAGCCGTTCAATTGTTATTCTTTGCTGGTCTGAAAAAACTAAAGGCTCTGAAGAAACCCTCGCCGTGAGCCTTATTTTGTCATTATCCTTATATGGGGGCCGGACAGAATAGAGACGAAAAATTATCAGGAATATTACCAAAATCCACAGCCAAAACTCTCTACAAACGAAGTTTGCATCCTTAATAGACGGAAAGTCTGTCCTTGTTGGTTTCGTAAACATTGGTCTTCAAAATCTTCTTCTGCAGGAGTTCTTCCACAGATGAGTAAGGTCTATGTTCAATGATGTTTTGGGCGGTAACAGGACCAATTCCTGGCAATGACTCCAGCTCTTTTTGGCTGGCGGTGTTGATATTTATAACCCCCTCCGAATTGGCGGGCAGGCCTCCCCCTGACCCCGATGAGACCCCCAAAATATTAGCACTCTCCTCTTCTAAATGCTTAATGTAAATCTTCTGCCCATCTGTAATTTTGGCCGCTCTGTTTAAAATTTTCTCCATCCACTCTCTGTCGGCATCCGCCGAAATCCCCCCGGCGGCTATCAAAGCATCCTCTATCCTTGCACCCTCCGAGAGTTGATAAACTCCGGGGTTTTCAACTGCCCCCGCCACCTCCACCACAACGCCGCCAATACCGTCTTGGCCTTCTGTAGAGCTTTCTAAAACCTCGACCTTTGAAGAAGAGTCTAACCACCCAGCTTTTTTTGATGAAAACAGTCCAACGCCTACCAGAAGAAGCCCCAGTAAAACAAATAAAATCTGAAAACGAAATTTATATAAAATCTCCACTCTCTTACTCTAATGAGTTACAAAGTTAACAATTTTACCCGGAACAAAAATTACCTTTTTAATTTTCTTATCCTTTAACCATTTAGAAACTTTCTCATTATTCCTTGCTTTTTTAATAACTTCCTCTTTTGTAAGTTGTAAATTATCAATTATTAATTGACCCCTAGTTTTCCCATCTATCTGAATAATCACTACTGAATGCTCTTCTTTAGCTAAATTGGCATCAAACTTTGGCCATTGAGACTGGTGAATGGAAAATTTCTGGCCCAAAACATTAACCCAGACTTCCTCCGCCATGTGTGGAGCAAACGGAGCGATGAGTTTAGCAAGAGTAATCAGATCGGCCTTGGAAGACCCATTGGCCTTCAAATGATTTGCGTACTCCATAACACTAGCTATCGCCGTGTTGAAACGCATGCTTTCGATATCTTTAGTTACCCTTTGTACAGCTTGATTTCTCATTTTACCCGTGTCTACACCCACTGGTTTTTGGTTAAACAGTCTCCAAAGGCGCTGATAAAAGCGGTGCATGCCTTCCACCCCTTCGCGTGCCCAGGGAGCGGCATTCTGGTGCGGACCCATAAAGCAAAGATATGTCCGAACAGTGTCGGCTCCGTATTTTTTAACCTCGATGTCGGGATTAACCACATTGCCTCGTGATTTACTCATTTTGGCCCCATCCGAACCTAAAACAACCCCGTGATTGACCCTCTTTAGGGCAAACTCGTCAGATTTAAGATAGCCCTGGTCGTGCAGAAATTTAGTTATAAACCTGGCATACAGAGTGTGGCCGTGAACGTGCTCGCTGCCGCCAAAATAAACCTTAATCGGCATCCAGTCATTAACCAATTTTTTGTCAAATGGGGCCTTACTATTTTTAGGATCAATATATCTCAAAAAGTACCAAGATGAATCAACATAAGTATCCATTGTCTGGGTTTCTCTTTCTGCTTTGCCGCCGCACTTTGGACACTTTGTGGCGACGAAACTCTTAGAAGTGGCCAAAGGAGCCTTGCCGGTAGGATTGTAGTCAACATCGCGGGGCAATTTTACCGGCAATTCTTCATAAGGAACCGGGACAGTGCCGCAATCGGAACAATAAATAATAGGAACGGGAGCTCCCCAATAGCGGTGCCTGGAGACACTCCAATCACGCAGGCGATACGTGACTGACTTAGGGTACTTTTGCCAGAGCGCCTTGTCGGGTTTTATCTTCTTAACAGCTAAGCCGTGCTCTTTAGCAAAGGCCAAATCACGCTCGTCATGGCCCGGAACCGCCATAATTGCTCCTGTGCCCACTCCAGAAAGAACATAATCCCCCACAAAAACCGGAATTTGCTCGCCAGTTACCGGATTCGTAGCTAAAATACCCATATCAAAACCTGTTTTGGTTTTCTGTTCGCGCTTTCTATCTTGTTCTGATTTATTTAGTGAGTCTTCGATATATTTAGATAAGCGTTTTTCCAAATTTTGCGGCACGAGCTTTATTAAGCTTTGAGCGTATTCAGGAGACAAAACTAAAAAAGTCGCTCCGGGAAGTGTGTCCGGACGCGTAGTAAAAACCTCAATCGGAAATTGGAAACCGGAAATTGGAAATTGAACTAACACTCCTTCCGATTTGCCAATCCAATTATTTTGCCCCTCTTTATGCGCCTTCGGCCAACCTGCCTCGCTGAAGCCCTTAGCGGAGGCGGGTCCTTTCCATATTAACCTCTCTGCGTAGTCAGTAATCTTGACCAGCCATTGCTCGACCTTCTTTTGCACCACCTTGGTGTCCGGGTGCCTCCAGCAGCAGCCATTTTCGACGTGCTCATTAGCCAGCACGGTTTTACACTTCGGGCACCAGTTAGAATTAACTTTGTCCTTATAAACCAAGCCGGCATCATATAACTTTAAAAACAGCCATTGAGTCCATTTGTAATAGTTTGGACGAGACGTGATCACTTCTCTATCCCAGTCAAAAGAGGGTCCCATGGTGGCAAACTGCTTCCTCATAACCTCAATATTCCTTTCCGTCCAGTCTGCAGGATGGACACCTCTCTTGATAGCCGCATTTTCAGCCGGCAAGCCAAAAGAATCAAAGCCGCCCACCGGAAAAAGAACATTCTCTCCCTGCATTCGCTTAAATCGTGCGTAAACATCGGGAGCCGACCAAGCAAACCAATGACCAATATGAAGATCCCCCGAAGAGTAAGTGAGCTCGACTAAAGTATAAAACTTCTTGCCTTTTTTATTATCAGCCTTATAAATGCCTTTCTTTTTCCATTCTTTCTGCCACTTGCCCTCAACAATCTCGTGTGTATACTTAAATTCCATTCCATAATTTTAGTTAAACTTCCCATCTAAAAGCAAGCATGGAATATCAAAAACCGCTAAATCCCAAAACTTCGGGATAAAATGACCCTAAAAAATCCTAGCAGACGGTTAGTCCAACTGCCATTTCTTCAATTTAGCCTATTTAGGCATATATCCGCATTTAAACGCAAAATATTAATCATTTTATTAATTACCGCAATTAACCGCATTAGGCATAAGTTATAGGTCTTTTTTAAGTACTAAATACATGTTTTTTCTTAACTATCGGACTTGAAGAATATCTATTTTGATATATTTACATGCGTAAGAAAGCCTGCGGAAATTCTGTTACGGAAACTTGTGAAAGTATCCAACTTGATATTTATCGATTATGCCTAACCCCTGTATCAAATAGCCATTGACAACTTCCCTATTTCCTTTAATCATAGTATATAGCGTATAACTAGTATAATTTTGTGCCTAAATCAAATGAGCATGACATTCTCCGCAAAAACCAAATTATCCAGCGAATTTGAGAAATATCTGTTGGAAGAGGCAAATATTTCCAAAAAAAGCCTCAAGTTCTACCGCAGTGATCTCAAACATTTCTCCTGTTGGCTCATCTTTCAACTCAAGAGTCAGGGTAGTTTGGCCAGAAGCTTCTCTGAAACCGTCCCTTTCATAAGCCCAATCCTTGGAGGCAATTACAAAGAGTTCCTGATTCTAAATAATTCTCCCAAAAGAACAATCAATAGGAGGCTCTCCACACTGCGCCATCTCGCCAAGTTTCTTCAGTTTTCAGGTAGCTTGGATTTTAACTTCATGAGCAATGTTGAAAATATGACTAGTACATCCAACCTCCAGTCTGCAAAACCAGCCCTACACCCGGCAATCAGAGATTTTGAGGCTCACCTTAGACACCAAAAACTATCTCAAAATACCATTAAAAACTATCTAAATGATATAAAACAGTTCATGGCTTGGTTAGAGAAAGAAGGAGCAATTTAAATATGAGCCTGCCGCAGATTTCACCAGAATTAGTAGACAAATACACGACCGAAGTTAAAAGTATCTCAAGCCTGGCTACCGCAAAAAGGAAGGAAACCTCTTTAAGGAAATTTTTCGACTGGGCTCATCAAGAAGGCCGTATCGATCAAAATCCGCTCCCGCCCATATTGGCTAACAGCTCACAAGTGGTATCCAGCCCAGATACTAAATACAGAATACTAAATACTGCAAACCTCCTGCGGGGAGGTTTGCTCGTAGCCTTGGTTATACTCGCTCTTATACTTTCCCGACGTCTGCGCCTACCTATTCCCTTCCTGCCGGCACCCGCAGAAGAACCGTCAGAGACAGAAATTGCTCTGGTTACTCCTGCTCCTTCCCCTCGTCCAGAGGACGACCGGTCTTTGGCTGAATCGACCAAAACAATCATTGCTCAAGTCAAAGAGGAACTTCAAAAAGAGGTCGCGGGCATTTTGGAATGGGCCTCTTATGACGCCGGCAATTTATTAATTGGCGGTGCACCCGTTTCCTCCATTGTTCTTTCAACCGGCGACACGACCGATGGCGACATCACTTTAAACCCAGACGGCGCTGGAACTCTAAATTTAATCTTCGAAGGCAATTCGGGAAATCAAGTTTCTGCCCAATCAGCCAATTTAATAAATGGCTCTCTTTACTACGGATATATATCAAACAACACCAATAGTCCCTATCTTATTAATCTAGAAAGCGGCTCGACTCCGGATTCTAAATTCTCCGTGCGGGCTGATGGCTACACAACTATTGACGGCAGTTTAAATTTGGCTGGAGACCTGCAGTTTAGCGGCCTGACCCGCATTACCCAATCCGGCAGACTGGAATATATTACCAATTATTATCAAACCTCGGGAAAGTTTGAGATTGATCAGGGAACGGGTGATTTTGTCGGCATTACTAAGGACTTAAGCGGCAGTGAAGGTCCTGCAACCAAAGATTCAGTAATCCTAAATTTTCAAGAAGTAAATCCTTCAAACTATGACACACTAGTTCTTAATAGAACTGGAGGCACAAATGATGCTTTCGCTTTGTTTGTAGATAATGGGAACGCCCGCTTTGACGGCCAACTGCAACTTGGCCGTTTCACTTCAAACCCGAGCTCTATTGGTCAAGGTTCAATTGTTTTTAATACTTCTGATTCAACTGCCTATCTTTGGAACGGTTCGACTTGGACAGCTCTCGGCGGGGGCACAACGAGCGGTTTCTGGTCGCGCGATAGTGCTAACGGGTTCCTCTACCCCGCCACGCTAACAGATAAGGTGGGCGTCGGTACTACCTCTCCCGATCAAAATCTGGAAGTTACTGGTAATATCCTTTTAACCAATACCAACAACCAATTGATGTTAGCTGATGATGGGTATTTAACTGCTGCAGCTAATAATATTATCGACTTACAATCTGCGGGTACCTTAAATTTCAAAATTGCCGACCGTGTGCCGTTTTTAGTCCAATACACCGATGTCAAAAATTACGCCAATTTCACTCACAACGACGACGCGGGCGATTATGACTTCCGCGCCGAAGGCACCACGAGCCCTTATCTTCTTTTCCTAGATGCTGGTGTCAACAAAATCGGCATCAATACGAGCGGCCCAGACAGGATGCTCGACATCTTAGACAGTACCGATCCCCAACTAAGGCTCACCCAGGCAGATGCTACTGCTTATGCCGATCTCCAGGTCAACGCCAGCGGTGACCTGATTATCACTCCCTCGGGTGGAGATGTTGCTTTTTCTGATGGCACTTACACCCTGGCAGCTATCAAAGACCAAGGCGTCTATCCTTTTTGGAACTTAGCTGGCAAGGTTGACACCGGTAATCCTCTCACTTGTGCGGAGGGTGATATTTATTACAACGCTTTTGACGATACGATTCAGATTTGTCACACTGGTGATGTTTGGGAACAGCTGGACGGCGGTGCAGGCTCGGTTTCCCTAGACACTGCCTATAATGCCGGCGGCACAATCACTGTTGATGCCTATGATGTGCTTTTCAATCTAAACGATGCCACTAATGACTACAAGTTTACAATTGATAATACAACCGCCGGCGATATTGCCACAGCTTTCGCCATTACCACAACGGTTGCCAGCGGTACCTTTGGAACGGCGATTGATGTTTCCGACACCGATATTGGCAACGCCATTAATTTAGGCAACAATTTCGCTCTTTTTGATGGCCTGCGCCTTTTTGAAGAAACCACTGGTAATCTCAAGCTTGAAGACACTTCCGGACAAGACTTAGCACTATTTATAGACCAAGGCTCAACTGGCCGGCTAGCAATTTCTGACTCTCTCCAAGTTGGCTCAATTGCCACTGCCACCCAAGCCTACTCCCGCTTTGGCACCACCGACACCAGCCATGCTGGTAATTTAACCACAACCAATGATCTTTTAATTGGCGGCGACCTGGAAATTGATGGCGTGCTTTATCTTGACGGCCGGACAATTACAGATGCCAACGGTACGGTTTCTATTCTTCTTTGTAGCCAAGGTGGAGCAGACCCTTGTACCGACGCCGCCCAAATACCCTTGAAACAACATACCCTTTCAGCCGGCAGCTGGCTGGTTGAAAATACAGCCAATGTCGGTAAGGCGGCCCTAACAGTCAACCAAACCAAAGGCGGTGACATTTTCACCGCCAGTGCCTCCAGTACCCCCCGCTTTACCATCGCCAACAACGGCAATGTGGAAGTCGGAGCCGCCAATACCGACCGCGTGGACTTAAATCTCCACGGCGATTTAAATCTCTCCTCCCAAACTGAAATTTTTGCTTCTCTAGGCACAATTTATGATATGTATGTCTACGACACCAGCAAAGATGCTGACGGTGGAGCTTGGATTGATGCAGCCGCTACCCAAGGCTTAAGCTGGTATACCGAAACCCTAGATGTGACTGCCGGGTTTGACTGTGCCTTAACTAGCGCCAACGACCGCTGTGAGCAGGCTGCTTTCCCAGATAAAGCTGTCATCATCGGTACCTCCACCAATCTCTATATCGTC
>Ga0209518_1004820_pt1 | contig 10579 bp, 14 predicted proteins | sample RifGroB1_FD_183993 | JGI IMG/M metagenome (GOLD analysis project Ga0209518, IMG submission 183993) | Groundwater microbial communities from Rifle, Colorado, USA - Groundwater B1 (SPAdes) (version 2) | ecosystem: Environmental > Aquatic > Deep subsurface > Groundwater | place: Rifle, Colorado... | reverse complement strand
GAAGAAGACAGCGAATACATCCGTAGGTCAGCGTTGGTAAAGTTTCTTGGAGTTACCAAATCAGTAACGCACCCGATGACCCTGGTAACGACAATGATCGGTAATGTGATTGATCGGGAAGTGAAGAACGGAACTTTGTGGATCCTGCGTAAATTGGACAAAGCTCTCACCAAAGCTAATTCAGCCATTATCCCTCAGGAATTTGATGGTCTTTATGCAATGCAAGCAAATGCCTATTCCAGTTTGAATGCTTATTTAAATGATAGCCAAAGCGTGGTTGACTTGCGTGGAGCAGCCTTCGGGGAAGGTGATATGGAGACTGCCTGTCAAAGTATTGTAGAAAATGGTTTTGGACAAGCAAACGAATTCTTTGCCCCGCCGAAAGTCATTAGCGATTTTGCAAAGACTTTCTACAGCAAAAAACTTATTGCTCCCAATAGCGAACAAGTTGCAGCTGGGGTAATGGGTCAAAGAGTAGTTGCGTTGGATACGACATACGGACGCATTGGTCTGAACTACGATATTTTCATGAATAAAGACAATAATAAAGCCTACAACTCAGGAGCAACTTCACCGCTGGCGCCTGGTGTAGTAACTGGTGGAAGCGTTACGCCAGTTGGCGCAACTGCTGTAAATACCAAGTGGGCAGCAACTGATGCAGGAACGTATTATTTTGCAATTGTTCCAGTGAACCGATTTGGAGAAGGAGCAATTACTGTATTGAATGCTGGAGGTCTCGCTACAATCGTCACAAGCGGAGCAGCTGATCTTGCCTTTACACCTGCTGGGGGAGCAAATCCTGCAACTGGTTTTAAAGTGTATCGTTCCAATAAAGCGCCTGCGAGTTTGGCGACTGCTATATTTTACCATATGTTTGATGTTTCGACCGCCCAGAGGACCGCAGGTTACGACGGTGGAGCAGCTTCGGTAGTTAGGGATCTCAACCGATTCATGCCGAACTGCAATCAAGCCTTTGTAATTCAGCTTGACGAGGAATGTTTGTGCTTTAGACAACTCGCTCCTCTCATGAAACTCGACCTTGCGATAATTTCTCCCGCATACAGATTCATGATTTTGCAATATGGTACTCAGATGCTGTTCGCTCCTAAAAAGTTTGTCCGGTTTATTAATATCGGTTGATTGTGAGAGTCAATAAAAGAAAAGAACAAGTCAAAAAAGGACGGTCGTTACAAGGCGGTCGTCCTTTTTCTTTAAAAAGTAAAAATAAATTGTATATGAGCCAAAAATCATTTGAAATAGCTTATAATGCTTTAATGAAGAAAGCTCAAGATAGAGTTAAACCAGCAGGATACACTGAAAATCATCACATTAATCCTCGCTGTCTTGGCGGAGGAGATGAGAAGAGAAATAGAGTTGATCTTACAGCAAAGGAACATTATTTTGCGCATGAATTTTTAACAAAGATATATCCGGATAATTCTCAAATATGGTATGCTTGGATTTGTATGTGTTTTGCAGAAGATAAGAATCAAAAACGCTATAAAGTTACAGCCGAACAATATGAAGCAGCAAAAATAGCATTATCTAAATTAATGACTGGTAATACATTTCGTAGAGGTAAAAAGAATTCTCCTGAGCAAAATAAACGCCATAGCGAGTTTATGATGGGAAATGTACCGTCTGAAGCTACAAGAATAAAATTAAGCGAGGCGGGAATGGGCAGAGTGTTCACTCAGAAGGAAAAAGACAAAATAGGTGATTCTAACAGTAAAAATTGGGAAGATCCAGATTTTAAGGAAAAGAATTTACCACAAGTCTTAGAGGCAGGAAAAATATCAGCTGATAAGCGAAGAGGAATAAAGAATACAGAAGAGCATAATACCAACATAGGCAGAGCATCCAAAAATCGTTGGGACAATCCGGAATACAGAACCAAGATGTTGAAGCATTTAGCTGATGGAAGAGCAGTATTAAAGTTGAACCCACCAGAAAGAGACGAAAAAGGACATTTTATTAAGAAAGCATCATAAAAACACAACAATATAATGGAAAACCCGAAACGTATCGAATACCCAATTTTTAAGGAATATCTCAACAGTATGCCCCCGCCAATCGAAGACGAAGTTTCCGCCACGGTTACTTATAAGGGCTATGCTCCACTCGGTACAAGAATAACCGATGCGAAGTGGCATATCCAAAGAATCACCAAAGCGAATGCTGTCATTCCCCAGGGAGTAATAATAACCGAGTTTGCCGGAGGTTCAGATAAATTTGAATTTGTTTGGGCAAACCGAACAGCATTATCTTACAGTCGATGAAAGAGAAACCCAGATATTCTTGTCAGAAGTCGTATGAGGCTGAACTTAAAAAAGAATACGGTCGTACACTGGCAGAAACATTAGATAAAATATTCAAGAAAATTAAAACATTTAAAACACAATAAAATGAACAAGTTGCAGGAAATTAGAGCCAATCAAATCGCAAGAGAGAACAACATCTCCAAGGGATTTAATGATGAACTGAACGAGAACATGGTTCTTTCAGACGAATCATTTGAAAAAGCCATTAAAGATGGTATAATCGGTGAAGTTTATACTGAAGATCAATTAAACTTGTTCGGAGTCCATTTGAAGAAAGGCATCGTAAACAACATTCTTTCTTCAGATGACATCGAAAAAGCAAAGAAAGATCTGTCGAAGCTCGTGAAAGTTACCAAGGTTGATAAGAACGGTAAAAAGTCTGTGGTTTGGGTGAAGCAGGGAGAACAAGGCGGAGGAAAGAAACCACCCAAGGACACCAATAAGACCACAGAGGGAGAAGAGTCAAACAAGTCAAAAAAATTTGATACAGAAGTTCATAAACTCTTAAAATCAAAATCATGGGGAGGAATGCTTTCTTCTTTTGGTTTGAAAAAGGAAACTTGGAATAATGATGATGGTTCTATAACAATAGGAATTCACCATGAAGGAAAAGAAAAAACAAGACATGAAAATTATTTTGACAGTGATGAGGATGCCATAAAAAGAATAATTTCTGGGATACGAGAAGATAGTGGCCATGAACATAATGATACAAAAGATTTGAATAAAACCACCGAATACAGGAATGATAGCACATATAAGTCAACATTTGGCAAAATAGAAACTAAAACACAAGGAGAGAAGGAAACTGGCTTTGCAACATATATTACTATATATCCCAAGAAAGCAAAAGAATAATTGTCTAACACATAAAAACAAAATCGTATGAAAATCAGAATTAAAGACAGGAACCAGTATGGTCAAACACATTTCTTACAAGACGTAGGAGAGGTGAAATTGGATGAAGAAGGAATTGTTGATGTCCCAGAGGAAACTGCGCTGGCAATCATTGAAGGCTCTTCAGATTGGGAAGCAATAGAGGAAGCCGGAGAAGCAACTCAAAAGTCAAAGTCAGTAAAAGTTACATCGAAGAAAGTTCAGCAAAAAGAGCTGTCTAAGAAGGAAAAAGACGCTGTACGTGAGAAGCTAATGGACTTTGATACGGACGAACTGAAAGATATGGTCAAGAAATTGAATACACCTTCTTCAGAACAAGAGAAGTTCATGAAGAACCGTACACTGATGACCAGTTATTTGATTAATAAGATTGATCCGGACGATTTGAGAGAAATCATAGCATAAGAATATTATGGGGTCTTTGACATTTGATATTAAGTACAGGGTGAACGAGGGACTCATTTTGAGTCCCTCTGAACTGTTAGAGATGTTTCTCTACGGGATACCAATCACTAATAAAGATAATACCAAACTGTCCGAAGAAGCCATTAGGATGAGGCTCCTATCAGCTCAAAAACAAGTAGAGAACTATCTCTGCGTTAAATTAACAAGACAAGTTTATACAGAAAATATTGACTTTATTCGTTCTGACTATATGTCTTGGGGATTTTTCAAGACAACTTTCCCAGTTAACGCCCCAATCTCGTTGGAAGGTTGGATTGGGACAGTAAGACAAATTGAATACCCAGTCGAGTGGGTCTCTCATCATTCTGCAAGCGATGGGGAAAATTTGTTTAGAAATTTACAAATAGTTCCTGTAGGGACAACGAGTACGACTGTCCCAGCAGCAGTGATTTTCTCAGGTATTACTCCTCACTTGGGATTCTTGGGTGTAGATAACATCCCAAACTATTGGTATGTGAAATATGAGACAGGATTCAACAAGTTGATCTACCCAATAGTTGATGTGATTGGGAAATTAGCTGGGATTCAAGTTTTAGCATTAGTTGGGGAGATAACATTAGGAGCGGGAATATCATCTCAAAGTTTGAGTCTTGATGGCCTTTCCCAGAGTTTGAGCGCAGGATATTCTGGGGGAAATTCAGCTTATTCTGGAAGAATTAAACAATACGTGGAGGAGTTGAAAGTTCAAATGAATGATTTGAGGAATTATTACAAAGGAATCACATATTTAGCTTGTTAGAATATGCCTCGCAATAAATCAATAATAGAAAAAGAATTAAGGGATTTAACAGATGTTCCATTAGCTGAATGGGTTATCTTAGATTTCAATACTATTGTTGAGGCCAGAGGGTTTGATGTATATCACGAAAGAGCTTTGAAGTGTCCTTGCAAAATTAAAGGTGGGGAAAATATAACGGGCTGTTCTAATTGTTTAGGAAGTGGTTGGGTGTTTTTAAATAAAAATAAAACACGTATGGTCTTACAATCTATGAATAGTGAGACCAAGTTTAAAGAATGGAGCGAGGAAAAGTTAGGAACAGTTTCCCTCACAGCAAAATTTGTAGATCGTATTTCTTTCATGGATCGTATTACAGTCATTAATAGTCAAGCAGTTTTCAATCAAGTGTTATATCCAGTAGATTTTAAGAAACAATTGTTTGCTTATACAATCTATGATATAACAGAAGTGTCGGATTTGTTTATTTATGACGGGGAAGACAGACCGTTAAAGAGATTGGTTCTAAACACTGATTATACGTTCGCTGATAATAAGGTGCTTTTTGATAAAAAATACAAAGAGAGGACTTCTCTCACGGCATCTATCATTTATATTCACCCGCTTCAGTTTCATGTAATTGATATCACAAAAGATGTACGAAATACTTTTTTGAGACAAGATGATGGGACATTTGAAAGCACGAATTTCCCTGTATTTGCGGTGGCAAGAAAGAGTCATTATGTGTTAGATTCAGAAAATTATTCTGGAACATTAGTGGAGGACAATTCAGAATGATACCAGTAAGAATAGATTTTACAGACGTTATTGCTGAGAATCGTTTGACTCGTCAAGATGCAGAGGATTTGATTTCAAAAACAATTACAAGATTAACGGAAGATTTTGCTGAACATTGGAAGAAGACAGCAAATAGGGAATTAAAACAAACCAGAGCAGAATATACAAATAGTATTTATGTGGGGGAAGAAGGAAAATTCAAGGGAGTTGTTATATTAAGAGGATTTTTGCCAAATGCTTTAGAGAATGGATTGTCTCCCTTTGATATGAAAGAAGGATTCAAACATGGAAAAAAAGTAAAGGCGAAAATTGGAGGAGGGTGGTATTTAACAATACCATTTCGTTGGGCGGCTGCGGGATCATTGGGAGAAAGCAGTGTATTTGCGGGAATTTTGCCAACAAAAATACATGAAGTCGCTATAAAAAAATTGGGAGGAAAAGTGAAATCTGGATATAGTTTGAAAGCAACAGATTTGCCGAAAGAATTTAATGTTTTAAAATCAAGAAAGCCAGTAGAAGTAAAAGGAAAGTTTAGACAAGAATATATTCATAAATCTCCCATATTTTTGGGATTACAAAGACAAAGTAAAGAATATTCCAAAACGTCACAGAGTCAATACATTTCTTTCAGGAGAGTTAGTGATAAGAGTGATCCAAATTCTTGGATTCATACAGGAATACAAGCGAAGAAATTAGCTGATAAGAGTTTGGAGTCATTTCCCTTGAGAGCCATTGTAGATAGTTGTGAAAATGAATTTATGACTAATTTATTTGAGACATGATAATCCTTCCAGAAATTATATTATTCAAAGTAATTGATGGGGTCTTAAATAAACTTAAAGCAGACACTAAGCAACACGATGAGCAGAAGACGTTTCTTTATAGAACGATGAAAGGAGTTTCCTTAAGAGAATTTGACTTTTACAAACAAGCAAAAGAACTTTTAACGAGAGAATTAGATCATCCAAGACAATTGGAGGTTAGAATGTTTTTTGATACGGAAAGGGCATCTCTTCCAACAATTCATATAACATTACCGTCTGAAAGCGAAGAGGGAAATGGGATAGGAATAGATCAAGGATATGAATCAGATATTATTGACGGAGTACAAGGAAAACAATATGTTCAATATAATAGGATGTTTAGAGCGACATATAATATTGTAGTCACTTCAGATAATACATTTGAGGTGATAATGATACATTCTCTTATAAAACATATGCTGTTAGCGATGATGGATATTATTGAATTGAATGGGTTAAGAAATATAAAATTAGGAGCGCAAGACATTCGTATGGATTCTGACATTGTACCTCTCAATGTATTTTCCAGAGCAGTTACAATAACATTTGAATACGAAAATGCTGTTCCATCATTTACAGAGGAAGATTTTGTTGAGACTTTAATATTTACAGGAGATCCGACACTTAACAATGGTTCAGTTGTAATATAAATGTTTTAAACAATTTCAGTTAAAATATAAATATGATTGAGGTTGGCTTTGAAAATTTCTACTATTGTAGATAGTTAAAATAAAGGTATGATTAAATCAAATAAAATAACAGCTATTACATTTTCCGAGGTAAAAGGATTGAATGCGAGAGCTGTATTTACAATTAAGAAAAAGTATAACAATCTTCAAGAAGAAACAATAGAGGATTGGACAAAAATAATGAAAAAAGATAAAATTTATTGATATGGCGACAAAAGTTGTTTTCGGCGGCAAAGTTATTGGACAACCAGGAACATATGCTCAGATATTATCAGGGCAAACGAATCCTCCTCAGAATCTTGATTATGGGAAGATAATCATTATAGATACTGGGGGAACGTATTTGAATGAGGACGAATCAGGTTCAATTCAATTGGTTGATCCATATTATGGCGGAGGAGCAGGAATTGCGGGAACACTGAAAGAAGGAAAAGATGCAATTTATATTTTGAATGATATTACAGAATATCGTGATTTTGTAAAAGGTGGATGGTTGTGGCTATTGGGAGAACCATTATTTATGCCGAATGGTTTGAGTGATCCAGGAGTTAGTTCAGTTTATTATGTAAAGGCTGCTGCGACTGTACCTGCGGAAGCATCTTATACATTTACTGGCGGTGGACCGAACGGAGGTGTATTCACAATACAATGTCGCGACGAAGGTACTGTATCTAATGGGGTTCTCTCTGGAGTGGAATTAACAAGAGGAGTAGCAATGAAAATGTCTGTCGCTCCAATTGATGCAACCAAATTTGTAATAAAATTTTATAGAGGTACATTTAAAGGATTAGATATTGATGGTCAGCCTTGGGACGGAATTAAAGAAATTAGTTGTAGTCCTGTTTTACTCGCTCAATCGCCTGAATTTGACAATATTCAGGATCTTATTAATTGGTCAGAAATTGATTCAGCATTTAATGCGTATTTTAAACTAAAAACTGGAACAAAGACTGGGTCGGGATTAGTAAACACAGCAGATTTATTAGCCAATACAGGATATAAATTAGCTTCTGGCGGCACAGACACATTCTCTGCAGCTCATCTTAATACAGTTCTTGATAATATTTCAGAATTAGATTATACATTTGTTTTGGCAGATCGTTGGGGGGATCAGGCTCAGCATGCTTATAATACATCAATTCTCGCTCACATAGTAAATGAGGCCAGATATGATAAATTTTTGTTTGTTGGAGGAGGAAAAGACAGAGATAAATTTGAAGGGGTTGCTAATGGTTCTGTCGAAACAGCTCAATATTTTGATTCTGATAAATGCGTTGTTATTCATGCAGGAGTAAAGAAATCTCGTCAATGGGCGACAACAGGATTAAAAGAATACGAAAGTCTTTACAAAGCAGCAGCTGTATTAGGAAGAACATGTGGACTCCCACCTCAGACACCATTGACATTTAAAAGAATTGATATTGATGGGGATTTACACCTTATGAATGAGAAAGAGCGGCAGACAGCCTTAGATCACGGAGTTCTTCATACAAAATTTGATGAAGAAATGTCGCCTCCGGGATTTATTGTTAATCAGGGAGTCACCACCATTCAGAGCAATGATTTTCTTGTTAACGATGACGGGACAAGCCATGAATTAACAATAAAACGTATAGCAGCGCAACTTAACAAGGAATTGGTTGTTAATGCAAGGAGAGCTCTATTGGGAAACCAACAGAGTGGGCCAAATAGAGGCACGCTTAACGCAGCAGTTGTGAAGACCTGGACTGAAAATTATTTGAAGGGGAAAGTGGCGACACCAACACAAGATAATTTGATTATAACATTTAATACAGTTGTGGCTGAAATAAGAGGCGATGGAATGTTCGTAACATATCGTTTTGAGCCAAATGGTCCAATTAACAAAATTTTCTTCACTGGATTTATGATAAATATTTAATAATAAAATACGATGGCAAATAAAGTTCTCACTGCACCTTTGGCTATTATAAAAGTCAATGGGGTTGCAATAGGAAAAATGCGAAATATTCGTTGTACGGAAACTTTTCGTAGAGGAAGAGTGGCAGGGTTGGGCGAACTCACACCTCAAGAGCTTCCCGCTTTGGAATGGTCAGGCACATTGACTTGTGGGTTTTTTCTCATTGATCTTAAACAAGCGACACAAGGAACGATTCCATATTTGGACGGCATTCATTCTCCTACCGTCGCTGACCTTCAAAAGTGGATTGATGGGATACTTCTTCAGGAAAATGGAGTTGATGTGGATATATATAAGAAAGTTTCCGCAGGCAATACAGATCCAGCGACAGGATTAATAAATCGCGGAACTGATGATCTCCTGGGGACAGTTTCCGGGTGTTTTTTGGATAGGTCTGGTTTTGACATTACAGAGGGAGCAATTTCAGGGCATGATCTTGATTTTCAGTATATGAAGCCATTAATTCATCCACTTTGATAATGATTTGTGAAAATTAATATAAAAATTGTAATATGAATAGGACTTTAAATTTTGAAGTAAAGGGAAATCAATACACTATTGAATATCCGACAGTTCGTAATTTTATCAATATAGAGACTCAAAAAAGTTTTTTGTCTGGTGGAACATTACAAGGAATGGTTTCATCTAATCTCGTCTCACAGTTTCAGGCGTATCAATTGATTGATTGCATCGCTCATTTGAATGTATTATGTCCTAAATTGGTGAAGGATTGCAAGACGGATTCACTTGAGGATTTGGATCTCTTTGACACAATGGAGCTACTTGAAGTTTATGTAAAAGTTGTTAGAGTTTGGATTGAGGAATGGCGGACAATCCTTAAGAAGAAGATTAATGAAATAAATGGTATTATTGAAGAACCGACTGCTCCTGCAGTTTCAGATGAGGAGAAATAATATGAAGGATTATGCAAATGAATTATGGAAAAAATCCTTCTCAAGATGAACTACGAGACTTCGTATTCAGGTGGAATAGCCTATATCCTATTGACAGGGTTTGGAGATTGAAACATAGAGTTGCATTTAATTCTTTGCAACATCAAGAAATGACTTTTATTGATATGTTCTACGAACTTGCGGAAGATGTTTTATTCTTTCAGTTACAAAATAAATTAAGAGAAGGCAAATACATTCCAGGTATGGGAAATTGGATAAACAAGAGAAGACAAGTTATGACGCAAGAGCAAATAGATGATGCTTTTGAGAATTTAGATATTTCAAAATTTAATAAAAAATGAGTGTTGATCACGATACAAAAGTAACTTTTTCAGGAATTGATAGTTTATCGCCTCTTTATGAGAAACTATCTAAGGCTTCTGAAGACTATTTAAACCGAACAGTTAAATCAACACTTGCAGCATCCAGTTCCTATAAGGATTTTCAGCGCACATTAGAAAATCAAATTAAGATTCAAGAGCGTGAAAAGCAAATACAAGAAGCATTAATAGAAACAAGAGCAAAAGAGAAACTTTTACATAGTCTTGAGACCATTCAAGCCAAGAGAGCAGTAGCAGAAGAATATGCTTCAGATTCAGGAAAATATGGTAAAGATCTTGCCGTGAAATCCAGTCGCCAATTAGCTGGAGGAGTTTTTGAAAAAGAAGAAGGAAAAGCAAAAGAACTTTATAATTTAGAGATTCAAGACTTGCGAGAACAAAAAGAATATCGCAAGACAATGTTGCAGGCAGTCAAGAACATGATGTCGCAATCGGAACAATCAGCGAAGGAACAATATAATAAAGCTACAAAGGAGGATAAGCAGCGGATAAAGGAAGAACAAATTTCTTCAGACCCAATGTCTTACAAGAGTTCCGAGGAATATATGCGGGCTGCTAAGATGAAAGAAATGGCGGAAGGAGAGAAGACAGAAAAAGAACAAGAGGAAAGTAAGAAAGGAATGGGGGTTGCAGCAGGAGCATTTATAGGAACAATGGC
>Ga0209518_1004818_pt1 | contig 10581 bp, 25 predicted proteins | sample RifGroB1_FD_183993 | JGI IMG/M metagenome (GOLD analysis project Ga0209518, IMG submission 183993) | Groundwater microbial communities from Rifle, Colorado, USA - Groundwater B1 (SPAdes) (version 2) | ecosystem: Environmental > Aquatic > Deep subsurface > Groundwater | place: Rifle, Colorado... | reverse complement strand
GTTCGCTGGTTCAGAAGCTACCAAATTAGGTGCTAATTTTTGATACGAGGGGGTTAAATTAGGGGGTTAATATTAGGAGTGTAAAATCCTACCCCTCTCTATAAGTGTTCTAATGTAGGAATTAGGGGGTAAAATTTAGCAGGTTAAAAAAGGGATATTTCTATAATAAGGATTTCTTTATTATCGTATATTACGGATAGGGGGTAAAATCCATTTGAATTTTCATAGACACATAATAATAGCATATATCAAAGGGCCAATTATAGACACAAAGAATATAATCATCATGATTACTTTTTTATCTTTTATTAGGTTGAGGGTTTTTAGGTTAAAGGGTTTCATATTGTAATTTTAAGTTTAGGAGAACAAATTATAAACTACGGAGGAAAGGATAATTATCAAGAATGAGATAATTATTATATTTTCAATAATTTCGCAGGTATCAGTTTGTTTGTGGTTCATAATATTAATTAACTAAGAGGATATTATCATGAAGTTCTTGAAGTGTATTAATAAATTGTTTTATCATTGTTATTTTTTGTTTGGTAACAAAATTTAATTCATCATTATCATCTTCAATGATATTGTTTAATTTGTTTGTATAATATTCTATATGTTTTTTAAGTTCTTTTTTCATGATATTGTTTTGTTATTATTGTTATAGTATAATATACGATTTTATTCTATTAAATGTTATATTTTATAATAGAATATTAAAAATAAAGTTTTTTGATGTTTATTTTTGAGTTGGATTTTTTCTTTCCTGAAAACTGCTTTTTTATGCAACTAAAGCAGCAAATACAAAACAAAAAACTATAAACACCAATACAATAATAGAATCAACTACTTCAGCTTTTGAGTGTCCACTTTTCCATTGCTCAAAGGATTTTATTTTTGGAGTTTCCATGCAGTTAGAAATGTAATAATAGAATTTATTTGTGTTTTGTTAAAAAGTTCGTTTTTAATATAAATTTTCAACTTTTTGATTTTTGAATAAAAATTTTCCCTATAGGGTTTTTTTAAAATGTAAGTTGAAATTTGCCGTTAGAAATGTAAGAATGAGTATCTAAAATTGATAGGATTTTACATTTACTCAAATCTAATTGTAATCCCTTTTATTAAAGAGGAACAAAAGCACCCTTTTACAATATTCCCCTTTTTGTCTTTACATTTGAAGCCAGTGGAAAAATTATCTTTTTCATCACAACAAAAAAAGTTATATCCTGTATTTTCCACTTCAGAGTAACCTTGCTGTTCAAGTTGCATTTTTCCTTTATTAAAATCGTTATCACTTGTACAACCTTTTAAAATAAATGTTGCAGAGAATAAAAATAGGGTTAAAGTTATTTTTCGTTTCATATAAAAGATTTTTGATTATAAGTTAATATACGATAAAAGTTTGTTAGAAAATAGAATAAGTTTTATTTTTAATATTCTATTATTTTAAAAAAAGAAACAGGACTTTAAAATAAACTTACTTTAAAATCCTGTTCTATAAACAAACAATTAACCAACCTTTTCTTTTTTATTTCTTTTCTTTATTTGAATATCCTCTTGAGAAATTCCAATTTCAGAAAGGAAATATTTTGTTGTTTGTGAAAGTTCTGAAATAATTACTTTCTTTTTCTTTAATACTGTTTTAAGTTGTTCCAAAGATTCATTTGAAAAATCAAAACAACTACACATATAATTTCCATAAGTTTCAAAATTTGCATTATTTTGAATGTCAAACCCTGTCAAATTATCAATTTCATTTCTTGACTCCTGCAAAATACTATCAAGAACACAATAAACAACATCTATATCATTTATCGGTACTACACAACATTCTGAAAATTCGGTTGCTTGTTCTGAAGCCCAGTCAATATCTTTTCCTGCATTTAAAGCATGTTCAATAGCAGTTTCAATGTCTGCATATCCAAAAGGTACGAAAGCCGCTATAAATTCGTTAACTTGTTCGTTTGTAATATCCATTTTGTTTTTGGTTTTAAATTGTTTGATTATAAGTTAATATACGATTTTACTTTTTGGTTTGTTATATTTAGCAATCACAAACCTCACAATTTCCACAACATTCAGCAATTTCGATTTGCAAGTCATCAAACATTTCTCCAACTGTACAATTTGCACCTTTAGCAATTTGACTATCTAAAGTTAGTTTTCCTTTATTGAACTTGTCGATAGTTACAAGGATTTTATCAATAGTTTCATTGTGAAGTGTTGGAAATACATTATTTTCTAAGTGCCACTTAATTTGTTCTGTAGTGTGTGCAGTTTTCATAATTTTGTTTTGGTTTTAAAGTTTGTTATGAGAATATACGATAATTATTTTTTATTTATTATAGTATTTGTCGTATTCTTTACAAAAGTCATCCCACTATTTTTCTATCTTTTCTTTTTCCTTTTGAAAATTAATATCCCACTGTTTTTTCTTTTTTGGTACAAAATCCATATTTTGATAACAATATTCTTCAGATTCATGTTTCATTGCAAAGAATTGTAGTTCTTTTCCTTTTGGAGTTTTTATAATCCAACCACCATTATTTAGGTTGTAGATTTTTAAGTTGTTTATTTGTTTGTAGAGTTTCATTTTTGCTTTTGGTTTTAAATTGTTTGTTTTTATAATATACGATTATTAATAATAGAATATTAAATAAAAAGTTTTAATTTGTTTTTTAAAAGTTCTAACAAATTTCTAACTTTTTTCGTATATTGCAATTGGAGAATATCTTATTTATAACAGATTCAGCCCTGAGCATTTTTTTTAAAACTAAGTCAGTAAATAGTTATAATTTCTGTTAAAAAATAAGATAGAACAGGATTTTACAAATCTTTATCTCCATCAATACTCAACAAAGTTATTACTCCAAATATAACAAAAAATAATAATATAGTTAACATAATATATGTTTTTTTATTGAGCGTATGCAAACGAAATGAAATTTTCCTCTTTGTTTTTAAACATATTCAAAACATAATGTTTTGTTTTTGTTATTTCTGAAAGTAATTTAGCTTTTTTCTTTGCTTTTTCAATCGGAGTTACATCTTTTGTTGAATAATAGGTATCAACAATTTCAGTTTCAACTTTCCCGTACTTCAAACTTTCTTTAATTACTTGGAATGCTTCAGGTGTAACAGCTTTTGTATTTAACTGTGCAAATTCATTGTTAATTTCTTCAAAGATGGAGTACATAAGATTGGGAGTTTTTGGTTTGTAAATGAATATACGATATTTAAAGTTCGTTTGTTATAGATTATAGCAAAGGATTTTACAAATTTTGTTTATTATTCAATATCACCATCAGATTCGTCACCAAATTCTGCTAAAATTTCAGTTGCATTGTCGAGTAAACCCTCTTCAAATTCAGTAAGGCAACTTTGACCTTCAAAATTTGATTTAACAGCTTCAGCTAATCCAATGAGTAGTTGATGTTTTCTTATTTCTCTGTTTTCTGATAAAAATTCGTTTCTTGACATGGTTTTTTTGTTTTAAGTTGTTTATAGGATAATATACGATTAAGAAGTTTAATTTGTTATAAAACTTCCAAAAATTTTATTTGTTCTTTTGGAATATCAAATATAAAAGTGCAATATTTTACATCGTGAAAACAAAATTCAATTCTACTTTTGAGAAAAATACGATATTTTCCATTGAAGTATTTTACAAGTTTTCCAATTTCTTTTTCTGTAGTTCTTTCAAAAAGTTCGTATTTATCAAGAATTTCTCCAAAATTATCTTATTGAGTTGTTGCCATTTGCTTTGCAATAAATTCGTTATTTTGTACATAAACTAATGTTTTCATTGTAGGTTTGGTTTTTAAATTGTTTATATCCTAATATACGATTAAGAAGTTTATTTTATTATAAAAACTTTTTATTTATTTCTTTTTAAAAAATAATAGAATAAACGAAAAGGATTTTACAATTAACTACTTTGTAAAATCCTTTTCAAACCGAATTTATTATTATATTATATATCCGTAGTTAATATTTAACCGTAGTCCATTTTTGTTTTCATAAAGGCAATTTATTATATGTTTTAAATTTCCGAAGGTTTAAAAACCCAACTGCCTACACAAATATAATTAAATTCGTTTGTGTTCTTCATTTGTTTTTTAATATACTTTGCTATGTTTTTACAAAGTGTAGAGGGTACAGAGTTTGTAAATGTACCTATGGATATAATTCTTTTTTGTTCACTATACTCTTCAATGAAAAATACTTTATTTTGAAAACTTTTGTAATGTTTATTTAATTTCTCAATTAATGTTTTCATGTGGAGTTTTGTTTATTTGTTTATAAAACAATATACGATAAAATAAAACAAATTGTTATAAAAACATTTAAAATTTCATAAAAAACGAGCAAATAATTGCAAATACCCAAAATGTTACATTCTGAAAATTTGATAATCTTTTTTTGAATTTTCTGTTTATTTTTTTCATGGCTTATCTTTTTTTGTTTGTTTGTAAATGAATATACAATAAAAAAGAATAGAATATTATAAAATAAATGTTTTTAATTTTAGAAAAGTTTTATTCAATTTTATAACAAAAAATAAACTTTTATCGTATATTACAGTAGGTCGTTTTTTTTGAAAATAAACAAAAAGAAAAGGATTTTACGGTTAACCACTCCGCAAAATCCTATTTCAAAAATAACTATAATTAACTATTAACTAAACCTTTTTTATCTTAAAATTTAATTCCCTTACAACATAATTGATATGTTTGCTTGTTGTTACACTGTAAAACCGTTTCGGTTCAATAATTGAGTTTTCAAAGTCAATTGTTGCTACAGGTGTGTTGTAACTGTAAGTTGTGTTTTCAACAACTTGTAAATTTTTTTTATACTTGCTCATTTTATTTTGGTTTATAGTTTATTTATAGGATAATATACGATTTTAAAAATAGGTTTATTATAAATTTATTTGAAAAAATCTAATTATCCGTTCAGTGTTTAAAATCCTATTCTTTTATCTTTTATTTTCGTATATTCATATCCAAATTTTTGACAAAAATTTTTAATGTTTTTTACAGATTTTTTTACTTTTGAAACATTTATACCTTTTTTCTTTAATTCTTTTTCGCCCCAACACTTCAAAACAAATTCTGTCTCTTTTGCTTGTTCAATTAAGATTTTTACTTGCATGTCAAGTGTCTTTAATTTTAATTCTTTATTCTTTTGCATTACTGATTTTTCTTGCTCTGAAAGAATTTTATTAAACATTTGATTTAGATTTTTCATGTATGTTTAGTTTTTAATGTTTATGTTTTAATATACGATTTTTCTTTTTGTTTTATTATTTATAATAAATAGATTTTTTAATAATAAACCTTTTTAAATTTTCGTATATTATGGAGCAAACAAAAAACATAATAAAATGAAAACAGGAATAAAAGACATAATAAAAAAAGGTCAAGTTTCTTACTTCAAAGAAAGTGCAGGAATACCAATAATGAAAAGGGTAAAATCCAATTTAGAAAAAAAGGGTTTTCAAAAGTATGAAATTGATGAATATTTTCAAAAAGCAACTTCTGAAGGATTTTTCACTCTTTTAAAAACTAGTATTTCTTATCTTAATAAAGTGATGTAAAATGGAACTATTTGTACTTATATGTATAGTTGGGATTGTTGTAAAATACAGGCAATATAAAAAAGATATGAAAAAGTTGAAAGATAAAGGGCTTTGTTTATAATCCACTGAACAAAATATAACAAATTAAACTTAAATATCGTATATTCTCTTATAAACCAATAAACAAATGAATAAAGGAAAATATATTATTTTTAATCCTTATAATAAACCGTTATTATTTAATGAATTTTTTGAACATAAAGATTTTAAAAATCAAGACGAAATAAAAAGTGCAGGTTTCTTTTGGGTGTCTGATGATAAAAATGAACCCTACGGAATAAAAGTAACTTGCTATGGAGAATCCATTTCTTTAGGTGTAAAATCCATTCCTGAAGATGACGCAAAAGACATTAAAGCAATGTTACTAAATATTCCAAAAGGGATTTTATAATAAAATTCTCCCTTATATCGTATATTCATTTACAACAAATTTAAGCCAAATTAAAATGAAAATGACAAAAAAAGAGTTAGATGTTCTATTTGAACATTTTAAAAAAGAAAATAAATTATCAGAAAAAATCGTTTTAGTAAGTTCCGATGTAAGATGTGGTAAATTAGTTTCTATTTCTAAAAAAGAAAAATTTGGAGCAATAAGGGATTTAACATCATACATTAGTTACTCTGAAATGTTTTGTTTCATGATTGGCTATAATGCTTTTAAAAATAAGATTTTAAAATAATTCTCCCTTTTTATAATAAACCAATTTTTAGAATCGTATATTATTAAAAAAACGGTAAACAATGAAAACTAATAATAGCAAATCTAAGGAACAACAGGATAGGCAAGATGAAGTTGATTTTTATAATGATAATGTTCTCCCTCCATGCTTGAATTATTCAAAGTATTATAGAATTTAAAAAGATTTTATTTTTAATATTCTACTTCTTTTTTTAAAAATAATAGAATATTAAATAAAAAGTTTTAAATCTTTTCTATAACAAATTAATTTTCATTATCGTATATTAATCTATAAAAAACATAATATAATGAAAACTCCATCTATTTGGATTTGTGTAGATTGTCGTAAAAATTGTTTTCATGATGATAAAGATTATTATATGATAAAAAATGAACTTTGGGAAAAAATAGGTGTTGGCGAAAAAATGTTATGTATGGACTGTTTAGAGTCAAGAATTGGAAGAAAATTAATTGAACAAGATATATTAGTTTGTCCATTAACAAAAGAAAATTATTACACTTCAAAAATATTAAAAAATACAAAAAAAGAATTTAACATTAGGAATAATATTGGTAAAGCAAAATATGTCGTTAATTTCTATGATGGAATTAAAAAGCATAAAGACGGAAGCAATTTTTTTGATATTGAAATTTTTAAAAATAAAAAGAAATTAAAAACATTTACAAATATGTTAAAAAGTGATAATTATATTGAGAAATAATTGAAAAGGATTTTACAAACAATGTAATAAACTGAAACTTAATATCGTATATTATCTTATAAACCAACAAACAAAAAAATAATATGGAAATTTTAAGAAAAGTAAAAAACTTTGAATTAAACAAAGGTATTTTACAAGCAAGTGGACTTTTTAATTTATATGATAAAAAAACAGGAAATATATCTTTATGGTTTGATGAAGAAACAAAAGATGAATTATTAAAATTATCAAATAAAGATTTTGTTTCATCTGCAAAACAACTAACTTTCCAATGTATAGAAAGTGGTTTGTGGAGTCCATATAATAATATTGATAACTGAAAAATAAATCTAATACTGAAACTTATAATCAATCTAACAATTTAACTTAAAAAAACTTTTATTAATCCATTATTAACAATTCTAAACTATCTTAAATATGAAAACAATTATTTCTACTGCTATTATTATCATATTGTTTATTACTGCCTGTTCTATTGCTGAAGCTATGATGTTTTAAAAATATTTGATTGTTTGTTTATATTTTTCAAAAAGGGGTGTGTTTGGTTTCACATCCCTTTTGCTTTTTTATAATAAAACTGAAGTAAATATCGTATATTACAGTTGAAAGATAATTTTAAAAAATAATAGAATATTAAATAAAAAGTTTTAATTTGTTTTCAAAAATCTCTAACAAATTTGAAACTTTTATCGTATATTGAAACATACAAACAAGCCAAAATAATGGAAATAAAAACTACAAAAATCGACACTGGTGGACATGGATATTTATCTGTATCAAAAAAAGATTTTCTATTGACAGGATTAAAACCTGAGCAAATAAGTGGATACAGTGGACATAATCTATCAAGAGTGTATTTAGAAGAGGATTGTGATGCTTCTTTATTTTTTGATACAGCAAAAAAGAAAGGATTAAAAGTAACTGTAAAAGACGGTTATAATATAAAATTTAATTGCTCTCATAATTTCAAACCTGAACTATTTAACTATATTCCAAAAAATGGAGATATTTTAAATGATGAATATGAAATAACAGGGAAAAATAAAAAACATCTTTTTGTAACTACATTAACAGGGAAAAACTATAAAATAAGTTTGAGTAATTTATTCTATTATATTCAAACAGTAAAATCCAATTCTTAACTTCAAAAATATTTATAACAAATTTAAAACTTTTATCGTATATTATCAAACGATAAATTAAACTATTTTATATGAAAAAACAAATAATTATTGGAGGGATAAAACATACAAAAGTTAATAGTAAAAGAAAAGTTAACTTTCAAAAAATGAAAAGTGTTGATTTTAAACATCCTTTTGGTAGAGTATATTTTATTAATAAATTCGGATATGTTGCAAATGGTTATGATTGGTATAAATTAAAAATGTACGAAATTAAAAAATAAACTCGTCAAAAAAACTTTATTTTTAATATTCTACTTTATAATAAACCAAAATTCATTATCGTATATTAAGACATATAAACAAACCAAAAACAAACCATCATGGACACTCAAAAAATAATCAATACCTTTAAGCAACATAAAGGAATTGGATTTATAGCTTTTCCATATAAGAACAAAGAAGGCGAAATTTCCAAAAGGTTAGTTAACATTGGTAGCTATTATGAAAATGCTCTCAAAAAGGATTTAGATACATTGAACAATGGAATTGAGTATATTCCAAGTAGTCAATACACTTATGAAATTTGGCTACAAGCAATACAAGAATTAAAGGAAAGTATTTTAAAATCACTTAATCCAAACAATACAGATGTAAGGTCAACTGCTCAAAAAGATGCTTATGTACATTTAACAAACGGTTTAAAGTGGCATGTTGAAAGTTCAAAAATGTATATTTGGGGACAAACAGTAAGGAAAACAGTAACAGAAGAGGTTGAATACAAAGAAGTAAAATCCTCTTCAAAAACAATAGCAAAAAACATAATACGAAATAAACACCTCCGTTCTGCAAAATATAGAAGTTTCATTGTAGATAATTTACAAGGAAATATAAAAATCAATAACGACACAATAGAAATTGATTAATCTATAACAAACCAACTTTCAATATCGTATATTCATTTAATCAAACATAAAAACTAAAACAAAAATGAAAAATCCAACACAAGAAGAAGTTTTTAATTATTGGAAACAAACAGAGCTTAATAGTGAAGAACCAAATTTTTGGAAAGACAGAGAAGAATATAATATTTCCGAAATGGTTGATATGGCAATGGAACATTTTGACAACTTTTTATTTGAAGAAACTTTTGAACTATTTGCATGGGAATATTCTCAAAAGAATCTTTAAACAATATAATAAAATCCTCCCTATATCAATGTTAACAACAGAACTTTACTATAATTTGCTACTTTCGTAAAATTCTCCCTTGTATATTAAACATTAAATTTTTATAACAAACCAACTTACAAATGACTGTTCTGCAAAAATTAAAATCCGACCTTGAAAGGTTTAAAAAAGATTGTAACCTTAAACCTGAAGAAAAAACTGGTATCGATATAGCTATTGAACAAATTGGTAGGTATGCTATTGCAGAAAAAGAACAAATAATTAAAGCCCATAAAATTGGACAACAGTCAAGAAGTGGAGATGACTATGCAAATGATTATTATTTAAAGATTGTTTCTTAAATATAACAAATTTCAAATCTTTATCGTATATTATCTTATAATAATTTAAAAAAAAACTATAATCATGCAAAAAAGGACAATAATCAAAAAAATCAGAACTATCATTGAAAAAGTAGGACAAACAAATAGTTGCGAAATGAAATTAAATTGTTTTCCTTTTATTAATAGTATTGGAGAAACTGTTTCACAACTGGCAGAGGGCTTTTATTTGAATTATGTAAAAGCAGTTACTTATGCAAATGGTGAAGAGGTAGAGGAAGTCGATATTGATTATGAAGATTTAAAAAAAGATGTTCTTGAAGAAATTTTGTTTATTCTTGAAAATTATGAAGTTGAGCAAGATAAGTTCATGGAGAGTTGTAAAAATTAATTAAATTCTCCCTATATCAAAAATTTTTTATTTTTTAATATTCTAATACCTTTTTTAAAAAAAATATTAGAATAAAATTCATTATCGTATATTATCTTATAACAAACAAACAAATAAACCCAAAATGGCAAAATTTAAAACAATCGATGTTACAGCAAAGGAATGGTTTGATAAGATAAATGAAAATAGTTATTTCTCTGCAAGAGTAATAATTAACTGTGTAACAACAAAAGAACAAACATTTTCTTTGCCTTTTCAATATGGTTATAGTGACCAATATTTACAGGAATCAATGAGCGTTTTAAAAGAACTCAAATTTATTCAATCAAACGTAGAAACTGAATATCAAACTCTCTATGGATATTGCAGAGATAATAATATTATCTTAAGAGAAGTTAAACATAATAATTGCAAAAAAAGTGAAGTAAAAAAATTTGGTTTACTTTCTAAATAATATAATAAACTTAAACTTAATATCGTATATTATCTTATAACAAACAAAGCCAAAAAATCAAAATG
>Ga0209518_1004817_pt1 | contig 10582 bp, 11 predicted proteins | sample RifGroB1_FD_183993 | JGI IMG/M metagenome (GOLD analysis project Ga0209518, IMG submission 183993) | Groundwater microbial communities from Rifle, Colorado, USA - Groundwater B1 (SPAdes) (version 2) | ecosystem: Environmental > Aquatic > Deep subsurface > Groundwater | place: Rifle, Colorado... | reverse complement strand
AAGAAAAAGTCTGAACCACCGTATATAAAAACTGTCGTTGAACCACCATTGGATGAAGATATGGTTAGTGATGAAGATTCAACATTTAACAATGTTTGGAAAAGAGTATGGGGTGGTAAAAACAGTTAAGTTTGGAGAAAATACATGAAGCTTTTAAGAGAACTGGTACGAGAAAATGACAAGCTTGTAAAATTGATAGAATCTTTTAAAAAAGAAACATTATCTTTGGAAGCTCTTGCAACACAGGATGTAAATAAAATTCTTGGAAAGTATCTATCAAGAGTAAAAGATCCAAACGCAAAAAATGATTTTCTTATGCAGGCGATATCATTTCTTGGTAGAAAATCTGCTGTTTCGCCAGAAGATCTTGACCTTGTGTTGAGAAAACATTTTGCAAAAAACTACGATCCAGCAAAACTTGCCAGACAGCAAACTCCTGCACAAAAAGCAGGGCAACAGACACCACCTCCTTTGCCACAAGATAAACCAAAATTTCAATCTCCTTCTGGCAAATTGCCGCCACTTTCACAATTGGCAAAACAAGAGCTTGAACCACAAGAGCCAAAAGGAAAGGCTCCAACAGCCCCACCTCCAGAAAAACCACACGTTCCAGGTATGCCCGACTTGCCAGATTTTGGCGCAAAGAAGGCGCCAAAGAAAAAAGAAAAGGAACCAGAAAAGAAATCTGACGAAGATGATATTCCTACAGCCAAACCATCTGATGTTAAAACGCTAAGAAAGAAAAAAGAAGTTGATGTTGACAAGATCGGAGAACCAATGAAAAAAGCAGCAGCTTCTGCTGCGGAAAAGAAACCAAAGGCCGCTGCTGCTCCTGCGGCGGTGTCTACGGGTGGTCATAAGGCTCCTCCTCCTATTGATGTTCCTGCCTTTTATAAGGCTGGCATGAAGTCGCAACAGGGGCAATCTAGTTGGAAAGTAGGCGATACAGTTTCCTTGGGGTACATAGGACAAGCAAAAGTTGTTGATAAGGTTGGCAACAGATGGTACCTACAAACTCCTGATGGAAAAAGATATGTCAAAATTCCATTTAAGGGAACGTTTAGTTTAGACAAATAATTGAGGAATTCAATTTATGCACGCTAATCTTACCCTCGATCTTACAGCATCTTTTGCTAATGTAATTGCTCCTACGCCCTTTGCAGCCTACGATACCAATACAACATTTCAAACAGATGCTGATGGTATGGTACGACTTACCTATTCAAAACTAGGTGGCAACGTCCTTACTGTTGAAATAACAAACAAGGATGTTTATACATCGCTGGAACAGGCGACACTTGAATATTCTGCAATTGTTAATAGTTACCATGCGAGAAGTGTTCTTGCAAATATTATTGGTTCCGCCACGGGTTCGTTAACAGGAAGTGAAGGAAAGGTCCCAAGAATGGATCTCGCCTTGGCAAAAAGAAAAGCTGATGGATATAGTGCGGAAGCTCTTGTCGGAGGCACAAAGGTTCTTCATTCTGCATCAATAAGCATCACAACAGGAGTCCAACATTATGATCTTAAGGTTTTATTAAGTTCTTCTGGACTTGCTGTCCCCCCACTTCAACGCGCGGAAATAAAGGAAATATTCCATTTTTCTCCAACGGCTGCTTATAGATTTTTTGATACAACATCGGCTATAAATTACTTGCATAATCAATTTAGCTTTGAGTCATTTACGCCTGAAACTATATTTTATCTTTTGCCAGTATGGGAAGATGTTCTTCGTGCTATGCAGCTTGAGCAGTCTCATAGAATAAGGAGATCAAATTATTCATACAATGTTGTTAATAATGTTTTGACATTATTCCCTGTTCCAACAATAGATACCACTCTTCATTTTACGTATCACCTTATTGATAATGGTTCTGCTTTTGATTCTGATGATCCATTTACAAACGGTATTGCTAATCTCTCAAATGTACCTTTTGGAAATATTAATTATACAACCATAAATAGCATGGGCAGACAATGGATTAGAAGATATGCTTTGGCTTTATCAAAAGAAATCCTTGGACAGGTACGTAGTAAGGTTAGTGATATACCGATCCCAAATGGAAATTTGACCTTAAATGGCCCTGCTCTTGTTAATGAAGCTCAACTTGAGAAAGATAATTTAAGAATAGAATTAAAAGAGTGGCTGGAGTCTATGACATATGATAAGCTCGCCGAACAAGAAACAAATCAAGCAGAAAATCTTATGAGACAATTGGCAAAAGTTCCATTGGGAATTTATGTCGGGGACTTATTGCTTATCCTGACTACTTATGGTATAATAGAAAAAATAAGCGGAGGATAAGATGATTTCTTGTTTAGAGTGTAACAAACAGTATAAAAGATTAAATATTTTTCATCTTAGTCATCATGGGTTAACTGAAAAGTCTTATCTTGAAAAGTATCCTGACGCGAAGATATTCTATGATGGCTATACTAATTTAATTTCTCAAAAAACTAAAGAAGGCATGCGCAAAGAGGAATCTTGGAACAAATTTAAGAAATTTATTGAAGACAGAGAAAATAAGCCAGAAAATCTTGGAAAGTATATTCAAAAAGATCGTATTTTAACGGAGGAAGAATATAATAAATCATATTCAAAAGAAAGAAATAAAAGGATTTCTGAAGCAAGAAAAGAATTTTGGCAAGAGAACAAAGGAAAGACCGTTGAAGAATTGTGGGGAGAAGAAAAAGGAAAAAACATAAGAAAGCAACAATCTGAAAATAGGCAAGGAGAAAATAATCCTGCATTTGGAAAAGTTTATGAAAAAACTGGTTCATGTAAAGCAGGATATTATAAAAAACAATTGTTTCGGGGAATATTAGAATACTCATATTTAAAATTCTTAGAAAAATCAAATATTGGGTTTAAGTACGAACCATTTTTTATTGAATATACGCTTAACAACAGAAAGAGAACTTATCACCCAGACTATTTGCTTGAAGAAACTAAAAAAATAATTGAAATTAAACCAAGCTTTTATTTATCTGAAAAATACTTTAATAAAGAAGTTGATGCTAAAAGACAAGCAGCAGAAAAATGGTGCCAAGAAAACGGATATACGTACCACATACTAACAGAAAAAGATTTTCCAATTATTCCATATAAAGTTGCCTATGCAGATCCAGATATTGAATGGATAAGAAGATAAGTTTGGTGCGAGATAAAATAGTTTATGCAATTACCCGATTTAAGCTTAATCTACAAGACAATAGTATGGCACAACGAACAAAGGGACAAAAAACCAGGTGAAAGTGTTGGAATTTTTGCGATACTTCCAAAAAATTTAGCAATTCAATTTCCAGAAGATGGCCGAGCTGGTGAAGATTCTTCTCCTGTGCACGTAACCGTTCTCTATGTTGGTGAAGTTCCATTCCATCTTGAAGAAAAAATCAAAAATATAGCTCACTCTGTATGCGAAAAAGTTAAGCCATTTAATGTTAAATTGTCAAAACCAAAAAAGTTTATAAATGACAAACAACAAACAATTGTTCATTCCCCTGTTAAGTCAAACAAATTAAATAATTTTCATGATGAACTTAAAAATGCATTTAGATCTAAATTAATATCTGTAGATAGCAAATTTCCAGAGTTTAAGCCGCATGTTACAATAAGATATATAAACCCAGATGATAGAAACAAATACGACGATCCAAAGCCTGAAGGAGAATGGATGGTTGAATCTGTGTGGCTTTGGGGAATGTCTGAACCTTTTCTAATTCCTCTTGGAAAATAAACTAATTATATAAATTATGGCAATCTCTGGTTCAATAACTGCAAGACCATTAATTGGTCCTCTTTTTGTCACGCCAAAAGAAATTGATTTTTTTAATAGCATAACAAAAGAATTAATTCAAAGAATCGTTGCGCAAGAAATAACATATTATTCTGTTTCCGAAGAACATACAAAGACTCATGATTTGTATGAAGAAGCCATTAGGAAGACCGTATTCGTTCCTGTGACCATTAATGCTCTTGTCTTGTATGATCCGCCAAAACAAACTGCCAATCAATTTAGCATAGATACGATTTATTCTATTGAAGCATATTTTCATATTCATGAACTTAGAGAAAGAAACATAATTCCTAGAGAAGGTGATTTTGTAAAATTTGGTAATATTTTTTATGAAATTGAAAAATTAACAAGACCTCAAATTGTATACGGTCAGATGGATCATGAAGTTATGGTGAAAGCCGAATGCAGAGTTTCTAGAAGAAGCCAATTTGATTTCGTAGATTCAGAAAGCTAACATCATATTTATACAAATGAAAGTCATTATTTTGTCCTTTCTTTGTATGATTTTTTCTTGTAGTGCAGCTTCTCCAGGCCAACCTAGCCAACATTTAAGAAATCAATGGAAAAAGGCGGTCGAAGTGTATTCAGAAAGTCCTGACGGCAAAGAAGGCGTCCTCGCTACTGCATTTCCTATAAATAAGTTAAATTTGCTGACTGCTGGCCATTTTTGCGAAGATGTTGCAAACGGCGCAGAGAAAAAAAAATACAAAGAAACTGTTTCTATTAGATATTTTAACAGAAATGATGAAATTTCTATAATTGATAATGTTCAAATTATTAAATTTGAAGTCTCTGATAATGTTGATTTATGTATTTTAGAAAGAGCCAAACATGGTCTTCGGGCAGTTGATTTGGTAAAAAATTATGAAAAAAGTTTAAATTTTGGTGATAAAGTATATGTTGTTGGTGCACCGTCTGGAATTTTTCCTATTATAACAGAAGGATATGTGTCCTACCCCCGCGCATCAGAATTTAATGATAAATTACTTATCTCTTCTCCTGTGTGGGCGGGTAACTCTGGCGGACCCGTTTTTAATACGAGAGGTCAAGTCGTCGGATTGGTTATTATGATGGATGCACGATATCATCATAGCACTTTTGCTATTACTGCAAAGAGCATACGGGAATTCCTTAATGCCAAATAATGTATATAATGACGCTTCTGGCCGTTATTCTATAAAAAATGTAACACTTCAAACTGTTGATTCGGCAGTACGAGATTATTTTGATAAGAAAATCTCTATTTCCGTTGATACAGAAAAAGGAAGGAATAAGGTTCCTGTAATATTTGCTGCTGGCGAACGTTGGAAAATGATAAGAGACAATAAGGGTCTTCGTGATGAAAATGGGACTCTTATTTTACCTGTCATAGCCATTAGAAGAACAAATATTGATAGGACTCCTGGTATGAGAGCCCTTGGGCAAGAAACACCCTTCATAACAGTAAGTAAGCGTATTCATGATAAGACAGGCAACATTCAAAATTTAGTTAATACAAGAAAATTAAATGGTTTTCCACAATTGAGAAAACCACCTGTTTTTGAATATTTAACAATTCCATTTCCAGATTTTGCAGTGGTTTTTTATGAAATTGTAATTTGGACACAATATCAAACACAAATGAATGAAATATTGCAAAAGATATTTTACAACTACGAACACATGGATAGCTTTGTAATGCCAGTAGAATACGACGGTAAGAAAAGAAAAGGAAACAGTTATTATTTTGTTGGTTTTAGAGATGGAACAGTCGTACCTCAATCTAACGTAGAAGAATTTACAAACCAAGAAAGAATTATTAAATATTCGTATACTATAAAGGTTCCAGCTTATTTTATACTGGATCCAGATGATGAGTCATTAGCTTATGGAAGAAATAAATCACAATCCTCAACAGACGATGGCAGTAAGGTTGTTTTTAAAGATCAAAGCGTAACGGACGTAAAGCTGAAAGAGTCAATAATATCATTGGAAGAATTTGAGAAATTATTTGGTTAAATTTTCTTTTTGCAATAATTAGAGCTATTTATAATATAGAAAATTTACCTTAGTTGCCCTATTGGAGGCTTAATAGCTTATGGCCAAAAGTTTTGTCAGTCCAGGAGTTTTTACTAACGAAGTTGATGTTTCATTTTTGGGACCTGGAGTTGGTTCTATCGGAGCAGCTTTACTAGGATCAGCACCAAAAGGTCCAGCTTTCGTTCCAGTTAATGTAACGACATATAGTGAATATGTGGACTATTTTGGAGATCTTGACAATAAAAATTTACTTGGATATTATGCTCGTGCCTACCTTAAAAATGCAGGTTCAGCAAATATTGTTCGTGTTCTTGGACCTGGTAGTAGATCTGTAAACGGCGCAGCAGTCACGCCAGGTTATACAGCTGAAAGCCTTTGGGGCATTACCGCAGGTTCAGGTTCTGTTGGTGCCGTTCTTGCTCTTCTTGAAATAACTGGAAGTTCTGGTGTCAAAGTTACAGATCTTGGAAACGATACATTATTCCTTAGTGGTACTGGCACAAATGGTGGTGTTTTTGGTGTTGGTATTACTGCATCTTTCTTGACTGGTAGTTCAAATTATATTAAAAAGGTTCTTAATACAGATCCTACCAAATTTACCGAACAGGGATATTACGTTCGTGATGTATATGACTATGCTACCAAAGTATTGGCTGGTGGCAATGCTCTATTTTCTTCTGCCAGCTATGCAATAACAAATTTTCAAATTGGCTACAATTCTGGTTCAACGCCATGGGTAAAATCTCAAACTTTCAGTGCTGGCACAGAATATGATCTTTTTAAATTTCATACGCTGGGCCACGGTGAAGCAGAAAATGGAAGATTTAAAGTTTCTATTAAGAATATTAAGGTTTCCGCAGCTCCAAGTGTAAATGATTTTGGAAAATTTGATGTTGAAGTTCGTTTATTTGGCGATACAGACAAAAATGTCAGTGTTGTAGAATCGTTTCCAAATCTTTCTTTGGACAATACAGATACAAATTATATTCTTCGTGTCATTGGTGACAAATATTTGCAATATGATGCAGCCAGAGACAAGATGGTTGAGTATGGAAGCTATAGCAATGGCTCTAAGCTTATTCGTATTGAATTGACCACAGGTTCTTTCCCTGGTACAGCCTTACCCTGGGGATTTAGAGGTTTGGCAAAGCCAGCTCTTATGATTCTTTCAGGCACAGGGGCTACTGATACTGGAGTAAACGCTGATGTTACGAATGGTGTTGTGGCTTTACCGTATGTTGCAGATCTGAAGGATAAAGAAACACAAGCTGAAGCTCAAACGTACGTTTATTTTGGCATGGAAACTGTTCTTTCTGGTTCTGTTAAATCAAGATTTACATTATTGCCAACAATGACTGGATCTGATACAGACTTTACTTTAACGAATGTTTCTGGAAATTCTACGAGTACGGCACTCTATAATGCTTCAAATCCTGCTGCTTCGCAGAAGTCTCCTGGAGACACTACGTCTCATACGGTGCTTGCTTCGGATTTGGCAAAATTTACTATTCCTGTTGCGTTTGGTTTTGATGGCTTTGACAGGAGATTATCAAATCCTTTGGATAACGAAGCGCAGCTTGCAACAGTAACCCAGCTTGGTACACAAGCGTTGAGACAGGCTGTTGATATTATAAAGGATCCTGATTTTGTTGATATTAATCTATTGGCAATTCCTGGAATTTATAGTAGCAGAGTCGTAGACTACGCTATTACGAAGATTTCAGATAGATCAGACGCATTTTATGTTCCTGACGTGACTGGTTCTACGGTTACTGCTGTAGTTAATGAAGTACGCGGTCGTGGTTTTGATACAAATTATGCTGGCATGTATTATCCATCAATCAAAATTTTTGATGATGTTAATAAGGTAGCTAAAGTTGTTCCAGCATCTCTTGCTGCTATCGGTGCAATTGCTTTCAATGACCGTGTAGCTTACCCGTGGTTTGCTCCTGCTGGTTTGAATAGAGCTGGCCTTGGCAGAGACACAATTGGTTTTGATGTTCTCGGCGTTGAAGATCAACTTACACAGACAGAAAGAGACACTCTATATGATGCTAGAGTTAATCCAATTGCTAGATTCCCAGATGTGCCCCAGGGCGTAATTTGGGGACAAAAGACACTGCAATTGAAACCCTCGGCATTAGACAGAATTAATGTTCGTAGATTGCTCATTAGAGCTAAAAAGCTTATTGCATCTACGGTTAAATTCCTTGTATTTGAGCCTGGGAATGCAAATACGATGACAAGATTTAAACAGCTTGTCAATCCTATTCTTGCGGATATTCAGCAAAAGCAAGGTCTAGATAAGTTCCTTGTTGTGATGGATGAGAAGACAAGTCCTCCTGAATTGATTGATAGAAATCAACTAAAGGGAAAGATTTTTCTAATCCCAACAAGAACAGCAGAAGCCATTAGCATTGATTTTATAGTAAGCCGTTCGGGGGCTTCGTTTGAAGAATAGAATTCTTAATGATTTCAGGCATTTATAAGATAACCAACAATATAAACAACAAGGCTTATATTGGAAAATCTGGCGATATTGAAAATAGATGGTATTCTCATGTTGTTGAATTAAAAAATAATCGTCACGGGAATGAACATTTGCAAAATTCTTGGAATAAGCACAAAGAGAACAATTTTTTATTTGAAATACTTAAAGAAATAAATGACGACATACAATTAAAAATAGCTGAAATATGTTATATTTACTTGTATGATTCTGATTTATCAGATAAAGGATATAATAAAACTGTAGGTGGTGAAGATTTTGGTTATTGTTATTTATCAGACGAAACAAAGACAAAAAGAAATAAAGCTATTTCTCAAGCACTAAAAGGTCGTCAAATAAAAAATAGAATCACGACTGGTATGTTAGGAAAGAATCATTCAGAAAAAACAAAACAAAAAATTTCAGAAAACAGAAAAGGAATATTGGCTTGGAATAAAGGCTTAACAATTGCCGACAAAAGAGTAAAAAGCAATATAACAGAAAAATCAAAATCAACACAATTCAAAAAGGGTAATATTCCTTGGAATAAAAGAATTAATGTTCCTAATTAATAAAAGAATGTGTTTTATGATCTTGGAGGGTGACTCTCACGTCTGAAATTTTAGATATCCAACAAATGCTCGCAGATACATATGAACCAAAAAGAAAGTTCAGATGGATAATTGCAATCAACGGTATTGATGCATTTACAGCCAAAACAGCATCTCGCCCACAGCTTACTTTTGATGAAACTGTAATTGATTATATTAACCAAAAGCGTTACCTCTCTGGCAAAGGTACATGGGCACCTCTTAATTTGACACTATATGATCCTATCGTACCTAGTGCCGCGCAGAAAGTGATGGAATGGATCAGGTTGGATTGGGAAAATGTAACGGGACGTATGGGATATGCAGCTTTCTATAAGAAAACAATTAATTTAAAGCTTCTTGATCCTGTCGGTGCAGTAGTGGAAGATTTCGAATTACAGGGATGTTGGATCCAGGAAGCAAACTTCAATGATCTTGATTATGCCTCCAGCGATCCTGTTGAAATATCTCTCGTATTACGCTACGATCAGAGTATTTTAAACTTCTAATTTCTTTTTTCACGAAAAAGAATTGCTTTATCAAATCGTTGTGTTATTATAAATTATGGCGCAAGATCTTGTCGGTCAAGTATCTTGTCACAAAAAAGAGCATGAAACAAATAAAGATAGTGACTAATTATCGTATACAACAAGGAGAGCATTATTAATGTCTGATTCTATTTTTCAAAAAGCCACAGAGACAAAGCTAGAGAGCGTATCCAAGGAAGCAGGCTTCCAGGTACCAGTAGAGAATGTTACATTGCCAAGTAAAGGTCTCGTATATCCTATTGGTCATCCATTGAGCAATGAAGAAAGCCTAGAAATTAAATGTCTCACTGCAAAAGAAGAGGATATTTTGACATCCCGCGCGCTCATTAAAAATGGTACTGTCATTTCTCAGCTTTTGAAATCTTGTATATTGAATAAGTCGGTTGATCCTGATGATATGCTCGTCGGTGATCGAAATGCTATTCTCGTTGCAATAAGAATAACAGGCTATGGTTCTGACTATAAGGTAAAAATACAATGTCCAGCATGTTCGGAAGATTATGAAAATGAGTTTAATTTATCTCAATTAAAGGTTAAAACTTTATCATCTATGCCATTAAGACAAAATGAAAACCTATTTGAATATACATTGCCAGGATCTGGTCAAAATGTGCAGCTTAAATTGTTAACTGGACGTGATGAACTTGAAATTTCAAAAGTTGCCGAGAAAAAGAAAAAGCTCCAGACTCAAATTGATAATTCTGTTACCTCTAGACTCTTCTATTCGGTCATGGCAATTAATGGAGAAACAGATCGACAAAAGCTAAGCTACATAATTAATAACATGCGAGCAGGCGATTCTCGGGCGCTGAGACGCTATATTGATAAGGTTGAGCCTGGTGTGGAGATGAAACAAGAGGTTTCCTGCCCTCATTGTTCCGATCAGTCGGAGGTAAATATCCCACTTGGGATAAGCTTTTTTTGGCCTGACCTCGGTAACTAAACAAGATTTATTTCTTGAAGAGTGTTTTAATTACATGTATGCATTTCAGACAGGCGATCTTGAGAAGGTTATGGGTCTCCCTGTACCTTACAGAAAATGGCTTATAGAACGCTGGAATAAGCAAAAAGAGAAAGAACAAAAGGCAAATGGCCAATCTGACCCAAATCAGCCAATGTCGCAGTCAGAACGAATGAAGT
>Ga0209518_1004815_pt1 | contig 10586 bp, 6 predicted proteins | sample RifGroB1_FD_183993 | JGI IMG/M metagenome (GOLD analysis project Ga0209518, IMG submission 183993) | Groundwater microbial communities from Rifle, Colorado, USA - Groundwater B1 (SPAdes) (version 2) | ecosystem: Environmental > Aquatic > Deep subsurface > Groundwater | place: Rifle, Colorado... | reverse complement strand
ATACAGCCAACGCTAATGCAACTCCGTACGCCGTCTTCAACATGTGTTCTCCATGGAATAATTCCATAGCAAACAGCACTGGTCGGCTGTACGACACAGGAGGAGCCTCAGGCTGGTACGGCGACGACGAAACAGATTGTACGTTAGTACTGCAGCCCTCTGCAGTCTCTTCCATCTCGTTTACAATCAATTCCTTTAGCACTGAATCGTGCTGTGATTACCTCTACATCTACAATGGTCCGGTCTGCTCAGGCACTCCCATCTGGACAGGGAACGGAACTCCTGCAGTCCCCGTAAACCCAACTGCGGGATCGTCTGCCTGTATCAAATGGCGTTCAGATGGAAGCATCACAGAATCGGGCTTTGATATTAGCTGGACGTCTCAATAGGACCGTCAACGTCTTGACTCTCATGTTTTCCGGCTGAATTGACACACCCTCCCCGTCCCTCTTACACTTGGAAGAGCGACCCATGGAGGGGCAGCGATGATTCAACCTGAAGTCATTCGGCTTTTTAATGACGGCAAATCGGATAACGCGAATCTCGCGGAAGAGTTCGATTCGTTTTGGAAAATCACCCAGACCCTTTCTGAAGCCAAACAGAAATTGGAGCAGCCTTTACGGCGGGCACTCGACCGGGCCAATGCCTTAGAAAAAAACCTGAAGGAAGCGCGCGCAAAAACAGCTGCCCTGGACACGGCACTCGGCAAAGCACGCGAGCAACTCGCCGCGTACCAGGCGAAAATCGAAAAAGGCCAACAATACGACAGGGAACTCATCGCCAGGATCTCCTTCCTCGAGCAGTCAAAAACACAGCTTGAAGGCAACATCAGCAACCTTCAAACGGCCCTCAATGAGGAGCGCCAGCGCTCTGAACGACTTGCCCTCAGTGAAAAGCGCAACCAGGAGCTCACGAGCACTCTCACTCAATACAAAACGCAGTGGACGAAGCTATTAGATAACGACCGCCGCATGCGCGCCATGATTCCGCAGCTGCACCAGCAGCTCAAAGAGAAAATGGCTCGCCAGCAGGCGCATTTCGAGACTGAAAAGAACAGACTCGAGAAGCAAGTCGCACAGGTACATGCGGAGGCGAAAAGGAGTCTGGAACTCCAGGAATCCGTTTATCACGCCGAGAAAAAGGAACTCGAGACGTTGCGGAAAGAGCTCGCCCTTGCCAAGCGTGAACTCGAAACCGAGCAGCTTGCCCTGAAAACCACCAGCGATTCACTCGTGAATTACCGCAGTCGCTGGAACTCCATCATCGCGGCCAATAACGAGCTACGCGATCAGAACACCAGGCTTCAGCAGGACCTTACGCTTCAGAAGGCCGCCAACGAGAAGCTCGGCCCCATTCAGGACCGCGAACTATTGATCAAGCAGAACCAGGAAATCCGCGCGGAGAACAAACTCCTGCGCCAGCAGATCATAGCAAAAGCAAGCATCGAGCGGGAGTTTACCGTGGTGCAGAAAGAGAACGAACAACTTCTCGCGGAATTCACGCGTGAAGGAAAGAGATTCAAGGAGCTGGCAGATCGCGATCACTCCACCCGAATGGAACTCTGGGACAAGTTGAGCCGTGCGGAACAGGAAATTGATCAGCTGAGAAAAAGAGTCACCAGAGATAACTGATTCCGAAAGTGAACAGAAGCGCCCTGATCCTGAATCGCGGGTCGCTGTGGGAAAACGCTGATAACCCGAGAGCCCCCTCAACGTTCACCTCAAAATGACGGCTGAATCTAAAATCCAGCCCAGCGAGCCCGTCGATGCTCAGAAAGTTGCCTGCGAGCATATCTTCTTTATTCGGATCCACCGGGCTCAAACCGAAATAGTAGCTCGTATAGGCCAGCTGTGGCCCAAGATAGAGGCCGAAGTCGTCCAACCACTCGCTTGTCATGCGCGTGCTCGGCTCCGTGACCCGAGTACCGGATCCGTAAAAATACCATCTCGCGAGGGTGAAGACGCCACTCAGAAGCGTACTTTTGTTCGTATAGTCAAAGTCGGCCCGATACCCCGCCCCAAGCGCCCATTGTGCTGACGGATAATGAAGATAGGACACGTTCATCCCGCCGCTGATGGACGAGGTGCCCCCGATCGATCCTTCGTTGGCAATGACTCCATTGCTGGTACGGAAGACAATTTTCGAGGCGTATAAGGGCACGGCTTCTTCCGCGCTCGCCGCTTGTGACATCATCATCGCGGCCAGGACCGAAAAAAAACAGGCACTCAGCCTGTTCAAGCGGCCTCCCGATATCCCGTACTACCGGAATCGAGCTGTTGTCCCTGCACAACGAACTTTCCGTTCGCGGCCTGCTGCCTGAGGTAATCAATGAACTTGCGAACGCTTTCCACTGCATGCTTGCGCTCGGGCGACACCGCCTCCAGCAACTTGATGCGCCTGGCCTGATCGACCGTGATTGTCCTGATATTGCCTTCGGGAAGCAGTGCCTCAATGCGGCTGGCCTGGTTCTGCGGCAACACCGCGATGAGCGCCGCACGCTGCTCGTAGGTCGCATCCCGCAGAACGCGTTTCAGATAATCGTCCGGAACCAGCTCCAGCTGGCTTGCCGTCCACACCTTTTCGCGTACCAGGACCGCCAGATCCGGTGAACTCTTGTTCAGGTCGTCCAGCAAGGTGTCATCCCGGCCAAATTCGACGCTCTTGATGTAATTCACCATCGGGGCAACAAGATGGCTCTTGTAGAAGCGTGACTTTTCGCTTCTGCTTTCGTTTTCAAGAGGAGATTGCTGAATCAGTTCGATCATCTTCGACGCCGCGTCCGTGACTTCTTGCGCCGTAGCTTCCACCGAAGATACGATCGTCCACCATTGCGACTCGCTTACCTCTTTGAAAAGGGAGCCCATCTGGCTCTTGGGGTAAAACTCCGTGAGAATTCTCCAGGCCCCGCGATTATCGACCGCCAATGCAGCGGCAAGCAGGCTCTTGTGATTCGAAAGGCTGAGCACAATCGCCGAATTCACGCCCAAAGTCCTCTCAACCTCAGATCCGCCCTGGACTTTGCGCAACATGAGGCGCTCGACGAAGTCACGAAGCCATGCCGCACCATTCACCGTTCCCGCACCCCCGGCGACATCGTCGGAAACCAAACGACTGACGCGTGCACCCAGTGCCTTCTTGAGGGTCACCCGCTCCTCTTCGCCAAGAGAAGGAAGCAAGGAACGCAGCCCCTGCCATTCACTGTCCTCATCGCGCAGGGATTGAGCAAGAAGCAGCGGATTTTCCACCAGCACTTCTCGTACGATTCCGACGTTTCTGTCGTAATCCTTTTCTGGGGGAATTGCCGGTACCTGCGGCTCCGACTTCTTGCCGCTCTCACCGCCAGTCGCTCCATTGAGCGTAAGATCGGTCTTGTTCTCGATCGTGGAGGAATTCCCGGAACGCAAACCCTCGGCAATTGCGTTGGCGGATGACTTCAGCGAAAGCCCCACCCCCACCGTCAGAATCAACGCCACCATAAGAACCGCTATCAGCGTGATGGCGAACTTCCAATCAATGCTTCTGAACATACTCGCATCCAGCTTTTTCGGCGTAGGCACGCGCGAGATCGAAACCTTGGGCGCCATACCCTTGAGCGTCAGCTCCACGACATTCTTGACGCTATTCAGGAACGCATCGTCAAGCTCTTCGGGTGCCTGGATATCCACCTCGATGGCCTCCAGGGACAGTACGGCTTGCACCAGGGATTCCGGATCCCCATCCAGGAAATCGCTCGCAAACGGGGCATAACCCATATCAGCGTCTGCTCCGGCTCCCGCCTTCGGCTTCTGCGCGAAGGGCACGCCATGAATACTGACCGCGATCTTGAGATCGTCGCCGTACAGCGAGTGCAATTTATCCTGAACTTTCGCTTCAAGCGCTTTTTCCACCTGCTGCAGCTCCGGATTGATCTCAACCGCCGCGGCACTCAGGCCGCTGACCGCCGACAGAATCGCTGCTGCCGTGAAGATGAAACGCTGAAAAGTCATCGTTTACCTTTCACTGGAGTCTTGGCCGCCGGGCGGCGGACGGGCGCTTGTTTCAAAGGCGCAGACTGCGCGGCCTTGCCGATTGGCGCGGCCTGCCGGGTCAGCATGCGTGCCGCCACGGGGTCCGTAGGGTCAATAGTCCTGGCACGCAGGAGATAGCGTTTAGCTTTATCCTGATTTCCACGAAGGCTTTCGATGCTTGCAGCGAGAACGTAGCTGGCTGCAATGTTCGGAAAACGGTTCTGGTACTCACCTAAATATTTTTCCGCTTCGTTCAGCTTGCGCGCGAAAACCAGACTCTGGATCTCGACCAGTCCTCGAGCCATGGCATTGGCCTCTTTCGAGAATTCCTGCATCATTCGTTCAGCGAAATAGCTGGGCCCATAGGGCTGCAGCTGTATCGCATGCGCGTCTTTTCCATGCAGCTCCAGAGCGACTTCACGCTGCTGATATCCCGGCGCCGCAATGACGACGTTGATTTTATTATTCACGGTGATCTTTTTGAGAGCTTCGCCCTCGATCTTCAACGGAGTGACGCCGAGCTTCTCGCCCATGGCTGTCTGCACTTCGGCACCCTGAGGCTCACTGGTCAACTCGACGCTCTGCGTGTATTCCAGCGCGCTTCTAAAAGTGCTGCAACCCATCTGCCCCATCGGGACCAGGATGGATATTGCCGCTGCGATAACGGGTAAACGATACCTCTTCACAATAGAAATATCGGCTTTCCCTAAACGGAAGTTGAGCTTTTAAACCCACGAAACGGGAGTCAAAATTCCGACACTCAGGCAGATCCGTGGCGAGAGGGTGATTCCGGAGCCGGATCCCAAGGCTCGATCGCCGCGTCTGTGGGCTCTGCCATCTTTTTAAGCCTTTCGATCTCAAAACGGGCGATCCCTTCCTTGGTGGCGAGGTCTCGACGCTCCCGGTCGCTTTTTTCAAGACTCTTGGACACCCGTTCCAGCTCCCGCTTCAACCGGTCCGTTTCAAACTGCCTTTCCAGACTCGTCTTATTGAGAACGTCATAACGATTCTCGAGTTCGCGCCCGGTCTGCTCGCTCTGCTCGAGAGCCTGGGCCAGCCGTTCAGACTCCAGCTGAACAGCTACCAGCCGCGTTGCCAGGGATTCCTCTGTTTGCGAAAGATTCCGGACCGCCTTTTCCGCGATAGCGAGTTGCTGCTTCAGGCGCACGACTTCAAGTGCACTCTCCTCTTTCGATTTCACGCTCCGATGGAGCTCATCCTGCAGCTTGCTCTCGCGCGCCTGCCTGGCAAGATCATTGTCCTGGGCGATCTTTTCAGCTCGTAGCGAATCCGACCTGAGCCTTTCTATTTCCTTCCGGTACTCAAGCTCATTCCGTTCCCGCACGGCGATATCATTTTCAAGGCGACGGACGGTTTCCTCGGAATCCTCAAGCTGTCCTGTCAGCTCCACGATCCGGTCGCGCGCTTTTTCCTCTTGAAAGGCAATCACGGATTTGTCGGACTTCATCCGCTCAAGCTCGGCTTTGACGGCCGTTATTTCGCCGCGGAGTTGCTCCGCCTGCCTGAGAAGTTCCGCTTTGCCCCGCTCCATTCCGACAAGCTCTTCCCAGAGCGCTTTTTTCGCCGACTCGGCGTTGACCGACGTCTCAGAGGCCCTCACCACTTCATCCTTCAATCGGCGGGCTTCCGCAAACACAACCGATTTATGCTGCTGCTCCTGATTCAGTCGATCCTTCGTCGCCGTCAATTCAGCGCTCAGCCGGACATTCTCACGTTTCGCTTCAGCTTCCCGCGCGGCCAGGTCGTCTCTCATGGCCTCGATGTCCTTCAGTTCCTCGTTCTTTTCGAGAAGCGTTTCCTTGAGCGCCTGGATCTTGCCCTGTTTCTCCTTTACATCCCGCACCAGCGCTTCCCGCTCCTTGCTCTCCCTTTCGAAGAGCTCTTCCCACTTGGCGACGTCTTTCTTGCCGAGTTCAAGCGCGAGCTTCGTGTCGTTCACGGTCTGATGGACGTTCCTGAGCTCCTCTCGAAGCCGATCCTCCAGGTGTCTGCCGTCTGAAATTGCCTCGGCGGATTCCGCCAACTCTCCACGCAAACGCGAAACGTCCTCGCGACGTTGCGCCTCCTGGCGCTCGAGGTCCGCGCGCTGCTCTTCCGCCCGCGCCAGCTTTTCCTGCAACTGCCCGACGCTCTCGGAAAACGCTTTCTGGAACTGCTCTTTGTTTTCAGCCAACTGCAACTTGAGCTGGTGAACCTCCTCGTAAGCCTGATCCGCACGCCTGACAAGGTCACGACGCTCTTCGCTCATGCGCAGATAGAGCGCGTCCGCCTGCTTCGCCTCAGCCTGAAGCCTCTTGATTGTCTCTTCGGCCCTCTGAAGATCCTGCTGTGAACGATTCAGTTCCGCGTGCAGAAGATTTCGGGCCTTTTCGGTTTCCCCCCCGGTGTGTCGCGCCGTCGAAAGCTCCTGCTGAAAGCGCAGGATCTCTCGGTGCGACTCCTCTCTCGCGGCCTCGGAGAGCTGCAACTTCTCGCTCAGCCGGTTCCGGAAGTCCTCGACCTCGCGAAGCTTGACCGTGATACCTTCCAACGCAACGCGATCCACCTGGTGAGCAGCTTCACTGCGACGGACAAGCTCTCTTTCATGATCAACAGTCGCAAGGAGCCGACTGATCTCGGCCTCCTTGTGCGCATTCTCTCTCTGCAATTCCTCGCGCTGCTGCTTGAGCGCATCGAGCTCGCCTGTCAGGCGCTTGATTTCGTTCTTGTGAGTATCGATGTCCCGCTCGGACCTGGCAAGGTGATCAGACAGGGTATGTTTCGTTATCTCGTGCTCGGAGATTCGCTGTTTAAGGCCCTGCAGCTCGTCTTGCAGACGCGCCATCGCCGTCTCCGAGAGCTGCTGAAGACGGGCCATTTCCTTGGTCAGGTCGGAGTTTCTCTTCTCTTCGCCCACAAGCGAATTCCGGAGTTTTTCAATCTCCTCACTGTGTTCCACTCGATCACGCTCGTGTTCAAGCGCCGCCTGCATGAGCTTGCTGGAACTGTTCTCGGAGTGGCTCTTCGCCTGCTCTCTTTCTCTTTCCGCGTTCACCAGCTCCCGCCACAGGGAATTCTTGAGTTCAAGCTGTTTCTCCGTCTCATCACGGCTCTTGCCCAGGGCGAGCTGAAGATCGGAAATCGTGTGTTCGAGCTGTTCCCGTATGCCCCGGATCTCGTCCTCACTGTGCTGCCGCGCCGTCATGACCTCCTGGCTCATCTCGTTGAGACGGGCCGTGGCGGCGTCCTCTTTTTTCAACCATTCGTGGCGCTGAGCTTCAAATGTCGCGGTAATATTCCTCAGCCGCTCCAGTTCCGCATTGACCCGTTCCAGCTGTTCATTTGAACGGGCCGTTGCCCTCTCTGTCTCGCCAAGCTGCAGCTCTAACGAGCGTTTAGCCCGCCTTTGATCGGCAAGGGCCTGGCGGGTCTGCTCCAGTTCCTCTGTGAGCCGTTCAGCATGTTCGCGTGCCTCTTGAAGAGCTTTTCCCGAGTGCTGGATTTTCTGCTGCAGCTCGTTGGTGCTTTCCGCCTTCTCGCCACCCGCGCGGAGAGCGCCCTCAAGCTGCTGCCTGAGCCTTATGATCTCGCCGTCCAGCTCGTCATACTTGCCGCGCCAGCTGACCCGTTCCGCTTCCAGTACTTTGAGCCGCGCATCTCGAAAAATCGAATCCTCGGTCAGGGCCGTGTTCTTCTGTTGCAACTGCTGAAGCATCAAACGCAGTTTGGAATCGCTATCAACGACCTTCGTCCAATCTTCTTTAATTTTCGCGAAGTTCTCGCTCGTTTTCCTGCGTTCCTCTTCCAACTGTTTTTCTATTTTCTTGGCTCGCAACATCAGAGAAGCCGCCACGCGGCGGGCCTTCGTCGCGTCAGTCTGATCTTTGTCGCGCTCCTTCGCGAGCGTATCGCGGGTCGCATTCGCGGATGAAAGCTGCTTGTTATTCTTTTCGAGTTCCGCCTCGAGCTTGGCGATTCTTTCCAGCGCGGCGGAAAGATTGCTGTCGGGGGCATGTAGCCGCACCAGATTCTTATTCATACGAACCGCCCCTCCTTGGACGATGACGCTTAGAATCGCTTGTTCAATTATGATGCGAAGACCCTGGAAAGTCAGCAGGCAATAATAGGTACCTGCCCGTAATCAGGCGGCGATTTTGAGATTTGGGCCCGGGGCGATTTCACGATCAGGCAGGAGCTGGAACTCGCCGCTGACATAATTTTGACGTAAGCGCTCGATAAACTGGAGCGCGCTCGCCACAGCGGCTTTTTGCTCTACCGGATCCTTCTTTGAACGTGTCTTGGCCAACTGGTCAGCCACGATGGTTCGCACGTTGCCCTGAGGCAGTAGCGTCAGCAATCGATCGGCGTGAACAGGCGGGAGCGCAAGCAACACCGACACCCTCTGCTCATTTCTCATGTCGCGAAAAGCGGCCGCGAGAACATCATCCGGAACCCGGGTCAGCTGATTGACGCTCCAGTAGCGTTCCCGAACGAGTGCTGCCAGCTCAGGAGCTTGTGCCCCGATCTGCTTGAGGAAATCGTCGCCCTGCGCCGGTTCTTTTCGCGCCAAAGTCTGGAGGACCGGCTCAAGAAGCGTTCTTGTGTAGAACCCGGCCCGCTCTTCGGCTTCAGCCTCTTCGTGGGGAATCTTCGATATCACTGAAAGGATTTCGTCGGCCGCCGATGACAGCGCAGAAGCATTGAGTTCAGCGGCCTTGAACAATGGCATCCAATCAGATGGTTCGACATTTGAGATCACTTTGTCGAGATTCTCCCTGGAGGTGAACTCGCTGAGAACGCGCCAGGATGCAGGAGTATTGATCTTGCGGACTGCCTGAATCAAGTGCTTGGTTTCGGCCAGATAGAGTCTGCTGGCCTTCTCCGCTCCGATCGCGCGCTCCACCTGCGTACGCTCATCGATCTTCCTCAACATCAGGCGTTCCACGAAGTCCTGCAGCCAGATCATCGGGTCCGCAGGCGCCCTCAGATGCTCCATCTCCGAGACCCGGGGCAGTCCTGCCCTTCCGAAATAGTTCTTCAGATTCTGCTGTTCTTCGGTCGCAAGGCTCGGCAGGAGCCATTTTATGCCCCGCAGCTCTTCCTGTTCATCCCGTATGGTCCGCAGGAAAACCATCGGACTCTGCGCGAGGGTCTCCTTCACTACCGCGAGGTTGCGTTCATAATTCTTGAAGTGGGCCGCCGAATAGGCCGGGTCCGCCCTGCCGGCTTCTCGCGTCGCCGCTTCTCCACGCGTTTCGAAAACGAGGGGTTTTCCGTCCCCCCCGTCCTGCGAATGGGTCGAAACAAAAATCCTCGAAAATCCATGAACCAATGTATTTGCAGAAGCCCGAAGCGATCGCGCGACAAAGCCGACCCCGAGCGCCATGATCAGGGCAGCCAGCACGAGGCTAACCACCGGCAAGAGGCTTTTCGCATCCAGGTTCTGACGTTCAAGAAATCCTTTTTCAGCCGGCGCTCTCTTTGGAGGCAGCTCGAGCCTGCTCACGGTGACCTTGGCGTTAAAACCCTTCAAAGTCTTTTCAACAATGCTTTTGACACTCGCAAGCACCGCATCGTCAATCAAGGCTCCGTCCGTATCACCAGCGACCTGAACCTCGGCCTCCACTGATTTGATCAGGAGGCTCCTACGGCTGGAAATATTGTTCGCCTCGGGAACACTGATGAAGGGTACTGGTGCATAGATGATGTCAATTCCGGCGTCCGTTCCCTTGGCTTTGGTTGCGGGTCCTCGGATGCTCTCTTTGATATAAACATGCGTGATCACCTTGGACTCATCACCCAGGTAAGTTCTCACTGTCTGTTCAATCTTGGATTCCAGCGCCTTTTCAACTGTTGCGATATCAGGATTGATCTCCAACGCGACGGCTGGCGTGATCAACGCCACTTGCAGGCAGGCCAAACCCGCTGCAATCCGCGCTAACAGTGAAAATGAGCCAAAAGACCTAGTCATCATCTCAGTCAGCAGATCGACGCTTTTGGGAAGAAACTTTACAAAACCAGCAACGACAGGAAATTGACGGCCTACCAGACGTAGCTGATGCCGGTATTCAGGATATAAGCTTTCATTTTGATGGCTTCATTGCTGGAGGTTATGACTTGCAGCCCGAGATTGGCTTCAGCGGTCAACTCGAAGTGCCTGCTGATCCGAAGGTCAGAGCCCAGCGTCATGCTGACCACTGAGGAAGTTCCTGGAATCGCGTCCGTCAGGGCGCCGTTGTTGGCGGTGAGAACATAAGCAGTCTGATTCAGTTCAGCGCCGACATAATGAGCAAAAGAATCGCGTCTTTCACTTTCGACCATGAGCTGCTCAGGCGCTCTTGAACGTGTCCCCTGCCCTGAATAGTAGTACCTGCTTGATAGCGTTATGTTGCTGAACGGATGATTCGTGGAGTAGCCCAATCCGACAGCGGCCTGACCCGAAAGAAAATAGTTAAAGAGAAGGTTTATAGCTCCGATAGAATTGGCGCCATTGCCGACGGTTCCGACGTTCTTCAAAATGCCGTTTCCGGTACGCAGGCTGACTTTCGGTGAATACGCGACGTCAGCTGCCCATGCATC
>Ga0209518_1004814_pt1 | contig 10590 bp, 12 predicted proteins | sample RifGroB1_FD_183993 | JGI IMG/M metagenome (GOLD analysis project Ga0209518, IMG submission 183993) | Groundwater microbial communities from Rifle, Colorado, USA - Groundwater B1 (SPAdes) (version 2) | ecosystem: Environmental > Aquatic > Deep subsurface > Groundwater | place: Rifle, Colorado... | reverse complement strand
TGCCATTCGTATTTGGACCAGAGTTCGCCATCGCTATCGTGCCGGCTTCGTTGTGATTATTCGTATGAATTTCATCCTCAAACTTGTAACCGGGATCTCCCGCCCCCCATCGCCATATTTGAGAATCGTCTTTAGTTAGAGGGTCACCGCCCTGGATCATGAAATCCTTGATGACGCGATGAAATTTCGTTCCGTCATAGAATCCTTCTTTCGCGAGCTTCACGAAGTTCGCGACAGTCTTCGGCGCGTCTCCTTCCATCATTTCGATAGTTATGTCCCCCTTATTAGTATGCAGTGTTGTTTTCATGTGTGGAGTATAACAGATGCCTCAACCTTTCATTGTGAGGTTCAGAAAAAAGCCGCCTCTACAGGCGGCTTTTTGCTGAGTTGATAAGATTTTTACCTCTCCTACGCCATACATCTAAGAAGGAAAATAATCATTGACTCGTGGTAAACGAGAGGACGCTCGACGTAGCAGTGTTGCCAGTGGCATCAGCTGAGACCACCAACGCTTGATACGTTGTGCTCGCAGTAAGACCCGTCAAACCAAGCACATGGTTAGTGATAAGTGTCGTGTTTGTTATTGATGGCGTAGTACTCGCAATGACAAGCGTATTGGCCGAGTCGTACCACACGACACTGCCCGCTATTTCATTGGTCAACCAACTCACTGTTGCCGAAGTGCTCGCAACATTCGTTGCCGTCAAACTTGATATAATCGGTGCGATTGTATCAGGCGTTGTCGTGCTCGTGTCATCGTCATCGTCTCCATCAGTATTTCCATGGCATGCACCGAATGAGTCACCATGAATAAGATGCCCAAACGCGGCCGGAGCGCCCACGTTGAGAGTCTGTCCTTTGTGACACACGACAATCTTGCCATTCCCCTTGCCGCGATTGTCGTGATTATCACCACGATTATCGTCGTTATCGTCGTTATCGTCGTCGCCATCGTCTCCATCAGCGTCGTCACCTTCATCGCTGTCAGTATCATCATCGTGCTTCACAACCTTATCCCGTTCCTGCTCCTGCTTTTTCTTGGCAAAGGTCGAGGTTGCGTTGTCACCAAATAATTCGTGAAGTTTGGCACGCGTTTTAGGACCAACTAACCCAAGGGCCTCAATGCCGTGCTTTTCTTGAAATCGCCTAATTGCTTTTTCCGTAAGCGGTCCAAAGAATCCCGTTACCTGTCCTTCGGGATATATCTGTTTGTCACGCGCAAGCATTTCTTGTAGAGCACTGACATCATCTCCTCTCTCACCACGCGCTAAATTGCGCGTGAGAATTATCTCGGCTTTAAGCTCCTGCGTTTGTTGCATGAGCGCAGCTATCTGCACTTGCAGCTGCTTAATTTGCTCCTTTAATGATGCGACGATACTCACCACATCTGTTGTCTGTGCCGATACAGCAACGGGAACCACCATTAACAATGCTATTACAAGCATTGTCGATACTTTTTTTCTCATAGTTATCATAATTACACTTTTAAACACAACAAGACCACCCTTCATGGTACCTCTCTGAATACCATGTCTGCCGCGTGCATATACAGACGCACCAGCATAACTTCCATTACATAGTTCGACGCCGATAATTGTTGCACGTCAATAACTTTTCAGTCAATGCCTTCATTTCAAATTATGTACTGTCGCGTACTATCCTTTACGCGAGAAATCCGACGTACGAGAGATAACCACCAAGGACAACCATGAGAACTGCTGAGAATCTCATCGCGCCCGAGCTTGCGAGCTTCTCCGCGGCGTTTTCTACGAGATGTGGCGCCACAGCGAGCGAAACACCTTTCAGAAGAACGATCCAGCCCAACGCACTAATTACCATCTCTGGAAACGTGTTCCAGGTGTTGTGGACGAGGACCATTGCCATACCCGCCGCGATAGCAGCGATAGCCGCGACTAGTATCGCCGTGGTCTCATTCTCAAGATTTTTATACATCTTCGTGTAATACCTCGGGCTCACGTAGATACCGACACCGAGTGCAAGAGCTACAGGCCCAATAATCTGAGCTAAAAACGTTGTTATTTCAGACATATGTTTATAAATAGATTAAATAACGCTCCTTATAAAGGCGGCTAGAGAGCCATCCTTTATTGTACCTTCGAGCACCCAAGCGCCTAGTGACAGGGGTGCATTACTGGCGACATAGGGCGAGTGAAATGAAAATGTACTCATTTGCATTTCCAAGCTGAGCCCCCACACTTACTTTGGCATCGTTGTGCGTGAACGTAGAGATACTATTGCTCGGCGGAATAATCCACCTTACCGGAGGCGAATATGTTCTTATGGGGCACAACGGAAAGCAATGCCAAAGTAAGTGTGGGGGCCGAGGAGCCAGAAACCGGTGTTTAACTCCCTGCGCTCTCTGGCGCAGGGCTGGGCGAGCCACAGGGTTAACGCCCTGTGGTCTCGCAATGCACTGGTTTACACAATCCCAAGCCGGCGACGATCGTAGAGGAATGAGAGGAACGCGAGAATCGCAAAGATGGCCGGAATCCAGTAGCCCGGCAGATAGAGCTGTGCCATTGCCCAGTAGCTTATCCATTGGAGCGATACAGAGCCCGTCACAGTCGCGACAGTATCAAGAAGCGCTTGATCCTGGGTCGCGACCGCAGTCTGCCACCTCTCGGCGTATGCGATATTTGCATCCGCATTTCTCAGCTGTGATGAATACGACGCGTTCTCATTGGCAAGCCGCTGATTGAGCAACAACCACTCATCGTACATTGCTTGTATCTGCGCTTGTATCTGCGGCGTCTGGGTCTGCGCGCGCAAGAAAATAAGCTCTTCTGCATCTGCGTCTATCTGCGACTGAAGCGACTTTATCGCGCTCGCGTGCGCGTTCACTATCTTTTGCCGAGCCGCCTTGTAATCAGCGAGCGTACTTTCGGCCTGCTCCTGCTGTTCTTCTATGCTCTGCTTTTGGGGTAACAGATTCTGTGATGAAATATTGACCGTAAGAAATCGGCTGTCCACCAAGCCTTCGAGCTCATCGCGGAAAGCCTCATACTTAGCTTGAGGAACGACGAAGCTCACATAGCCATATTTCGGAGAGCTTGACTCTTGGTCGATGCGTCCGTCGTACCCGCGTACCGTCGTCTCCACGCGGCGCGTAAGCCCCTGCACGTCGCGCGTCTGCATAGACGCGTTGTAATTTACTTTCAGAAATTCACGTGTGTCGGTCACGGGGACATCCTGGTTGTAATACGGGTAGTATTCGTCCTCGTAGTACATATCCGGAGCCATCATGCCCTGCGAGGATCCTGAGACCTTTGATACGCTGCCATCTCTCATAGGCATGCCTGGAACGCCCGCGGGTACTGAATTGATATAGTCTTCGCCGTATTCCATCATTCTCTCTCCTATTCCCATTGGCATCGCATATTGAATACCCGGACGGGAGATCGCCAAAAAAGTGCCTATCGCCAAAAGCGCGAGCACTATCGTAAGCCAGGAAATGTGCTTCGGTCGGAAACCGCGCAGAGTGGATTCATCAGCCATACCGAGATATTATCATACCAACGGGGAAAATCTTCATGTATGGATACAGACGTTTCTGTACATAAATACTTACCAACGCTAAAAATCGAAAGCATAAAATGATTGTGGGCCAATGCGTGTGCGTTCAAGGATCCCCTATTTCTTGCGAGGCCACCACAACTCCCAAAGGAGTCTGGGCGACTCACAGAGAAATATCCCTGTGAGAAGGCCGACGGTGACCATAAGGATCGCCGACGCGGTGTCGGTGGAGATGTTCTGCAACATCTCCAACAATTCGATTGCCATGGCTTATCCTTTCGTACCACTGGCCGGACGAGTAGTGTGTTCGTCGCACTCCCTCCACGTGCCATCATCTGCTGCGTAATATTCTTCATCGCCTTGGGACGGCTTTTTGTTTTTGTATTTACGCCAACCAAGATATGCTACTCGGAAAAGCGCGACAACGATTGCGAAAAGAATAAGGGCGCCGTAGGCCCGGGTTAGGGCCAGATCATTCGACGAGAACATTATCTCCTCCTCTTCTTCCCTCCGCACCATGCGGTTATTCTAACTGGCTTTAATGGTACGGATAAAACACCACTTTGTCAAGTATTTACAGTGCGTTTTACATCAAAATCGTGAATGCTCTGCCACCTTACACTTTCTGCTATAGCTAACTCCACCAAAAAGAAGCGTCTCCGTGCCTCACCGCCTGGTGTTTTTCTGCCTATCTGCCCCCTAAATCTCTTTTATGTCGTTTCTAGATTAACCCTTTTCAATGTCATTGCATTCGCGACCACAATAACCGTTGAAAGACTCATGAGAAGTGCGCCGATCTCTGGTCGTAGAAAGAATCCCCAGAACGCGAACGCGCCCGCCGCAGCAGGAATCGCGACGATGTTATATCCAAGCGCCCACACAAGATTCTGGATCATTTTCCTATACACTACTCGAGAGAGAATAATGAGCCGTACGATATCTTGCGGATTATTGCGCGTTAAGACAACATCTCCCGCCTCGACGGCCACGTCGGTCCCCGCGCCGATGGCGATGCCCACATCTGCCTGCGTGAGCGCCGGCGCATCATTCACACCATCACCCACCATAAGTACAACATTCCCTCTTTCTTGAAGTTTTTTTATGTGAGTGTATTTGTCTTCGGGCAACACTTCGGCAAAATATGTATCGATGCCAAGCTCATGTGCAACTCCCTCCGCAACTTTTTTGTTGTCGCCCGTAAGCATAGCGACTTTAACGCCGAGACTATGTAGTTTCTTCACGGACGCATACGACTCCTGTTTAATCTCATCAGAAAGCGCAACGACACCGACAACCTTCTCACTGCTTGTAACGAAAACGGGGGTCTTGCCTTGAGAAGCAATATCGGCGACTTTTTTCTCTGCACCAACATCTGTTATCCGAAGCTCTCTTAACAAAGCGTGGTTTCCGATATGATACTGCACTCCTTCGACTACTCCGCTAATACCTTTCCCTGCGATGTTTTTGAATTGCTTTGGTTCTGAAAGTTCTACATTCTTTTTCTTGGCAAATCGAACAACAGACTGCCCAATGATGTGTGAAGAGTGCTGTTCAAGAGATGCGGCGATCTTCAGTATCTGTCCATCGGTGTACCCATTGAAAGACACTATCTCAGTAACCCCAAACTCGCCCTTTGTGAGCGTGCCTGTTTTGTCAAACACCACATACGTCGCTTTTTTAACAGTCTCTATCTTGGCGAGGTTTTTTATGAATATGCCGTTCTTTACCGCAAGCGAAGTGGTTATAGTAGTGACCGTCGGGATAGCCAGGCCAAGAGCGTGCGGGCACGCAATAACAAGCACAGTAATTGCAAGCGTAATCGCAAATACGAATGGTTCGCCTAGGAATACGGACCAAACGAGAATCGTGAGAAGCGCGGTAATTCCGGCAACAAAGGTAAGGACTGCAGATGCTTTATCTGCAATACGTTGTGAACGTGGTTTGGTACTTTGCGCATCTCTAATGAGTTTCTGAATTTGCCCGATGGTTGAATGTTCACCGACGCGTGAAAGCGTAACGGTAAGTGAGCCATCCAAACAAATAGAACCAGCGACTACTCCATCCCCTTTCTTTTTCTCTATTGGTTTTGATTCGCCGCTTATAAGTGATTCGTCCACATTTGCAGACCCTTCCTGTATTGCTCCATCGGCAGGGATTTTTTCTCCGGGTTTAACTAAGACCACATCCCCTTCTTTGAGCTCGGCTATATCAACGTCCTCCTCTTTTCCACCTACCAATCGGTGAGCCTGCTTAGGCAAAAGCTTTGCCACATCTTGTAGCGCATTTCCGGCTGCAGAACTTGAACGTGCTTCAAGGTAATGGCCAAATAGGAGCACCCAAATAAGTGTTGAAATTTCAAGATAAAACTCAACGTTGAGAGATGGGAGAAACGTAGAGATAACAGAAAACGTGTAGCCTGAACCGACCGCCACGCTGACAAGCGTCATCATGCCGTACTTCCGTGCCTTTATTTCGTGCCATGCGTGCTGGAAAAAGACGAGAGCGAAGCTAAAGATGATCGTCGCGATCCCAAACCCGATCCATTTGCCAAACGGCAGAGTACCGAAGCCAAGGAGTCCTGTTATGGCTTCGTTGGTAAAGATAAGTGGAACGAGTAGAAAGGTAACGATCCAAAATCGACGCAAGAAATCCTGCGCCGAACCATGGTTCATTCCAGGAGCATGAGAATGGGTGCCGGCGTGTTCTTTTTTATGTTCACTATGACAACAGTCCATATTGAATAAAAAATTATCTCTCGTAATTAAGCGCTACAGCCTCCCCATCCGGAAGACGGTATCGGCTGTACTTCCTGGAGTAGTCTTTGGTATCCCGGACCACTTGAATAGTCGGCGCTAAGCGCGAGTTTTGAATCCACTTCGTCCCATTTTGTTCCTTTGTTCTCAAAGTATGTTGCAAGTGTCATATACGTCTCTGGAAACCAGTATGAGTTGACCGCAAGCGCAACGTCATACATCTCTGACTCACTTAGTCCTTCGTACGCCAAGAGCTCAAGAAGTCCGAGCATAGCCATACCGTGGTTGCAATCCGGAAAGTGCGTGGAATTTCCGCAACAAGGGCGGTAAATATTTTGTGATACGCGCTCTACAAGATCCTGTTGCTCAGTGGAAAGAGAAACGAACGAATGCGCGCCATAGTGTTTCATTGCGTCACCTCGCGCGATTGTCCAGCCGCCAGTGGAGGCGAAATTACCCGCACCACCATAATCGGGATTCTGCATGTCTTCAGGGGACTCAAGAATGGGATTTTTATTCGAGAGCCCAAACGCCCAGAGAAGATTCAAAAGTTCACCTGAATTTCCTTGATTCATTACGATTTGCTCCTGATAGTCATTGGAAATCATCGCCTTCATTTCTTCGCTCATACCGCCACGACCCGCATAGAGCTCCTCGAACGCATCCTTGTCTATTACTCCCGTCTCCACCATGCGCGCTCCAAGATTCCCCCAATGAATCGGAAGAGTAACGCCATCTTCCGGAATAACCGCAGTCGCGAGCCCTTGAACATCCGAGGCATTGCGTGCGCCACCGAAAGTTCCATCGCTCCCTGTTATATAGTCAACACTCACAAGCGTCAAAACGAGTATGAGAACGAGAGTGGCATGTTTCCAATAATTCGTCTTTTCAGTGTTCATACCCGCACACTAACCTTGCCTTCGTTTATTAATATTGTTTCTACCAGTTTTTTCATATCAATGAAGTTTACTTGTCTTGTCTCTCGATTTTGATAATACATCCTCACGCATAGTTAAGGCAAAGTTAGTGTGCGGGCATACAAAATTACCAATCTTTACAGCACTTAATAATACTCGTCGCTAACCCCTTCAGTTGTTTATTCCCTCGCAGAACAAAAAGCGTTACGAACAGAGCCCATGTCGCCGCAAGTAGGAAGTATGCGCCGCGCTCCGTACGCACGTCGGCAAGCAGAAGATACACGAGCGAAAACAGTGTCACCATAAAGGGATAGGTGAAGAGCTGGTAGTCTTCAGGCAATTTTTCCCGTAGAAGGTACATTACGCCAACAACGCTTCCGCCCATGAGAACCCCAATCATCAAAGGGTCCACATCTTTGCCGAGAACGAGGAGTACCAAGAGCCCGAGCCATGTCGTAAAAACAGCGGCGCACATTGCGCACACTTTGAGCCCGAAGCCGCGCGCGGCCATGAATACGACGAAGAGCGCCGAGAGAGTCCACAATAAAGTCGTGAGTCCTACCATACGAGTATCTGAATGACGACCGATGTGATAACGAGAAGTCCGAGCGTGATTCCCATCCCTTGGAATGGCACCTGCGCTCCGCGCATCTTCGACATTTGCCCACTTATGAGTGGCACAATGGCGACAATCAAGCCGCCCAAGACCGCACCAAAGAGAAAGAGATTCACGGTGTAGGTGTTGTGGAAGAGCGTTCCGTATTCACCACCAAGCACAAGATAGAATGGGTCGTAATCCTGTATTAGTGGCATAACAGGAATGACAGTTGAGAGGTATATGAGGAAGGTAAGTATTTCCTTTTGGTACGGTACATATTCTTTCTTTATCATCGGTGCAATCCATGCACCAAGAGCGAGCGCGAACGCTCCGATGAAAACGCCAACGATAATAGACGACACGCCCAGGTACGCTGCAAAGACCGCGAGAGCACCCGCTCCCACAGTGCACAGCGGACAGTGCGCAAGAGCAACGCTCGGCACAAGCGCGAGAAGTGGAGTCGCAATGAGGACAAGTTTCTTCATGATTCTATAGCGTCACGAATATGTCACCCTGCGCGCCGTCGTGCGTGATCTCGTATATTACGAAGTTGCCCATCTTCGTGCCCGGCATTCCAGGTGCACCCATTGGCATGCCAGGCATTCCGATGCCCTTTATGTCTGGCTTCAGAGCGACGAGCTTCGCGATGGTTTCTCCCGGAATATGTCCTTCTACGACGTAACCTCCGACTTCGCTTGTGTGACAGCTCTCAAGCTCATATGGGATGCCGAGCTCGCGCTTTTTCGCTGCCAGGTCATTGTCATTAATGTCGTGTACCTCTACCCCATATCCAAGCTTCTTAAGATACGATACATACACCCCGCAACACCCGCATGTAGGCGACTTGTGAACGACGACACTGCCGAGAGACGAGCCGTCAGACGGTGTGCCACTGGTAAATGCAATTCCTGCAGCCGCAACGACCACAACGAAAAGTGCGATTAAGATAGTTGTTTTACTCATACGTCAGTTTATGCTTATAAATTATTACTCTGCCTCATTTTTAATAACAACAGCCTCTAAGGTAACCTTGACCTCCGGAGTCATAGAAGAATTTGTTTTAAGCAATAGTTCGCGCTTTATCGGCCCCGTTCCTTCCGGCCCGTGGGCCAGTGGGTCAAATGTCGCGGTAAGTACCTTTTCTTCTCCGGCGGGAATGGTCACAGTTTTTCCTGAACTCTCATGCATGCCGAATACAAGGCCTCCTATCTCTCCTTCGGTACATATACAACTTGTTACTGCTGAAAGAATACTGACATCCTCGGTCCCCTCATTTTTAAGTGTATAAGTGGTGCTCACTTTACCGCCAAATATATCAATATCGCCAAAGTCATATGGTGGTTCGACTACGGTTATTGCAGATGCGACTACAGATATATTTGCAGTTTTGTTATTTGAGAAACCGTACGACGCAAGAATAACAACAAGTGCAAGTAATACTGCTCCGACTATATATTTGTTCATAGTTTTACTTTTTATAATTAATAATTATTTACCCTCCGCTATGTCGACCTGTATAACAATTTCGGCCTCTGGCGTAGCTGGATCATTCGTTGGGATAAAGATGGTGCGCTTGAAGACCTCGAGTGGTTCTTCGTGAAAGTTAGGATCAAATACGACCGTGAGCTTCGCATTTTTCCCTGGTTCAATCGAGGTGACGGAAATAGAGGCGGATGTACAGCTACAACTTGTCGTTATATCTCCTACAGTAAGAGTTTTTGCTCCTTCGTTTTTTACGTCAAACGTTGCTGTTACCGTGCCTCCATATTGCGGTACGACACCAAAATCATGGAATGTTCTATCGAGTGTTATTCGGGGACCACTGTCAGGAGCGACATTCGCACTTTCGCTCTTCGTGCTTGGCCCGGTATATGCCCCCGTTTCAGTGAATGGATAATTATCTTCCTCCCAGTGAATCATTCCGCCTGCAACACTCTTAATATTCGTGTAGCCAAGCGATTTCATAATGTCGTAGGCAGTCTTGCTTCGTGCACCACTCCGACAGTAGATTATTATTTCCTTATCTTTGGCGCTCTCACCAAGTCCAATTGACGCGAGGGATTGCTGTGAAAGCTCTTGCACAGGAAGAAGAAGTGCCCCCGATAAATGCACCTCCTCGTACTCTTCGGGAGTACGCACATCCAAAAGGATAAATTCTTCACCTCTTTCCATTTTCTGCGCAACGTCCCCGGGATAAATCTCATATTCCTCGACATCACCGTCTTCGTGACTTTCCGCCACTCCACTACTGTCGTTTCTTAAAATCATATAACCCGCACCCACGATTATTAGTATTGCGATCGCCCCTAAAATTATTATTCTCATAGAGTTATTTTCTCTTTGATATCTTATAAACCGACAGTATCTCATCGGTGGCCTTTTTGTGTGCTCCGCTTTTCATCTGCCCAACAACGTGTGTGGATAAATGATTCTCCAGCATCGCGTCCTCCACCGACGAGAGCGCCTTCCGAACGGCGGATGTTTGGGTGATAATGTCAATGCAATATGCCTCCTCATTGACCATCTTCAACAAGCCCCTTACTTGACCTTCGATGATTTTGAGCCGGCGTTGCAGTCGTTTCTTGACACTTTTTTTCATACGGTGATATAATACCCCCATAGGGTATAATGAGTCAAGGTCCCCTTGTGATACTATTATTAGTATGTCTGACCTGCTCAACTCTGGTCGAGAGTTCGGATAAAGTATTAGTGTTTGTCTAAATCAAAAATACTATGAAAAAACTTATTTTCACCATTCTTTCCGTAGTCGTCGTTGGTTCGTTTGCGC
>Ga0209518_1004813_pt1 | contig 10592 bp, 17 predicted proteins | sample RifGroB1_FD_183993 | JGI IMG/M metagenome (GOLD analysis project Ga0209518, IMG submission 183993) | Groundwater microbial communities from Rifle, Colorado, USA - Groundwater B1 (SPAdes) (version 2) | ecosystem: Environmental > Aquatic > Deep subsurface > Groundwater | place: Rifle, Colorado... | reverse complement strand
TGGTTACTGACTGCCCATGCGTGAATCGGATCTGCTGGATTGAAGATGGCGCCGTTGTAAGTTGCGTCCTGTTGATGAATCACCTTTGTCTTTTCCGGAACGCGGTACCATCCCTCGCACAACAAAACCCGCTGGCGAGTGCCACAGCCCATCAGGTCGCCAGGTGAACCATGCAACAGACTGGTAGCAGCCGGATCATCGTAGAGGTAGGGATTACCCATCTCCCGGTTGATCTGGTTGACGTTGATTACATTGTTCGCGGCAATCTTCAGATCTTCCTTGCGGTCCGGAAACATCAGTTCAGCTACATCCAGGTCCACCCACTTCTCACGGAACAGAAAGCGTGCATCCGACATATCCGGGGCGATAGAGAGCGGGTCATACCACATATTCCGCCAGGTCTCGTAACGAGTGAAGAGCGGTTCGTCTTCAGGGTCATTGCGAATGCCATCTTCCAACCAACCCAAGCCGACAATGGCGGCATCGGCAAAACCACGGGAACGCTCGAAACCATCCTTGTTGACGTCAGAGAGGTATTTGAGCAGGGACGTCTTTGACTCAGCAGCCTTTCGACCTTCTGCCTTGCGGGGCATGACACGAAAATCAACGCGGGTACGCTTCTCGGTGCCGGTCACCCAACGCAGGGTAATGGCCGTGAGATTGAAAACAGATGCGGTCTGCCCCCTGCCCTCGACTATGGCCTTGTCTTCTTCGGACCACTGGAGGCCATCGAAGTAATCCTGATCCTTGGCCATCTCGTAGCGGTTCTCGGCCTGGCTGATACGAGCCTGCCGGCGCCACTCCAAAATCTTGTCCTTGCGTGCCTGCACCCCGGGGGAATCAAGCGAATCTTTCTTGGCGCGACGGACATTACCGGTGGAACTATTGTCCATAGCCCATCGGTCTTTTTTGTTCTTCCGCTCTCGTTTTTCGATTGCCTGCGCCATTTTAAACCCCAAACGTAAAAAGGCCCGGACAGTCTGAGAATCAATCTCAAACCATCCGGGCCAGCAAGGGAGCCCCGGTATTATCGGGGGCCATCGGGAACCGCTTATGTGTACTTGCGCCAAGGTCCGGCTAGGGCATATCGGTTATTATCCTTCACCGGCCCTGGCAATTATACGGGGGAACTGCTCACCGCCCCCTCTCGCGTGATATTCATCTCAGCATCGGGCGGGGCTCAATTGCAACGATCTGACCCTGATTCCAATGGATAATCGTCTGTCCGCCCAAGTTCAAGGCAAGTTTTAGTTTATCCATCAGATTTGTCAACTCTTTTTTTTCGTCTGTGGTTAGCGGCGTCGTACGGATTACTCTTTCCATGGTGGTAGACTCCATTATTCCATCATTTCGCCGCTGATCTTCTGCCCGTCCACTATTGCATCATACTCTGCTACTACCTTCTTTTCCTTCTGGAATGGTTTCATCTTGACCAGATCGTCCAGGCCGTCAGCGATGTACTCACGCAGCCTGAACAGCGAAGTATTATCGAGACTAACACCCAGGCTGATCGCCATGCGGAAGATTCCAAGCGCTATACCGAACTGCAGATCATCTTCGGCTATTCGCATCAAGCCAAAAGCTGTGGCGCCAGGATTGACATTCAGCATCTGGTTCTGATCAACCTTGCGCAACATGTTGAAGGCTTCGGTCATGCTGCCCTGGTCTTGACTCTCCGGCTCGTTGTACTTGTAGGCAGCCGGCAATGGTATCAGGGCCGAAGCCTTGGCAGCATGGTTGTTGATGATCATGGTCGGCTCGTTCTTCTCTCCTGAGTAGGTGTAACGCCGCTCGAAGTTGCCTTTGTTGAACATGCTGATCAGCATTTGTTTCCTCCTTGATATACCTGAATCATATCGCATCCGTTGCCTGTGAATATATCGAAATCAGCGGCTTTATTGACGGCATCTCTTGCTGACATACCCATACTCATTGCAGTCCAGGCGAAGTCGCGTCCACTGCCAATGGCATAGAAATCATCTTCGATCAAAACAGGCTCCAATTTAAACTCGTAAAGGAAAGCTTTACCAGTATCTCGCTCAACTGTGATTGCACGGAATGAATCCTCAACCTTTGGCTTCTTGTCTGCTGGCTGCCCGGCATCTATCCACTTGAGGAACATAACCTTGTCTTGCGTATCGCCTGAACATCCGGCAAGGGTACTACCTTCGCATAGGACGTGGATCTTTGTGCATTGCGTCGGGATACCGTTGTCATTAGCGAGACGATCCCCTGCCAGCATCACGCCATCATAAGCTATTGTTGTCATCAGCTAACCACCTCATAAGCCTTATTGATCACCTCTGTCTTGCACATCTCCAGCACCCCGACAACCTCGGCAGCGGTCATGCCATCTTTGGCCCCGGCTTCGTCTGTGGCGTTCAGAATCTTGTCGGCCAGGCGTTCGATGCGGGAGCGAATTATTGCGTCGGCTTCTCCTGATACCAGATTGAACAGGGGCGGCCCTGGCTTTCTGTTGGGGTCAATCTCTCCCCATGGTATCGCCTTTCTGTCACAAAGATGCCCCATCACTCACCCCGCGCAATCGAAGCATTTGCCCACATCACGGACTGCTCTAAATTAGTCATAGCAAGTGACCGCTCCCGGCTATCGGGGCACAAGGCCTCAACCATGTACGCCAGTTCTTTCGCTTTGGCCCTGATCGCCTCATACTTCTCTGGCTGGCCTGGTTTCGGAGCGTGGTACATGAAGTTGTTTTCAATCCTGGGGGACTGCACTTTGCCTTCTGGCGGCACACACACATCACAGATTTCAAACTCGTTGTTGCAATCGCACATCAGTAATCCTCCAATTCGGATAATTCCAATACTGGCCTGCGCAAACTTTCTGCATATGCTCGTTCAGCTTTGGCCCCTGGAGATTCCACCCAACAAGGCAGCATGACCAGTACATCAGCGCGGCGTACCATCAGCATGCAATGCTCCATATATTCATCATAGTGCCATCCATCAGGAAGGCTGGCAGGATTTAAACATCTGCTTGCACCAGCGGACACAACCACTTGCGAAGCATCTTGGAACTTCTGTACGAAATTGGGATCACTAGAAATTGCCCCGCTGATATACACTGTTTTCCCTGATACACTGGTCATTTAAACTCCTGAAATCCTTCCACCGGTCGCTGCTCAATAATCTTCATTTTGGTATCCAAGCAGGTATAAAGAGACAAGCCCATCATTTCTAGGGTGTCAGCCAATACCAGCACCATGTCAGCCGCTTCGATACCAGCCTTAACAGCATTTGCGGACGTTCGGTCTACCAGATAGTGAGTAATTGCCTCACCGAACTCCCCGTGTTCTTCACCCAACTTCCGCAAGCGACCGGGGATATCCCTGTCTGGCATACGAGCATCAGCCCATGTTTTGATTCGCTGTTGCAGACGGTCCAGTTCACTCACAGCAAAGTCTCCTGTTTTTCTTGGCGGTCCCTGGTGCCATATTCCCACGGTAAACCATCACAATAACGCTGAGCTTCCTCTTCTGAGCAGTTGCCACAAATGGTCATGATGGCCACACGCTCTTCTCGTGTCACAGCTTGGTCCTCGGTCATGCCGAAACCACATGCTTGACCGTCTGTACATTGAAGCCACGGCCATCGCAGCGAGGACACCGATTATGGAACACTTCCCGATAGGTGTTATCGGTATCCAGCTTGATGCAACGTGAAAGGATCCCTTTCGGAGTAGAGTCCGCGCAGATCATTCCAGGACCACAAGTACCGTTTGCAAACTCTGTGCTGTGTGGCCGCTTGTGCCTGCATGGTTCAGTTGCGCATCTGTGCGCTGCATCGCAGATCATCATGCTCAATTTTCCCTCCCAGCTGCATGCCTGACCTTCTGGCTTACAGTCCCGTTGACATAGAACCTTGCACGCTCTTTCCCCACCATCCGGATCACATCATCGTAATGGGTTTCTTCATGGCGGATGATCGAGGCCAGTACTCCCTTGAGGTTTTCCCCCAGCTTACAGTCAAGCCATGTTATGCCCTTCTCGTCTGTCAATACCCGTAGCCGCTTCATCTGACCTTTGGATAGGTTTGGGAAGAGATAGCGGATGATAGAGGCCTTCATTTCACCCATGGCGGCTTCGCGGGTCATGGTCTATCCATCAAAGCGCGGTAGTATTTTCTTGTCTCCTTAATTTCAAGAGCCATGCTACTCCTGCGGTTACATAGATCCTGGCGGGGGAACGTGATGTTAAAATATCGTTCCGCCCCATCAACCACGCGACGGAACTTGTATTGAATTAGTTGCCCTCCGCAAACAAATAACTTAACACTCCGCTTCATACCGCCATCCCTCCCGGCCGGTTACGACGACCATTACTGCCACTGTTATTAGCCGCTGGCATTTCGTAAGTGACACACATAAGTCCAAATGAATCAGCGCCGTGGCTTGACCAATCATGTTCAGGTCCCATACCTAAACTGCGCACTTCATCGCGCTTTTCGTGATACCAGCCTAAAGCCAATAGACCGGGTTCACATGTAGGGGTAGTCTCTATGTCGGCATCTACAGGGGCGTTGAACCACATAAAGGGGAACAGCCTACGGCCTGCTTCAATTCTCGCCTTGGCTGCGCCTTTCCCTTGGTTTGGGACAACCGTTACGTCATAACCTGCATCTCTGAATGCCTTGGCGTAGGAAACATCGTAAACCTTGTCTTGAGAATCCCCATCATGTGGCAGCCATATCTGCGCCCGTCCAGGCCCGTACTTCCGCGTTCTAAGCCACTCCAGGTGTGTGGCGAACGGTTGACCGACAGCCTCATAATAATCAATCACGCGGATCTCTCGGCCCACGAACTGTGCAACCCACATTGTGAATGCGTCCGCCTGGGCACCTGTCCCTCCAATATCGCAGAACACCCTCAAAGTGAGCAGAGGATCAGCCGCTACATTTCCAACCCGTTTGTCGAGTCTTGCTTGAGCAAGAGACTTTGCATAATACGCGCCTGCTATAGCGGAAACATAAGCGCCTTCCCAAATATGGTCATATTGGTCTTGTCGCTCCCTAAAATCGCGCTCACGGTCTCGCTCCAACTTCTCTGGAAACTTAGGATTGTCCCGCCAATTAAGCTCTACAACCTTGACAAGGGGGTCTTTGCTGGCACGAAAACGTGTTTCTACGGCTGAATTCTTGCGGCACGGATTCCAGGTTACCCATAGTTCGGCATTCCAGCCATCGCCTTCCTCTCGTAGTGTAGGGATCAGAATTGAAAAAGCGTCGTCAGTCACCGGCTCTGCTTCATCCACCCAACACAGCAAAATGCGGCCTTTTGATTTCACACTGGATATATTGCGGTCCAGGCCTGCAAAAGCAAAATCGATACGGCCATCTTTGCTGCATATGTACTTTTCGCCGATCTCGTAATATGACTTCAAGAAAGATTCTTCCTCGATAGCTCTTTTTATCTCTTCCATAGACGAATCATTGAGCGAGTTCATGAACTGACGGGCACATAGAAGAATGCCTGAAATGCCCTCCATTCCGTACATATACCCACGTACAGCCGCCATTTTGGCAAAGCTACGCGTCTTGGCCGATCCTCGGCCACCGTAAGCGCCACGCACGTCGGCAGGCCCGGAAAAAACCGGGATAAGCTTATGCGGGAGTTTTATCTGAGCGGCGCTAATCAAGGGGCACCAATTCAATGCGATTTACTACCTGGATGGGATTGTCTTTACTGCCTGGGTCTTTCCACAGTTTGAGGTTACGGCCGGCCAGCTCAATAGCGCCTTTCGGGTCAGCAAACTTCACTTTTCTGACTATCCCGATGGCATGCCGATCACCACCCCTGCCATCGAACAGCTCGACGCTCTCAATCTCGGTGATAGCCGCCGCCTCTTCTTCGGTCAGCTCATGGATCTGCTTTATTGTCCCATCTGGTTTATGGAGGGTGCGGCGGTCAAACATTGCGATAGCCGCGAGACGCTTCAAAACCTTATCGTCCGTCAGCCCATAACGCTCTTTGTGTTCCTCTGTGATCTGCTCGATACGCGCCTTAATTGAATCATTTTGCATCATGCGGCCAGCCTTCACGTTAGCGTAATCATACGATAAATCAGGCCACACCCTAAGCGCGGCCCTTACAGCTACGTTGCAGCTCACATATTCCTGACAGAACCGTTCTTCCTGAAGATCCAGCGAATTTTCTTTCTCCTTCTCTAGACTCTCCATCACCTCTTTGACGCTCTTGCCCTCATTGAGCAGGTCGGCTCCTGGTAGCTGGCAAAAGACTTTCTTGGCCGGTTTATCCTGCTTCTGTTTTATGCCCTCATTCTTGCGAGGTTTGCTTGTAGCTGGTTTTTTACCCTTGCCCCTTATCTCGCTATGCCCTTTGCCTTTGCTTCCACCCACAGCAGCTTTTAGTGGCTCCTTTTTAACAGAAACGCCTGCCTTACCCTTTTTCTTGGGCTTGGCAGGCGTCTTTGCTTTGATTGTTTCTTTTGTCATATCGATTGATATTCCTGTGTCAGATGCGGCAGATTTTATTAAGCCGGACAAAAAAAGTCAACGCAAATTGGAGAATTAATCTCCTGTGGCAAAGAAATATTTTCCATGGCTGTCTTGATCATGCGGCCTTCTTGCCTGCTACCGATAAATGAGGCCTATTGCTAGGTCCAAACTTACCTTCAAGAGAAGCAAGTATCTCGTCCAATTTACCTGAAGCATCCACGTGTTCCTGTGCTGTAAACTCCGGTATCTGCGCCGTGTTATATGCCGCTTTCAATTTTGGTTTAACCGGCATATCGGCAATCGACTTCCTGAGACTTGCCGGACGTTCTGGAAAAAACTCATTGTGGCCGTAATGATGCTTAACTCCGATCTCAACGTACTCGATCGGCAGGTCTGAGATCACATCGAAGTATTCCATAAGCCACTTCGATTCAAATTTACGAGGTTCATTCGACACGCAGTATTTCCCCGCCAGCCAGTAGATGACTGTGCAGAACCGTTTAAAATCATCTTTTTTCATACATCAACCCCCATCTGTTTGCACGCATCGTAAATGGCTTCCCTGTTAGCAGTCATGATTTCTTCAGCTGTTTCCTTCTTGCCTCGGTTTGCTTCCGAGTTCCAATTGTCATGGTTATCCAAATAACTCCTGATCCAATTCAAATTCGGCTTTTTTGCGGATGCGACTGCTTGGAATGCGATTATCAACCTGTCCCTCGGGTAGTTCTGACAGAGATTCAGTAGTGTCGAAGCTATGGGCTGGTTGTGAGGTATGGTCCCCAAGTATTTGACGTGCAGGTTTCTTATTTCGGACATTGCCATGCGTATAATTTTATCCCCCTCCGTTTTTTGGTCGTGAAGAGGGTCCTGCGCAATTTTCACAACGGGGGGTAAGGGGGGAGGTTTTATAATAGGTATTGGTAGTGGTATTGGTATAGGATCTGGGGCATTGCCGTTGCATTGCTCTTGCATCGATTTTTCATGCGTCCGCATTGCGTCCGCATTGCTCTCGCATTGCTCTTGCATACTTTCTTTTCTTTGTTTTTCTCTCTCCCATCTAGTATTTGCGGCCTTCCGAGCGTATTCGGATCTCTGGCCGGTTTCTGCGACATACGGGTTATTCTCTTGCCAGTCATGAATTTGACACACACCGTCTTTTCGTTCCAGCCAGCGCAAATTGACCAGCGTTTTAACAAAGAGTCCATTGTCTCCATTCCAGTTAGATGCTATTTCGATATCTTCATCATCCATGCCCAATAGAAAACCATCGGGCCGGTTCTGTGCAGCGAAGAACCAAAGAGAAATCATGGATAATACAGCACCATCTCCGAGTCTTTTCCTGAGCTTCACAGTTTTTGGATGTTGTAAAAATGAGATCTGCAGGCGAATATCAGTGGCCATATAACCCTCGCTAAGAAGTGTGAAAATCATAAAAAACAATGCATTGCTACTTGCCAAACTTGCTTCTACTGGTACGCTTGTTAACAGGGGAATGGTGTATTTGGTATCGGGCCTGCATTAGCCGAAGCATGGCAGGCGTGGAGCTATTAATTAAATCCCATCCGTGATATTTCCGGGCATCCGCTCTGGCTTTCTCTCCCGCGTGGAGGCCGCACCGATACGTTCTTAATACTCCTCAAACAACTCCTCAATCTTGGCAACCTGCTTCTCAGTGAATGAATGGCCCTGCTTCATCTTGTCGTGCATATCGAGGATAAACTTCTCAGCCCATTCACCCTTAATATCGCCGCGTTGGTACAGGTCATAGAGCTTACCGATCATCATGTGGGTACGGGGCGCATCATCTAACATTCATAGCTCCTTTACAGTGTTTCTTCCCAGATGATTACCGATACGCCCGGGACATCTACATAACGTTTCTGCACGAATGTTGAGACAATCTGTTGATCTGCTTGATAGCAGATACTTTCCAGCGCGTCCTGGATGCCCTTGAGCACGTTATCGCAATCAGGCTTACTGGTGGGCATGACATACCGCTTCGGCTTGCTCTTAGGACGCGAGAGGCCTATCTCCACCCTGATTGAAAGTGGAATGTCTCTGTGAAACGGCTGCAAATCCATCTCTTTCATTTTGTCGACCGCGCAGGATCTGACCCAAGATTTATAATCCTTGGCCGGCGCCGCATCGTAAGTGGCCACAAAATTCCCCCGTCGTGCAAACCGGGGGCGTGACTGCGCAACTGGAGTACCTGGAATAAAAAAGGAAATTTCCGACATCTATTCCTCCATCCAATCGTTGATCTTGCGCCTCTCGCTGTCCCACTGATAGGTCACCCGGACTTTAAGGTATTCACCCAGCAGCTTTTCCAGATAGGTAAGCCCTTTCTGGATCATCCCCATTTTATCCAGGAATGCGCCCTGATACTCCGAAACGGAATCTTCAGACTGTTCCAGTTTGACCGTTGGCGTCTTCATTTGACTGATGGCGAAGGTTTCACCTGTTAAAACGAAGCTGTAAGCGGCGCCATCATTGTCTTCAAAGAAGATGCCTGCCTTGGTAAGGTAGGCGCCACCTTTTAAAGCGGATTTGATGACAGGCATCTCATGTTGAGATCCTGTCACGGTAATCTTTTCAATGCCACCTTCAGGCAAAGCACTGGCCATGTCGATCTTGCAGTCAACCCATGCTGAAAGGCCGGCACAAGCCGCCTGCCCATTCCCGCTCAGAATCCACAACAGGAAGTCGCGTCCCAACCAGACATTTGACTTGATCAGATCCAGGACGCCACGAGAATTGGCCAGGTTCTTTTCTTTGAGGTCGTATGACAGTTCCAGTGGGCCGGCAATCTCTTCCGCCTGGTGCCAAGGGGTGTAGTAGATCAGAGAGAACGGGGTAAATGTGCGTTTGAACATCAATTCAAAGACTTCCATGGCCTTTGCCGATGTGTTGAAGAGATAAATCATTTTATCTTTCACATCCCACACTACATCCCATACCTGAGAGTCGGGCAGCTGGCGGGAAAGCAGTTTGAGCTTTACGTTTTCCTTAATCTCTGTGCGTTTCGGCTTCGGGACGCTGCGGAAGTTTGGATGTTCTGCCAGGAAGATATCCATCTCTTTTTTGATCTCACCGAAAAGGATCAGTGGAGGAATGACACGAACATCTCGACGCAGAGAGAAAACAATAAAGTCGCCGATCTGGAGATAATCAGGATTCTCGAAGCTGGCAGCTTCCTGATCATTGATCTGAACCCAGCCAACTGAGACTTCTTCTGCCCCTTCCACGATGGAGCGGAAGCCGAGATGTGCCAGTGCCTTTTTACAGGTCTCCATGTTTACTTCTGAGCCGAGTAGAGGCAATGACGTCTCGACTTTGTAGCGTGATATGCTGTTACTGTTTCCGAAAATACTCATTTGTACCCTCCATGCGCTCTTGCGCTGTTTCTTATTCGCCTAAAAAGGCGATTATATTCTTCATTGATTACAGGGATTGAGGGGCGCATTTAAGCTGCCACTCGCATTAACATCTGTTTTTCTGCCCGCAAGGTATCCAGTGGACTCGGCACATCTGAATGTTGCTTGATGCAATGCAGATAAATCATGGTAGTCTTGGGGGTGGAATGACCCAAAAGCTTCTGTAGACGAATGATCGCCACTTCCTGCGCACTTCCTGCGCTTTCTAGCCAGTGAGTTGCGTAACTGTGTCTGAAGGTATGGCAGCCAGCCTTCTTCATCACTCCTGCATCACGAATAGCGCGACCAATCCGCTTTTGGACAGCAGACTCATGTACGTGCCATAGTTTCCCGAGCCAGGCCGGATTCGCCGGACGCCCCTCATGTTTTCTGACCGGACCACTCGCCGGGAACACCCAGAACCAGCCCTGTTCATAAGGTATTTTGGGATACTTCCGATCAAGTGCATCCGGCACCGAAACAGGCACCCGTTGTTGGGAGTACTGCTCCCAAACAACTCGATTATTTCGCAGATGTTTTTGCATCGGAATGACAACATCTTCCGGCATGGATACAATGCGTGACTTCATCCCTTTGCCGTCCCAGATAGTTATTTGCCTACGGTCAAAATCAAGATCTTTTACTCGTAAAGCGCAGACCTCACCCACTCGCATTCCGCACCCATACATCAACTGGCCCCACA
>Ga0209518_1004812_pt1 | contig 10593 bp, 7 predicted proteins | sample RifGroB1_FD_183993 | JGI IMG/M metagenome (GOLD analysis project Ga0209518, IMG submission 183993) | Groundwater microbial communities from Rifle, Colorado, USA - Groundwater B1 (SPAdes) (version 2) | ecosystem: Environmental > Aquatic > Deep subsurface > Groundwater | place: Rifle, Colorado... | reverse complement strand
GTCGAACATCACTCCAATCTGGATGACGATGACAGTACGCCCAAAGCGCGTTTGGCCGCGGAGAATTGGGACGCCCCTGTCATCGTTACAACCTCGGTGCAATTCTTTGAGTCTCTCTTCGCGGCCAAGACAAGTCGCTGCCGAAAGTTGCACAACATAGCGAATAGCGTGGTCGTTCTCGACGAGGCACAGCTAGTTCCAACTGAGTACCTTGAACCAATACTGGCTTCGATGAAACTACTCTGCGAGTACTACAAAGTCAGCTTTGTCATGTGTACTGCTACGCAACCAGCCTTCGAGAAGCAGGATGGATTTCCCTTCTTCCCTGGTTTTCCAAAAGGCAGCGTCCGTGAAATCATTCGCGATGTACCCAGTCTTTATGATAGTTTGAAACGCGTTCAAGTCGAAACTCCTATGGATTATACGACCCCAAGGACATGGGAAGATTTGGTAGAGAGCATAAAGGAAGCAGACCAGGTTCTCTGTGTTGTCTCAGATCGTAAAAGCTGCAGGGAACTATACGCCCTTATGCCAGAAGGATCATTTCACCTCTCCGCCCTCATGTGCCCTCAGCACCGAAGCGATGTCATCGCAAAAATCAAGGGGTGCCTTGAGGCGGGACAGTCAATCCGGGTGGTAAGTACCCAGCTCGTAGAGGCTGGAGTCGATATCGATTTTCCTGTCGTATATCGAGCTATGGCTGGTTTGGATTCGATAGCCCAGGCCGCGGGACGCTGTAATCGCGAAGGGCGGCTGAACGCAGAGGGGAAACTGGGTCGTGTGGTCGTTTTCATCCCGCCAAGAAAAGCGCCTATAGGCATTCTCAGGAAGGCAAGCGAGACTGCGAGTCGTATGCTCGAAAGTGGGCTTGCAGATCCTATCGACTACACTGTTTTCGCTCCGTATTTCACGGAGTTGTATTGGAAGGTAAATTCGCTGGATGCCAAAGGTATTATCAAAAAGCTCACCCCCGATACCGTAGATTGCGGAATCCAGTTCCGCTCGGCAGCTGAGGACTTCCGGATGATAGAAGATGACATGCAGAAGACAATACTCGTTCCATATGGTGAAGGTGCGAAGCTTATTGCGGAATTGAAAGCACTTGGGCCGGAACGCTGGCTTCTCCGGAAACTTCAACGCTATTCGGTCAACATCTATTCGAACCAATTCACTGACTTACAGAACCGTGGCTCCATAGAAGAGGTAAGCCCAGGTATTTGGGCTTTAACTTGCGATATTGAATATAGCGACATAGTTGGGCTGCTCGTCGATGAGCTACCGAGTGATCCCATGGCATACATTGGATAAATGGAAGGAGTCAATAATGAAAGATTGGTGTCTAGAGGTATGGGGTGACTATGCCTGCTTCACGAGGCCGGAGATGAAGGTCGAGCGGGTGAGCTACGATGTCATGACTCCCTCCGCGGCTCGAGCAATTTTTGAGTCGATCCTCTGGAAACCCGCTATAAAATGGAACATAACAAAGATCGAAGTGCTCGAGCCGATCCGTTGGATATCCGTGAGGCGGAACGAGGTGGGCAAGGTGTTCAGCGGTCCGACCCAGGCCCAGCTCGATGGAACGAGCGGTGAAGCTATGGGTTTCTTTATTGAGGACTATCGCCAGCAACGGGCCGGGCTTTTTTTACGAGATGTGCGCTACAGGATCCACGCCTACTTCGATTTCATTCCACCGGAAAAACGGAAGGGTAACCGATCCGCAAGTCCGGAATTCTGGGCAGACAGCGAAGAGGAAAGTCTTGGTTCTCGGTCCGACGAGAAGGAGGCGAAGTACGCCGCGATGTTCGAGCGGAGGGCCAAAAAAGGACAATGCTTCCATAGGCCCTACCTCGGCTGCAGGGAGTTCGCCTGCGACTTCCAGTTGATCGAAACTCCGGATGCGAGCCAGAAACCGATCAACAAGACCGAAGAACTCGGCTGGATGCTCTATGACATGAACTTCAGCGATCCTCTCGACCTTAAACCTGAGTTTTTCCGCGCGAGCCTCGAAAATGGCGTCATGAACACCGACCGGCGGAAAGTGGAGGTGAGAGGATGATCCTGCAGGCGCTCAAGGAGTACTACGACAGGAAGGCTTCGGATCCGGAGAGTGGGATCGCGCCTGAGGGATGGGAATGGAAGGAGATCCCCTTTATCATCGTTCTCGAACAGTCTGGAAAGCTTAAGCAGATTGAGGACACGAGGGAAGGCGATGGAAAGAAAAAGCGAGGGAAATTATTTTTAGTACCACAGGGAGTGAAAAAAACTTCCGGTATCGCAGCCAATCTTTTATGGGACACAGGTGTATATGTTTTTGGAAGTGTGAACACCGAAGGTTTCGATGATGACAAAGTCCTGAAAGCTACGACTCGTGCACCAGAACAAAAAAAAGCCTTCATCAAACGAATCAAAGATAGTCTGCCTGAAACTGCCCGAATCAAGGCGATTCTTAGTTTTTTATCTTCAGTCGAACAGGCGTCTCTTGAAAAAATGCCCGCATGGGAGGAAATATACCAAATCAACCCAGTGGTTAGTTTCCGATTTGAAGGCGAAAAGGATCTTTTCTGCAGGTGTTCAGAAATTCGCGCTATGATCGATCCTGAAAACAGTGAGAAGACGTCAGATGGTATTTGCCTCGTATCTGGCATGACGGATCGGATCAGCGAGTTGCACACTTCAATAAAAGGCGTATATGGAGCCCAGACATCCGGAGCTAACATCGTTTCGTTTAATCTCGCCTCATTTCGATCTTTCGGGAAAGAGCAAGGAGCAAACGCGCCGATTGGAGAGTCGGCTATGTTCGCTTATACGACAGCTCTCAACACTCTACTATCGAGGGAGTCGGAGCAACGTCTTCAGGTTGGTGATGCGTCGGCTGTGTTCTGGTCAGCCAGAAAAACGAATTTCGAGTCAGACTTCGCTTTCTTCTTCAAGGAACCCGAAAAGGATGATCCTGATGTTGGAACCTTGAAAATCAAGAACCTTCTGGAGGCACCAAAGACCGGTGCTTATCTCGGAGATTCTGGAGACGAGCGGTTCTACCTTCTCGGGCTTTCTCCCAATGCCGCACGTATTTCCATCCGGTTTTGGCAGGTAGGCACGGTGGCCGAATTTGCGGCGAGGCTCCGTCAGCACTTCGAAGACCTACGGATTGTGAAACCGCCAAAGGAGCCGGAATTCTATTCACTCTGGCGGCTCCTTGTAAACATCGCGACGCAGGACAAGAGCGAAAATATCCCGCCCAATGTAGCAGGAGACTTCATGCGCTCGATACTGGACGGGACGCCCTATCCGCAGACGCTCCTGCAATCGGCCCTTCGGAGAATCCACAGCGACGTGGAGTACAGAGTCAAACCGGTCCGTGCAGCATTGATAAAGGCTTATATAAACAGATATTCGCGCACACATCCCAAGAATGGAGAAAAGGAGTTAGAGATGGCACTCGACACAGAACAGCCGTCAGTCGGCTACCAGCTCGGACGGTTATTCGCCGTACTCGAGAAGATTCAGGAGGAAGCTAGCCCTGGTCTCAATGCGACAATCAGGGAACGTTACTATGGTTCGGCATGCAGCTCGCCTGTGACGGTCTTTGGGACACTTATGCGCCTCAAGAACCACCATTTACCCAAACTGGACAATAAAGGCAGAGCTGTAAATCTTGAAAAACTCGTAGGCGAAATAGTGAGTCACTTCGATGATTTTCCTGCACATCTCGACCTGAATGAGCAAGGTCGATTCGCAATCGGTTATTACCACCAGAGGCAAGATTTCTTTACGAAGAAAAACTAAAAACCAATTAGGCGATAAAGGAGCAAAAACATGGATCTAAGCAAGCGGTATGATTTCGTTCTTTTTTTTGACGTGAAAGATGGGAACCCTAATGGTGATCCCGATGCCGGAAATCTTCCCAGGGTTGATGCTGAAACAGGCAACGGCCTCGTGACTGATGTTTGCCTGAAACGGAAGGTAAGGAATTATATTGGACTTGCCAAGGGTGAACAACCTCCCTACGAGATTTATGTCAAGGAAAAAGCTATTTTAAATAATCAGCATGCAAGAGCTTACAAAGCACTTGGAATAGACTTGAGCAAAGACGAAGGCAAGAGAAAAGGCGGAGATAAAACAGATGAAGCCCGCATGTGGATGTGCAAGAACTTCTATGACGTTCGTACCTTTGGGGCAGTGATGACATTAGGTATAAACTGTGGACAGGTCAGAGGCCCTGTTCAGCTGACATTCGCCAGATCTGTTGATCCAGTTGTCGCTTCAGAGCACAGCATTACGCGTATGGCTGTGGCTACTGAGGCCGAAGCTGAAAAGCAAGGTGGAGACAATCGCACCATGGGCCGCAAGTTTACCGTACCCTATGGCTTATATCGTACCCACGGATTTGTCTCTGCACCGCTTGCGAAACAGACCGGCTTTTCACAAGAAGACCTCGATCTTTTCTGGGAGGCATTGCAGAACATGTTCGAGAATGACCGCTCGGCAGCGCGGGGGCTCATGAGCGCGCGCAGGCTCATTATCTTTGAACACGCATCCCTCATGGGCAATGCGAATTCTCAAGATCTTTTCGAACGGGTAAAAGCCACGCGTATTAGTGATTCGGCGAAAGCAGCTCGGGATTTTGTTGATTACAAGATTACACTGGACGGCAACGAACTTACGAAATTCAAGACGGTTGTATCGATTTCTTGATGACCAAATTAAGCAGCACGAAGACCTTTTGATTCTTCGTGCTGCTTGCCAATGAAAGGATGAGGAATAATGGTGTGTCACACACGGCGAGATATATTGGAGTATAACTTTTATTACAGCGAAGTGGTTGTCTCGTGTTAGCCCCATCATGGACTGCATTCCTTGGATAAGGTAGCTCATGTATTCAGAGGATGATCTTATTCCCATATCCGCACTCCAGCATATTCTATTTTGCGAACGTCAGTTCGCGCTGATTCACGTCGAGCAGCTTTGGGCAGAAAACGTTTATACTGCCGAGGGCAAGGTTCTGCATGAGCGGGTGGATATAGAAGGGCACGAGTCACGATGCTTGTTCAAGCAGGAGTTCGGCATGGCTCTACGCTCTCTCGAATACGGCATCGTGGGCAAAGCCGATCTAGTCGAGCTGAATTTGTCGCCATCAGGCGGCATTGCGGAAGCTTTGCCCGTGGAGTTCAAGCGTGGAAAGAACAAGGAAAACGATTGCGATAGGGTGCAGCTCTACGCGCAGGCTCTTTGCCTTGAAGAGATGCTTGGTGTACGAATACTCGGCGGTTCCTTTTATTATCTTGGAGCACACAGGCGGACAAGCGTAGAATTCCCCGCATCACTAAGAGCCGCAACCCTGGATGCCATAGATCGGGCAAGGCGAATACTTCTCTCGGGACTCACACCGCCAGCGATCTATGATAATTTGAAATGCGACCGGTGCTCACTCTTGGACATGTGCATGCCAGACAGCGCAGGTGCTGGAGTGAAGCGTGTTGAATCGTTCGTACGGTCAGAACTTGCTTTGACACGCAAGGAGTGTTCACGGTGAGAAAATTGTTAAATACTCTGTATGTCACCTCGCAAGGTTCTTACCTACACAAGGAGGGCGAGACAATCGTGGTGGAACGGGAGAAACAGAAAGTACTACAGCTACCCATCCATACCATAGGTGGTTTGGTATGCTTCGGCAATGTACTCTGCTCGCCGTTCCTTCTTGGATTTTGCGCGGAACATGCTATTGCAGTTTCGTTCCTGTCTGAAAATGGTAAGTTTCTAGCAGCGGTTCGTGGGCCGGTATCAGGAAACGTGCTGTTGCGCCGGCAACAGTATCGCATGGCTGACGATGACACCATCACTACAAATATCGCGCGTAACATCGTACGTGGAAAATTGGCAAACTCGCGTATCGTCATGAACAGGATAGTCAGGGATCACGGAAACAAGGTAGATATGGCTTCAATCCAGAGTTCTTCGGCGACTATCGACAGGCTGATTGATCAACTGGAAAACTCGGCAGATCTGGACTCCGTTCGGGGAATCGAAGGGCTTTCCGCCGCTGAGTATTTTGCCATATTTGACCATCTCATAATCGACCAAAAACAGGATTTTAAGTTCAAAAATCGAAATCGGAGGCCACCGCTTGATCCAGTCAACGCATTGCTGTCATTCATATACACCTTACTTGCACACGATATCCGTTCAGCACTCGAAACGGTAGGTCTAGATCCCGCTGTAGGGTTTCTGCACCGCGACCGACCCGGCAGACCAAGCCTGGCGCTCGACTTGATGGAAGAATTCAGGCCTGTCATCGCAGATCGGCTTGTCTTGTCGCTGATTAATAGAAGACAGGTAATTAAAAAAGGTTTCAAGAAGGCGGAAAGTGGTGCAGTCATAATGGATGACGATACCAGAAAGACCGTGTTGGTCGAGTATCAGAATCGTAAACAAGATGAAATATTCAATCACTATATCGGCGAGAAAATTTCTGTCGGGTTACTATTCTTCGTCCAGGCTAATTTGCTGGCTCGTTACATACGTGGCGATATAGACGGTTATCCGCCGTTTTTCTGGAGGTAATAATGCTGGTCCTTGTCAGCTACGACGTGGCTGTCGCGACTCCAGGTGGTAAGCGCAGGTTGCGTCGCGTAGCCAAAACCTGCCTTGATTTCGGTCAGCGCGTTCAATTCAGCGTATTCGAGTGTGTAGTCGATCCAGGTCAATGGGTTCTTTTAAAGACGAGACTTGAACAGATTATTGCTTCTGACACTGACAGTTTACGCTACTATTATCTTGGAGCTAATTGGAAGAATCGTGTCGAGCATGTCGGCGCAAAACCGAGTACTGATTTCGAATCTCCACTGATTCTATAAGCACCCGTTGTGTCCACGTGCCATATCGAGAACTGATCTTGGCTTCAACGCGAACTCACATGACACATGAATATCCCGCAAGATCGCGCTTAAAGTAATTCTTTTTACCATCGTCATTTAAAAACTAGAAAACGTAATATGTCCGTGAAATCTGTAACTAAGTTTCAGGTTCGCGTTATTGCTCTAATAATGTCTTGTGGGATATACTAATACCTGTTATACAGTCGCCCCCCGCGCGGGGGCGTGGATTGAAACATGGCGTTAAGATCGGGCAAGCGTGGTATACTTCCGTCGCCCCCCGCGCGGGGGCGTGGATTGAAACGGACATTCTTTGCAGAATGTTGGCGGGTACAAAAAGTCGCCCCCCGCGCGGGGGCGTGGATTGAAACTGGTGCCAACGTTGCCACAACCGCTACGACGCCAAGTCGCCCCCCGCGCGGGGGCGTGGATTGAAACAAAAGCACTGCCTATTGTATCCAGCAAAACATCGTCGCCCCCCGCGCGGGGGCGTGGATTGAAACTTGCGTCTCATGGTATCAAGGACGATACATGCCGCGTCGCCCCCCGCGCGGGGGCGTGGATTGAAACATGACCGTGGCCATGTTCAGAATCTGAAGCGAAGGTCGCCCCCCGCGCGGGGGCGTGGATTGAAACTTGCACCTGCCGCGCTGATATCGGATTGTCTGATGTCGCCCCCCGCGCGGGGGCGTGGATTGAAACATTTCAACATCCCCTTTAACCGTGCGGCGAGAGGGTCGCCCCCCGCGCGGGGGCGTGGATTGAAACTTCATATCTCCGAGCGAGGTCATGGCATTCTGCTGTCGCCCCCCGCGCGGGGGCGTGGATTGAAACAGCACGAGGGCGTTTACCTCGGCGTCGGTATACTTGTCGCCCCCCGCGCGGGGGCGTGGATTGAAACATGGCTCCACCTTCTTTAGAGTCTTAACCGAGTCGTCGCCCCCCGCGCGGGGGCGTGGATTGAAACGATGATATCGGTCTCGCAGGCGTAGAGTAGCTCGGTCGCCCCCCGCGCGGGGGCGTGGATTGAAACAATCGTCAACTGGGAGAGGCATCAGAACGCTGTAGGTCGCCCCCCGCGCGGGGGCGTGGATTGAAACAGGATATGAATCTGCGCCGTGACATTCGGCGGCGTCGCCCCCCGCGCGGGGGCGTGGATTGAAACAATCCCCTCCAGTCACCATCCCGGCCCGTATGGGCGTCGCCCCCCGCGCGGGGGCGTGGATTGAAACCAGCGGGGGCAGGGTTCTGCTCGGGTCGACGAGGTCGCCCCCCGCGCGGGGGCGTGGATTGAAACAATGGACTCATTCCAAAGAGAATAATCATTTTCCGTCGCCCCCCGCGCGGGGGCGTGGATTGAAACTTAAAAAAGACGAATCAAGGTCTCCGGTCCTGGCGTCGCCCCCCGCGCGGGGGCGTGGATTGAAACGAGTCAGTTTATTATGGTGTTTCAGACCCATGCGGTCGCCCCCCGCGCGGGGGCGTGGATTGAAACAATGTCACGCGCGGTCATTTTATTACCCCGGCGTGTCGCCCCCCGCGCGGGGGCGTGGATTGAAACACCAATAGCTCGTACGGGATGCTCAGGCCCATGCCGTCGCCCCCCGCGCGGGGGCGTGGATTGAAACGAGTCAGTTTATTATGGTGTTTCAGACCCATGCGTGTCGCCCCCCGCGCGGGGGCGTGGATTGAAACTTGGGGTAGCGGGCGCGGTTTTCTGGTTTTATGGGTCGCCCCCCGCGCGGGGGCGTGGATTGAAACTTGACGATGTTTGGCGTCGTAGCGGTTGTGGCAACGTCGCCCCCCGCGCGGGGGCGTGGATTGAAACGTGAAAAGGAATGGTTTGACAATGTTTATATTGATGTCGCCCCCCGCGCGGGGGCGTGGATTGAAACCGGAGGCCTGAGATGCAACTTGTAAAACATTGCCGTCGCCCCCCGCGCGGGGGCGTGGATTGAAACGCGGCGGCGGCTATTCAGGTTCAAGGCTACGAAGGTCGCCCCCCGCGCGGGGGCGTGGATTGAAACACATCCGGTGCGACCAGAATTTCATGAAACGGTTGTCGCCCCCCGCGCGGGGGCGTGGATTGAAACACGTGCCAGCCGCTACAGGTGCTGGGCTTGGGCCGTCGCCCCCCGCGCGGGGGCGTGGATTGAAACCTCGTAAATTGGCTGACAGAACCGAGTGGCGAACGTCGCCCCCCGCGCGGGGGCGTGGATTGAAACATGATGTCCGGCGAGGTATTCGCCCTGCTCCCGCGTCGCCCCCCGCGCGGGGGCGTGGATTGAAACCCGGATAACACCGGGACATTGCGGACGACGCCGGTCGCCCCCCGCGCGGGGGCGTGGATTGAAACGCCTGGTCAACCGATAGCTTCCCGTCGAGACCGCGTCGCCCCCCGCGCGGGGGCGTGGATTGAAACGGCAGCGGTCTTGCCGGTTTTCTTGACGTATGCCGTCGCCCCCCGCGCGGGGGCGTGGATTGAAACAAGAAGCTGGCTGTCAAAATACTTGTTAGCGTTTTGTCGCCCCCCGCGCGGGGGCGTGGATTGAAACTCGGCTTGGCGGATTCTGGTGGCTTTTAACACCGCGTCGCCCCCCGCGCGGGGGCGTGGATTGAAACTTTTTCTATCCTAGACATTGGCGCTGGCAACGGCAGGTCGCCCCCCGCGCGGGGGCGTGGATTGAAACTTGATCTTCTCTTCCTTGGCGCGCTGGCGAACCGTCGCCCCCCGCGCGGGGGCGTGGATTGAAACAAACCAGATATCGAACGGGTCTAGGTCGGGTTCGTCGCCCCCCGCGCGGGGGCGTGGATTGAAACACCAACAAACTCTGATAGACAAGCGCGTCGACGTGTCGCCCCCCGCGCGGGGGCGTGGATTGAAACTCGCGTTGAAAGCCTCCTCATCCGCAATATACGCGTCGCCCCCCGCGCGGGGGCGTGGATTGAAACGAGAATCCAGGAATACATGCGCGGTTGCATTCCGTCGCCCCCCGCGCGGGGGCGTGGATTGAAACTTCGATGTACTCAAGCTTATTCCAGCCTTCTATCGTCGCCCCCCGCGCGGGGGCGTGGATTGAAACACGTATCGGGTGATTCTGAACGCCCCATTTTGCGGTCGCCCCCCGCGCGGGGGCGTGGATTGAAACCAGTTTTTTATCATAGCAACGCCTTGCCTTTACGTCGCCCCCCGCGCGGGGGCGTGGATTGAAACTCTGACGCTATCGCCTCAGCTACGGCTTTGTGTGGTCGCCCCCCGCGCGGGGGCGTGGATTGAAACCGCTAGGACTGTTTCGGCTATCGCTTTGATGCCGGTCGCCCCCCGCGCGGGGGCGTGGATTGAAACAGCAAGTTGGGCGCGGGCTACGGCCGTATCCGGGGTCGCCCCCCGCGCGGGGGCGTGGATTGAAACACCGTTGGCGACGACGGCGTTGGGACTCCGCTTGGTCGCCCCCCGCGCGGGGGCGTGGATTGAAACTTTTCTGCCGACAGCTCGTCCTTATGCTCAGTCACGTCGCCCCCCGCGCGGGGGCGTGGATTGAAACAATACAGTCTCCCCGGATAATCTCGTTCATGCTCGTCGCCCCCCGCGCGGGGGCGTGGATTGAAACGCATTTTTTATTGATGTGTTTGGGCAGAAAATAGAGTCGCCCCCCGCGCGGGGGCGTGGATTGAAACCTGTCATAGGGGCATCAATCTACGATGAAAATGGTCGCCCCCC
>Ga0209518_1004811_pt1 | contig 10595 bp, 10 predicted proteins | sample RifGroB1_FD_183993 | JGI IMG/M metagenome (GOLD analysis project Ga0209518, IMG submission 183993) | Groundwater microbial communities from Rifle, Colorado, USA - Groundwater B1 (SPAdes) (version 2) | ecosystem: Environmental > Aquatic > Deep subsurface > Groundwater | place: Rifle, Colorado... | reverse complement strand
TTGTTGAACATACTACCTCTAAAGTTAAATTACCTGACGAGGATGTTAAAGGAAGAATAATCGGTAAAGAGGGGAGAAACATCAGAACCTTCGAAGAACTTACCGGTGTTGATCTTGATCTGGACTCGTCTCCCGGAGAGATTCTAATTTCCTGTTTTGATCCGGTAAGACGTGAGATTGCAAAAATCGCGTTGGAAAAGCTTTTAGCCGACGGAAGAATACAGCCGGCGAAGATTGAAGAGATAGTTCAGAAAACACAACAGGACACCGAACATCTTATGTACAAGGCAGGAGATGATTTGTGTCACAAAATCGGAGCTTACAATATTCCCAAAGAACTCATTCAAATATTAGGAAGATTTAAATATAGGTTTTCTTACGGTCAGAATATGATTGAGCATACAATGGAGGAATCCAAGATCGGTATTGCTTTAGCGCACGAGCTCGGTATTAAAGTTGATGTCGTCCGTCTCGGTTGTTTGTTTCACGATATAGGAAAGGTTGTTACCGAAGATGAGGGAACTCATATTCAGCTCGGTGTCGATCTCCTCAGAAAATTTAAGATATCAGAAGAGGTTATAAACTGTGTTGCTGAACATCACGAAGACAAACCGTTTAGCTCTATTGAATCCGCAGTTGTAAATCTTGCGGATCATGTAAGCGGAGCAAGACCGGGAGCACGAAGTGAAGACTATCAATCTTATGCCACAAGACTTAAAGAGCTTGAGAACGCGTCAATGTCATTCGATGGAGTTGAAAAGGCTTACGCAATTTCTGCAGGACGCGAAGTCAGAGTATTCGTATCACCCGAAAAAGTTGATGACTACTCAACGGCATTTCTTGCAAGAGAGATTGCAAAGAAAATTGAACTCGAACAATCTTATCCCGGAGTCGTAAAAGTAACTGTGATTAGAGAGACCAGAGTATCGGAAACAGCAAAATAACTCCGGTTTTTTCGGACAACTTGTGTGCTTTTTGCTTAATTTGGTGCGGTTGTTAACAAATGTACTACGTGATTCTGGCATTACTAATATTGGTCGTTTTTATTGTAGCGACAAGGATATTGAGCTCTTTGATTAAGGGTTGTTTTGTGGCCGTATCCTTATTTCTTATTGTCATTACAATCTTTTTGTTGTATAAATCAACGGTAGAGCCTATTGAGGTGTTTGGTATTTACAGAATTGATAACTTTCGTATTACCAAACTCGAAAAAAACTTTTTATGAAAATTCTTTGTGTAGGCGAAATAGTTGCCGGCCCCGGACGTAAAGCGGTGCAAGCCGAGCTACCTGAAATTATCAAAAAACATCATGTAGATTTTGTATTTTCCAATTGTGAAAATCTTGTTTCCGGAAGAGGATTTACCGAAGAAAAAATCCAGGACATGCAAAAGGCCGGAATTGATTTTTTTACCGGGGGCGATCATATTTTCTGGCAAAAAGAATCGGAGGATGTAATCGATAGTCTTCCGATAATAAGACCTGCAAATTATCCGGAAGGGACGCCCGGCGTCGGTTACAAACTTGTGGATCTCGGCGGCAAGGGCGAAGTTTTAATGATTAATCTCATGGGAAGAACGTCCTTTTCAACACTCCACGCTTATTTGGAAGACCCTTTTGAGACCGCCGACAAAATCCTGGAAATGTATAAGGATAAAGATTTGGCTACAATCATTGTAGATTTTCACGCCGAAGCAACAAGCGAAAAATATGCATTAGCACACTACCTTGACGGAAGGGTAGATATTTTTGTGGGTTCACACACCCACGTTCCGACATGCGACGACATGGTGCTTCCAAAAGGTTCATTGTATGTTACCGATGTCGGTATGTCAGGATCCGTCGATTCAGTGCTGGGTGTTAAAACCGAAATAATAATAAACATGTTCAAGACCGCAAGAAACCAGCGCTTCGATTGGGAAGAACACGGCAGAAAAGCGTTCAGGAGCGTTCTCTTCGATACAGATAAAAAAGAAACAAAAAGATTAGATAAGTTAATTTAGTTCGCCTACAAAAGGCGAGACAACCTGAAAGGGGGTGTCTTATTAAATGACAAAACAGGAATTACAAGCTAAAGTTGCCGACAGAGCAGGTATGACCAAAGTTGACGCCGCTAAGGCAGTTGACGCAGTCGCCGAATCTGTAACAGCAGCATTGAAGAAAGGTGAAAAGGTAACCTGGACAGGCTTCGGAACCTTCGAAGTTAGACCCAGAAAACCCAGAATGGGAAGAAATCCCCAGACCGGAGCTCCTCTTCACATCCCAGCAAGCAAAACTCCCGCTTTCAAAGCCGGTAAAGGTTTGAAAGACGCGGTAAAGTAATTAAAGTGGGAACACTCTAGTTACGCTTAGAAACAGCCTCCGTAATAAGGGGGCTGTTTCTTTTTGTGCGCAGTTGGTTGACACTATAAGTTATTTTCTGTAAAATGGCCACAATTCAGAATTTGAATAAAAAATCATAATCTGTGTAGAAAAGGAGAAATAAGATGGAAAGCGTGTATATGTTCTTTCTGGGAACAGTGTCTGCAGTAATCGTGGTGACGTTAATTAAAACGTTGGAACCAGGGCATCCTAAGCTAGAATTGACACAGAAGGTAGCTTTCGCGGCCGCTTTTATTTTCATGTTTTCGCTGCTTCTGGGAGTACTCAAAATCTTTCAGGAGGATCAGATATTTAAGACCCTGATTTTTACGGCCGCTTTCTTATTGGCCATTTGGGTGCTTGAAGTTTTTTCACCCACGCCACTTTGGCAAAGCAGCATCAGTAGAAAGCCGGGTCCCTTCAAGGAAGACACCGAACCCGGAAAAAGAGAACGGATTGTATAAAAGTAACCTAGCACATCAATTGACAACACTAGACGATGAAGGAGGAGAGATGGACTACATTTTAAATTACCCAACTTTGACGGGACTGTTTATGGGAATAACTGTGGTAGCTGCTATGAAAGTTTTTTTCCCGTTCCTAACATCAGACCGAAAGGTGGTTTCTATAGTGACGGTTATGTTACTCATACCGCTCCAAATTTTGTTACGGAATTCGATCCACTCTGATACTTGGGATCCAATTCACAGAAGTTTGGTTGTTCTCCTTAATGTCTCTGTTTGGACATTTTGGGTTGTGGCCGTCCTGACAGCAGACCGGAAATCTGATATCTTGCGGGAATTGATAGCTCCGGAGCCCCCGCTTGAGATCAAAGAAGAGAACTAAGATCTAAGCCCCTTATTGAGAACAATTCGTTTTCAGTGAGGGGCATTTTTCATCAAACAACATTCTGTAAAATCTAACAATCCCGACGCTTAAGTGCTAAAATATCCCAGTATGGCAAACGGCAAAGACTATTACAAAGTATTAGGTATCGATAAAAACGCTTCGGAAGAGGACGTAAAAAAGGCGTACCGAAAGCTGGCAAGGGAACATCATCCTGACGTCGTTTCGGAAAAAGATAAGGAAGCGGCTGAAAAAAGATTTAAAGAAATAAATGAAGCTTACAGAGTTTTGAGCGATGTGGAAAAGCGCAAGATGTATGACACTTACGGCACTGCCGACCCTAACCAGGGGTTTGGTGGTGCGGGCCGCGCCGGTCAATGGGGGCCTTTCACTTATACTTATACTTCTAACGGCGGTAACGGGGGAAATGCAGAATACGGCGACTTTGACCCATTCGACATTTTTGAGAGCATGTTCGGTTTCAGGGGTTTTGGAGGCCAACGCGCTCCAAGACGGGGAAAAAGCCTTTATTATCAGTTAAACATAGAATTTAAAGAAGCAGTTTTCGGGGTTGAGAAAGAAATAGCGGTGGAAAGCGGACGGGTGAAGATAAAGATACCCGCCGGAGCTAGGGACGGTCTCGAGCTCAAATTCACGGGCAAAGGTATGCCCGGACCTTCAGGAACACCGGCGGGAGACTTGTTTATAACGCTAAAAGTGGCTTCTCCGAAGGGTTTTAGAGTAGTAGGGGACGACTTATACGTTGTGGCTGAAATCGATATAGTTACCGCGTCATTGGGCGGTACAGTCGACGTGCCGGTCGTGGACTTAACCTCTTCAGATGCCCTTGGTACAGCCAAACTTAAGATACCCGCGGGTACTCAGTACGGTGCCAGACTCCTTGTTAGAGGAAGAGGAATGCCAAGGTTGCACGGCCGAGGACAGGGGGATGTAATGGTGCAGGTGATGGTGACCGTTCCTAAAAAACTTACAAAGAAACAAAAGGACCTGTTGGAAGAGCTGGGAGCCCTTTAAACAGGGCCGGGGAACAAGTTGACCGCCCGTCAACGCTGATGTATCATCAACCGGTATAAGCGTAATATTTGGTTGATAAGTGGGTGTGACCCACTTTTTTATTACTAAAAGAGGAAAAATATGGCAATATCAGAATTTAATGCTGCGTTAAACCAGGTAGCTGCCGAAAGGGGCATTACCGTGGACAGTGTTATCGAGTCGGTTAAAACGGCTCTGGCTACTGCGTACAAAAAAGACAGAAAAGAAGCCGGGGAAGAGGTAGAACTCGAGGAAATAGAAGTAGATTTAAATACAGACACCGGAGAAGTAAAGATTATAAAAGACAAAAAAGACGTTACACCTTCGGGTTTCGGAAGAATAGCCGCTCAAACAGCCAAACAGGTCATTTTACAAAAAATACGCGAAACTGAAAAAGAGGTAGTCACAAGTGAATTCAGAGCAAAAATTGGACAGATCATGTTGGGTACTGTTTTCCGAATCGATAACGGTTTGGTTACATTAGATCTCGGTAAAACCCGAGCTCAGGGAGTAATGCCCTCAGGCGAACAGGTGCCTTTCGAAAATTACAGAATAAATCAAAGATTAAAAGTTTTGGTAAAAGATATTAAAGAAAGTCCCCGCGGAACGGAAGTTGTTGTAAGCAGATCCGATCCTCAGTTTGTCGTAAAACTGTTCGAGCAGGAAGTTCCTGAAATAGCTTCGGGAGTTGTTGTGGTCGAGGCCGTAGCAAGAGAGGCCGGTTCAAGAACAAAGATGGCCGTTTCCTCCAAAGATGAAAAAGTAGATCCGGTAGGAAGCTGCGTCGGACAAAAAGGTGTAAGAGTTCAGGCGATAATCGCCGAGCTTTTCGGCGAAAAGATTGACATTATTCCCTTTTATAACATAACCGAGAAATTTATTGCAGCAAGTTTATCGCCCGCAAAAGTGGCAGAGGTAGTTTTAGACAAAGAAAACAAACGCGCAGTTGTGACGGTTCCTGAGGAACAGCAAAGTTTGGCAATCGGAAAAGAAGGCCAGAACGCGCGCCTTGCCAATAAATTGACCAAATGGAAGATTGACATTAAGGGAGCTGCCGGAATATTCTCGGCCGATTCGGGTGAAGCAATAAAGATCGGGGCAAAGGAAGACAAAAAAGTTGTAGGTGTTTGGGACGAAGCAATAAAGAAAACTGAGGATGAAAAAATAGAAAAAGACAGAGTCCGCAAAGAGGAAGAGGCCGCGGCAGAAGTTGAAAAGGCCCCGGAAGAAAGCGTCGAATCTGGAACAGAAGAAACTCAGGATGTACAATCTGAAGAGAATACTCCTGCTGAATAATCATGCTAACTTTTGCCAAAAGCAAAATTAAAATGAAGGATTTGTTATGTCTAGCGATAAAACTAAAAATACAACTGAAAAGAATTTACGGGCGCCCATCGTTACCGTTATGGGTCACGTCGATCACGGCAAAACCAGCATTCTTGACTTTATCAGACACAGCAACATACAGGAAAAGGAATACGGTGGAATAACCCAGCACATTGGTGCTTATCAGATCCAGCATAAAAATAAGAAAATCACTTTTATAGATACTCCCGGCCACGCGGCATTTACCCAGATGAGAGCAAGAGGAGGCAAGGCGGCCGACATCGTCGTTTTAGTTGTGGCTGCAGATGAAGGTGTAAAACCTCAGACAAAAGAAGCGATCTCTCACGCTCTCGCCGCTAAAGTTCCCATAATCGTGGCAATAAATAAAATAGACAAGACCGGTTCTAATCCGCAGAAAGTTAAGCAGGAACTTGCTTCTGAAAATATTCTTGTCGAGGATTGGGGCGGAGAATGCATCAGCGTCGAGGTTTCAGCCAAAAACGGTCAGAACATAGACAAACTTTTAGATGCCATACTTCTGGTTTCTGAAATGCACGAATTGAAGGCTGATCCTGCGGGAGAGTTGGAAGCAATAATAATCGAATCACGTTTGGACAGAAAAAAAGGTGCGGTAGTTTCCTGCATTGTGCGTAACGGAACCTTGCGTTTCGGAGATAAAATAGTGTCGGGAGGTTACTCCTGCAAAGTAAAGGCAATGACTGACGATAAAGGTGCGATCATTCAGGCAGCAGGTCCTTCAACTCCTGTTGAAATATTGGGCTTCAAGGAAGTACCCCGTGTTGGGGATCTTATTGTGTATGAAGGAAGCGAACTTGCTGAGCTTGCGGTGCAGGAAGACCAGACAGAGATAATAGGCAAGGATGCCAAAAAAACCATAGCAGTCGTTCTTAAGGCCGATACTCAGGGTACACTGGAGGCGGTGAAAAGCAGTTTAGCCGATCTGATATCTTCTTCAGTCGGGGCAACCTACGCCTTAAAATTTTTATATTGCGGTACAGGGGATATCTCCGAATCTGACGTTATGTTGGCGCAGAGCGCAAAAGGAGGAATAGTACTGGGGTTTAACATCAGACTTCCTTCAGCAGCCGCAAATGTGGCCGAAAGTAACAAAGTCCTGGTCAAGACCTATTTAACAATTTACGACTTAATTGATGATGCCAAGAACATTCTTGAAGGAACGGCTGTGGAGGCTGAGTCGAAAATAAAAGGGAGAGGTCAGGTTATCAAACTTTTTAAACTTCCATCTGGAGATGTTATCGTAGGTACAAAAGTTTTAGCGGGTGCCCTGAAAGCCGGGGTCCGGGTTTCAATTTACGACAAGGATCCTTCTGACGTCACCTCTGACGACATCCCTCTTTACACCGGTACTATAAAATCTCTTCACAAAGGCCAGGAAGAGGTAAAAGTGATCGGTAAGGATGTGGAGTGTGGGGTTATGTTAAAGCCCCACTTCGACGATGTAGCGGTCGGAATGTGGCTCGAAGTCCGTTAAGTAGGCTATTTCAGCGATTTATCCATTTTTGACTATATAGGTCATCTGTTGTACAATCTCCTGTCGCGAAGAAAATTCTCTTTATATATGGCTGAATTCGACATAGAAACAAAAATTAAAGAAATGTTGGCAAACGCCCGTAAAGTGGCTATTGTACCGTCTGTTGTTGACGGTGCCGATTCTTTTGCCGCCGCTGTGGGGCTGTATAGGATGCTGTCCTCTAAAGGCAAAGATTCCTCCATTCTATATCCCGGTACCGTGCCTGCAGGACTTGAGAGCATAACCGAAGGGATAAATATAGGTACCTCAATGGGCAGCAGAAGTTTGGTTGTTTCCATCGACTATTCCGGAACTACGGCTTCAAAAGTCAACTACACCACTGAAAACGATGTTTTGTCCTTTTACCTGACTCCCGTCGACCGTGATTTTGACCTAAGCAAGGTGAAAACGGAGATCACAGGACCGGATTTTGATCTCTACATCACAATAGGTATACAAAGTTCCGAGGATACGGGTGTTCTTAGAGAACATCTTCAGGCTGAAATATCAAAGTCTAAGGTTATAAACATAGACAATAACTCTCTTAACACCAGATTCGGCACTTTATACCTGGTAGATGCTTCAATGGAGAGCTTATCTTTGCTTATTCTAAACAAGGCCCCGAAATGGGATCTGGTCATAGACCCGCGTTCCGCTAAGGCTTTAACCACGGGCATTTATCGCTAAATAATAAAGAAAAACCTTGATTTTCCAACGTTTTTTTGATAGCATTTCATCTTGGTTATGGCTTTAAATAAAGACAAAAAAGCATCAATAATAAAGACCAACAGGCTTCACGATGCCGATACGGGATCTCCCGAAGTTCAAATAGCGCTTTTGAACGAGAAGATCACCAAGCTATCTACACATCTGAAAGCCCACAAGAAGGACAACCACTCAAGAAGAGGGTTGCTTCAGATGGTCAACAAGAGACGAAGACTTCTTTCTTATCTCAAAAAAAAGGATGAGGAAAGATTTACTTCTGTTTCCGAGAAGTTGGAGCTTTCGAAGTAGTTTAGAGTCAGACAGTAGTAATTAAGTTTTAAGTCCGGACGTTAGATCAGGATTAGGAGTTAATGTATTGGGCACAAGCAGTATGTGCGTAATATTTTAAGTCTTAATCCCCACATTTATCACCCGGCTTACATAAAAATGAATAAGATCATAAGAAAAGAAATAAATTTCGCAGGCCGAAACCTTGTGCTTGAAACAGGTGAGCTTGCAATGCAGGCCGATATAGCCGTAAAGGCTTCGTATGGGGATACGGTTATCCTCGCTACGGTAGTTCACAGCGCACCCATGCCCGACATCGATTTTTTCCCATTAACGGTTAACTACGAGGAAAAGTTGTACGCGAGCGGAACTATAAAATCATCCCGTTTTGTTAAAAGGGACGGTAAGGCAACTGACGAAGCGGTTATCAGCAAAAGACTGATAGACCACGCTATTAGGCCGTTGTTCCCCAAAGAATATATGGATGAAGTACAGGTGGTTGCTACCATTTTATCACTTGATGTTGATGCTGATCCTGAATTTACAGCCATGACGGCAATTTCCGCGGCTTTATCTGCCAGCGAACTTCCGTGGGAAGGTCCCATGGTCAGTTTAAGAGTCGGTAAGGTCGACGGAAATTACATACTCAACCCGAGCAGCGCTGTTCTTGAAGATGGTACAAAGTTGAATATGATGATCTCCTTCGTAGGCGACCAGAAAAAATTCCTGGCCGTAGAAGCCGAAGCTGAAATTTTGCCCGAGGATGATATTTTCGGTGCGATCAATTTCGCGAGAGACGGTGCGGACCCGGTGTTTAAACTTATAAAAGAGTTTGCAATGGAGGTAAATCCCGAGCACACGGTGTATAAGTACTTACCTAAATCGTTGAGCCCGGAAATAATTGCTGACGTTTCGGCAATTGCAAAAGAGACCATAGAAAAGATTATAAGAATGGAGTTCGATAAAACCGAGCTTCAGGACAAGAGAGAAGAAATGAAGGACAAGGTTTTCACGGGTCTTGAAGGCAAGTACAAAAAAGCTGATATGGTAATGGCTCTTGAGGAATTGGAAAAGAAATCCATTCAGCATCTAATCCTTGATGAAGGAAAAAGACCTGACGGAAGAGGGGTAAAAGACATAAGAGACATTAGTTCCAGAGTCGGTCTTTTACCAAGAACTCACGGTTCCGCCCTCTTCACAAGGGGAGTAACCCAGGATTTAACCGTTTGTACACTTGGATCTCCTTCTATGGAGCTTCTGGTACAGAATATGTACGGTGAATTTAACAAGAGATTTATCCACTATTATAACTTCCCTCCTTTTTCGACAGGAGAGACGGGCAGAATGGGAGCCCCTAAATCCAGAGAAGTAGGTCACGGAATGTTGGCCGAAAAAGCTTTAAGAGCTGTGATACCGAGCCAGACAGAATTTCCTTACACAGTACTTCTGGTTTCTGAGGTACTTTCGTCCAGTGGTTCATCTTCGATGGCTGCTACGTGCGGTTCGACACTGGCGTTAATGGACGCGGGCGTGCCTATAAAGGAAATGATAGCCGGTGTGGGAGTCGGAATTATAACAACCGATGATTTTAGTAATTACAAGATAATGACCGACCTGGCGTATCTTGAAGATGCGTACGGTTTCCTCGACTTTAAGATGACCGGATCAAGAAACGGTGTCACGGCTATACAGGCCGATATGAAAGTAAAGGGAATACCGATAGAGATTCTCAAAGATATAATCGCTCAATCCAAAGAGGCCAGAATGAAAGTTTTGGACGAAATGGAAAAAACGATAAACACACCTAAGGATACGGTTTCCAAATACGCACCTAAGACCACAATGCTTAAAATCAACCCTGAGAAGATCGGTATGGTGATTGGAAGCGGTGGGAAAGTTATAAAGGAAATACAGGAAACTACTCAATCCGAGATATTTATTGAAGAAGACGGAACGGTAATAATATCCGCTGTCGACATGGAAAATGTTCAAAAAGCAGCGAAGATAGTCGACGGACTCACAAGAGAATTAAGAACCGGAGAGATATTTGAAGGAACAGTCAAAGACCTTTTAGACTTCGGCGCCCTTGTCGAGATATTACCGGGAAGAGTAGGACTGATGCACGTCAGCGAAATAACCAACTCTTACGTCAAAAAGGTCGAGGATTGGTATAGGCCCGGAGATAAAGTAAAAGTTAAAGTAATAGGACTCGGTCCTGAAGGGAAGATCAGCTTGTCGCACAAAGCGCTTGAACCTAAATCTGACGATTCGGGTAATTGACAACCTTTAGGCCGTAAGCTGTTATAATTTATTTGATGTCGAGAAACTGCCCCCAGTGTGGAAGAAATCTGTCAAAATCTGATGTATATTTTTGTTCCGTGTGCGGTGCTGTTGTCGGTACTTCCGCAGACATACTGAACAAGCGTTACTATCAGGTATCCGGCGGACAGGCAAAAAACACTACAA
>Ga0209518_1004809_pt1 | contig 10600 bp, 5 predicted proteins | sample RifGroB1_FD_183993 | JGI IMG/M metagenome (GOLD analysis project Ga0209518, IMG submission 183993) | Groundwater microbial communities from Rifle, Colorado, USA - Groundwater B1 (SPAdes) (version 2) | ecosystem: Environmental > Aquatic > Deep subsurface > Groundwater | place: Rifle, Colorado... | reverse complement strand
ATAGCTTTTAATTTGTCTAAGATGGGTGTGGGAAGAAGGAGATTTCTGCCTTTGGAATTGAAGTACATTACGAGGTCGGTGGTGGAGTTTAGGACAGAAGCGATAGATGGTTTTGTTTTGGAAATCCAAAGCAAACTATCGACTTCAGTTTCTTCCAGCGCTTCTTCGAGAATTTTTATCCGGCCTTTGGTTTGCAATATCTCCAAGTAGTTTCGGCTGAAGATGACGGCGACTGGTGTCATGAGGATGAGGGAAATAAGATTAATTATTTTGAAAGTATCTAGCTGGGAATAGTTCTGTAGCAAGAAAATGGAGACGATAAGAGAAGAGGCAATGACTGCTTGTATTGGTTCAAAAAGTAGGGCGAGGGCAAAGAAGAGTAAGTTCAGTAAAAAGAAAAGAGGGGATGAAATGCCTCCTGTAGAGAAGATTAGAAGAAGGCAGATGGTCGTTAGGATGAGCGTAGAGGTAAAATTAAAAGTTTTTTGATCACTAGACCGTGAGAAAAATTTGGAGGCGAAATAGACCAATGTGAGCACCCCGGTAAGCTGTAGATTGTACAGATTGAGACCTGGCTGACTACTCCACAGCCAAGAGAAGAGGATGGAAAGCGATAAAAAAACGGTATGCATGGTAACCCGTGACATACCTTGATAATATCAGAAATAAAAAATGAGCACGGTAAATTTCCGCAGGATATTTAAGAAAAGAACTACTCGATAAATCTCACAAATATGGTGCGGAAATATAATTACCAAGTGAAGATTATCTGATATGTTATGTAGTTGAATTATCAGTTTAATATTGCAAGTGATTAAGTAATTAGCCTTGGTTGTGCAGAGCTTCTACTTGACTTGTAGGGATGATTATCGGATAACTTGTCGCTCCTTAATTTGCGGTATTTATTGTTATGGTTGCGGAATATGTGTAGATAGGTGATAAGATTTCCTTGGTGAACAGATATGTAGACAGGTTTCTTCTGGGAATATTGGTACTTGGGCTGCTGATAAGCGCTGGAAGCCTTTTTAGAGGGATTTTAGGCAGTAACCAGGTTCAAGTGGAATATCTGAATGGTAGTGATGAGAAAGAAATTATGACTGGCGAGATATTTGTGGATATAGAAGGAGCGGTGGTTCGACCTGGGGTATATCAACTAGCAGAAAATGAACGGTTTAAAGACGCCCTGATAAAAGCTGGAGGATTTTCGGAAAAGGCCGATAGGGGCTACTGTGAAAAGAACCTAAATATGGCTCAGTTATTGAAGGACGGACAGAAAATATATATCCCTTTTGTCGGTGATACCCCGTCTATACCGGGGTATAATGAGGCTAAAACGACGGGTGGAGTAGTAAATGTTAATAGCGCATCTCTGAGTGAATTGGATACCCTTGAGGGGGTTGGGGCTGTCCGGGTGAATAGTATTGTGAAAAATAGACCATACACCACCATTGAAGAGTTGGTGTCTAAGGGTGGTTTGACAAAACAAATATTGGAGAAGAATGAGGGGAGGATAGTATTGTACTGACTAATGATAAAAAGAGTTTTTGTATTACTGATCTTGTTGGTATTGCGATGTGTTCTGGGATATGTTTATACACTTCGATTTGATACAGATAGACAAATTTCAATAAAAGGTAAGGTGATCAATATATATCTAAATGATATGGAATGTATCATGGAGTTGAAAGGTTTTAAGATTAATTCAGGAAAAATTTGCGCAGCCACAGCGGGAGACAGAGTACGTGTGATTGGCACTTTGGAGAGGAAAGTGATAGACAGTTTTGGAGGCGAATTGTGGCTTGTAAGCAAGCAAATAGACATTTTGGAAATAACTCAAGTAAGCAAGGACTCAAGAACTAAGAAGCGGGAGTTGGTGGATAATTTCCGTGAAGATATGGTGAATATTTACAAGAAGTTTGTGCCTGAGCCAGAAGCAGGTCTAGTTGCCGGTATCGTTTTGGGATATAAAAAAGATATAGGGCAAGAATTATATGAGCAGATGATAAAGAGCGGGTCAGTCCATATTGCTGTTGCGTCGGGATATAACATTCTACTGGTAGGGGGAGTCATTATGTCGCTCAGCTTTTGGATTATGAAGCGCTCAGGAGCTCTTCTGGTCGCTATATCAGGCATGATTGTTTATGGTTTGCTGGCTGGTGGCGATCCACCTGTGGTGCGGGCGATATGGATGGCTTCGTTCATGTACTTTGGTCAGCTTCTAGGAAGGGGGAACATATCTAGTTGGATTTTACTTCTTACTGTCTGGGCGATGCTGATGATTGATCCGACCTTGATTGAGAGTGTCAGTTTTCAGCTGTCGGTGGCGGCCAGCTTTGGACTTATGGTAGTAGAACCTTGGTTAACTAAGAAACTCACATTGGTTGGTGGCCGGGAAATCCCGGAGATATTGGGAAAAGTAGGGCTGACCACTACACTGTCGACCATGCTGGTGACTATGCCGATACTGTGGTGGCACTTTGGGAGATTGACCTTGATTGGTATATTAAGTAATATTTTGATACTACCTTTTGTTCCTCCACTAATGCTTTTTGGTGCTGGAATGATAATATTTCCCTGGCTCTTTTCTTGGCCGGCTTACGCTCTCGCGCATTACTTGGTGCTAGTTATTAGATTTTTTGGATCATGAACTGGAAAAGATGGGGGGTGATAGTTGGGATATTGCTGACGGTTTGGACGTGGCAACAGTGGCCGGAGGGAAGACTCAGAATTGTGTTTTGTGATGTGGGGCAGGGAGATGGCGCTGTGATCGTTTTGGGAGCATTTCAGGCGTTAATAGATACGGGTCCGAGTGAAACAAAAATGGCTCAGTGTATTGCGGATAATGTTCCTTTCTGGGACAGAGAAATTGAAGTAGTGTTGCTGAGTCATGGAGACAAGGATCATGCCGGTGCCTTGAAGGATTTGAAAAAAGATTTTCACATCAACAAAGTAATTGAAAAGGCCGACCGGAAAGATGTGATTAGATATGGAATGTTATCTTTTGAGATATTGTCTGGTAATGATAACGACTCTCGAGATTTGGAAAGTGCTATGTTGACAGATAACCAGGGTTCGTTGGTGGTGAAACTGACTTATGGTAGTTTTACTGCTTTGTTTACCGGAGATATAGATGTTGAGGTTGAATTGGCACTCAAGTCCATGGGAGTGCTAAAAAATATCGATCTGTTAAAAGTGGCTCATCATGGATCTAAATTTAGTTCCGGAAAAGAGTTCTTGGGTGAGGTGCGCCCGGAGTTGGCGGTAATCTCCGTGGGAAGCAAAAACACCTATGGTCATCCTCATGGAGATACTTTGATGCGGTTAGATGCAGTTGGGGCAAAAGTACTTCGAACGGATCAGATGGGTACAATCAGTGTGGTGACTGATGGCAGTAAGATTGAGGTTTATAAAAATAAATAAGGAAGAGAGTGGGTGTTAAAATGGTGGATATGAGATTTTTACCGAAAGTACACAAACTGGGAAATTTACGAGTAGTTTTGGTGCCAGAAGAGCGCGAAAGTGTGACTGTTCGGGTCATGGTGGGTACAGGATCCCGTGAGGAAACGGATAAAGAAGCAGGCAGTGCTCATTTTCTAGAACATTTTGTTTTTAAGGGTACCAAGGAGTTTCCCAAGATGTATGACATCAACGAAGCGGTGGAGAAGGTGGGAGGAGCATTTAACGCCTATACAGGTCAGAATGAGATGGGTTTCTGGGTGAAGATGGACAAGGGTAACTTGGGACTAGCGGCCAGAATAGTGGGCCAGATCGTGACCGAGCCGGTACTGCCCAAAGAACATTTTGACAAAGAAAGAGGGACTATCTTGGAAGAGTTGTATATGTATGAAGACAGGCCAAATTCGAAGGCGGCAGAAGAGTGTGAAAGATTGATTTTTGGACAGACCAATATGGGTAGGCCAATTATTGGAACGGTCGAGAGTTTAAACGACATGACGGTAGGTGAGCTGAGAAAGTATTTTGACAAATGGTTTGTGGCCGAAAACATGGTTTTGGGAGTGGTAGGGGGGTATGGTAACGAGGAGGAGGTATTGAAGATAATTGAAAAAGAATTTGCGTCACTCACTCGCGATACAAAGAAGACGCCAACCAAAAATAAATTTGCATGGGAAGATCAAAAAGAAACAAGACTAAAACTAGTGAGCCGGAAGGTGGAGCAGGCGGCCGTAGTGATGGCCTTTAGAGCCATGGATGCAAATGATAAGAGAAGGTTTGCTCTGGAGCTAATCAACATTATTTTTGGCGATGGCTGGATGTCCCGCTTGATGCGTGAAGTGCGGGAAGAGCGGGGTTGGGCTTATGCGATAGGATCGGACGCTGACCTTTTTACCGACGCAGGTAGTCTTTGGGTGGGAGCTGGTCTGCCAAAGAACAAGTTGAACGAGGCAGTGGAACTAATTACAGAAATAGCTTTTGGCTTGGCTGGTGGCGGTAAGTGGAAGATTAAGGAAGAGGAGCTGGAGACAGCCAAGGAGACATTTAGGGGAAGACAGGCTTTGGCTTTTGATAAGCCGGAACAGGTACTGGGCTCAGCTCTTTTTGATTTGACCTTCAGGGAGAAAATTTATACGCCAGAAGAGACATTGGCAAGTATTGAGAGAGTCACGATAGATCAAGTTGGAAAGCTGGCTGAAGAGATGTTTAAAAAAGAAAACCTTAGTATTGCGGTGGTGGGAGATTACAAAAAACTTGATTTCAAGATTTAATTTTGTTCCCATTTCTCTTATAACATTTGTTATGGTGTTTGTGCTCACTGGAGTTAGAAAAAATACTTGAATTGTCGTTCCATTCAGAGTTTAATGAAGGTGTATGCCAGTCATGCTTCAACCTGCCCAGAGAGATTTTTGGCGCACCTTTGGTGCGGGGAAAAAGTTGCTGCGTATTTTATTGACCGCTGAAATATTGTTAAGTGCGATAGCACCATATTTGCTGAGCCTGCCAGCAAAAGAAGCGCGGGCAGCAAGCAAATCTCTTTCGACGACGGTGGATTGGAACGCGGGAGAATTTGTGAACTCAGAGGCAAATTCGAGCTTCGACAATATTAAGCTCACGGCTGATGGGTCTTGGCAGCCGAGGGTTCAGGAGGCTCCTGAATGGGCCCCGGCGGGAACTGGATTTGAAGTTTCGGATGGCACTTATGTGTATATGATGCGTGGTGCAGGGGACAATGAGTTTTATCGATATTTTCCTACACACGATGAATGGAAAGCTCTGCCCAGGGCGCCTTTTCCAGTGAACTACGGTGATGGTGTGTATTTGAATGGAGATATTTATGTAATTCCGAGTAATAGTCAGGATCTATTTTATAAATATAATATTGCGACGGAAACTTGGACAAAACTCGCAACTCTTCCTGAGTTGTTTGGTCAGGCACAAATGACAACTGACGGGACTGTGATCTATGCTATGAGAGGGAATACTGAGCTGTATAAATATGATTTGGAATTAAACACGTGGACAGTGATGCGACCTTTTACCACGGGATATCCGTACGGAAGTTTGGTGTATAACAACGGCTATTTGTACCATTTGTACTATGTTTCTGGAGTAACTCACTTATGGTATCGGTACACTATTGCTACGGGGGCGGTGGTTGCCATGACTCCAATGCCGGGATATTCTTATGAATACAATCCGACCTGGGAAACTATTGGGGATTATCTCTATGTTCCGAGAGGCTATGGAACCAACAATTTTTATAGATATCAGTTCTCTACCAATACCTGGACTGATTTGGTTACCATGCCTGTCCCCGGCAGCAATTTTACGCCCATGTATCATTCTTCTGATGGGATTATGTATATATTCCGAAATGGGACTCAAGAAATTTACAGATACGATGTGGCCAACAATATCTTCTTGGGGGCGGCCGATGTCGTGGTAAACAATGTAGCTATTAGTGTGGGAAGAGGGTCTGATTCTTTTTATTACAACAATAAGCTATACACCATCCGAGGGGTCAATACGAGAAACTTATATAGCTACGATATACCTACGGGAGTGTGGACTCAATTGGCAGATATCCCTGCGGATAGGCAAACTGTATATCAATTTACCAGAGGGGCGGTAGCGAATGGAAAAATATACTTTATGCTTTCCGGTTATCCAACTCTTACTTCCCAATTTGAAGTTTATGATATTGCTACAAATACATGGTCTACCTTAGCAGACACTCCAGCGACCACCTCATATTCCGCGCTGGCTTATCCAGGCACTGGAGATTACATTTATGCTGTTCGAGGCGCAAGTACACTGACTACATGGAGATATAGTATTTCTGGAAATACTTGGGATGACGCCTCCATGCCTGATTTACCGGCCAATATCACCCCCACATTGGGAACCTCATTTGTTTCTGACGGGACGAATCTATATCTCACGCTGGGGAATGGAGTGTCCACCTTTATGAAATTTGATATTGCTGGGAATGCATGGAGTGAACTCACTTTGGCGCCATTCGCACCTTTGAATGGAGCAGATATGGTGTATAACGGCAATGGGAAGATTTTGGCGACGGCAGGAAATTATGACAAAGAACTTTGGGAATACAACATTGCGGGAAATTCTTGGCGAAGGCTGCCGGAAATGCCAACATTGGGTGCCGCCAGGTGGGGAGTGCATGATGGTAGTGCCATAGAAATGGATGCCACTGGGAGTGTATATATCCTTCGCGGTGCCAGTACTCAATATGTGCTAAAGTACGTTCCAAGTAGTTTTAATTATCCGGTAAGCGGAACATGGACGAGTGCTATTAATGATTTAGGTTATGTATCTGCCTTTGGAGATTTGACCAGTACCACCACCGTTCCCGGAGATAGCTCTATTGCCATCCAAACTAGATCTAGTACCGATAGATTGGTGTGGACTGCGTGGCAAGATTTATCTGGCACCACGATCCAATCCGCAGCAGGTAGATATTTCCAAACAAAAGTGACCTTGACGGCATCAACAGACAGGACACAGACACCGGTATTAGATGAAATAGTAATCAATTACTCCGGAGATGAGATAGCACCATCTAGCCCGAGTACGGTATCGGCTTTATCCACTCAGGTGGGTGGAACAAATCTCGTATCCGGAACAACCTATTCACATATTAGTCCATACTTTTCCTGGACGGGAGCTAGTGATGCCCAGACCTCTGTAGCAGGTTATTACGTCTATTTTGGGACAAACAATTCGGCGAATCCGCAAACGAATGGCACTTGGCAAACAACGGCCAACTACACAGTAACAGAACCTCTGTCTGCTGGTAGTTATTACTTAAAGATAAAAACAAAAGATAGTGCAGGGAATATTTCTGCCACTCTTGATGCTTTTAATTATGTTTATTCAGGAATACCGGCTGAGAAGAGCTTTAGTGTCTCACTTTCAAGTGAGTTTGCGTCAGGCAGTGCCACTAATGCAAATCTTCTTAGTGATGAAATAAAAATTGCCAGTAAGGCCGCGGGTTTGTGGCTTCAAGATAGGTTTTCGGTGGTTCCGGCGGTGTTGTATTATGGTGCGCAATCAATGGCTTATGTTTCGGAAACCAATAAGATTTACGTACTTCGAGGTATAAACGATAAATTGTTTTATGAGTATGACTTGGGGTCAGATACCTGGACGGCACTGGCGCAATCACCGGTAAATATCTACACAGGGGGCGGTATAGTTGAGGGACCAAGCGGCTACCTATACGCGATTTCGGGATATAACTCTTCTACATTTTTAAGATACTCAATTGTTGATAATACATGGGATGATGCCGCGGCCTCTGACGCTCCTAACACCTTTAATTATGGAAGCGCATTGAAATTTGACGGAAGCCGTTATATTTATGTTCTTAGGGGAAACGCGGATGATTCTTTTTATCGTTATGACACTCTGTCCGACACCTGGTCGTCTATTGCAAATACTGACTTTGGTGCTCCAGATAGAGGACCGAGTAATCTTGTTTATGATAAAGCCGATCTGGCTTTTGATGGTGGGGATACTCTCTATGCCACTCAAGGCTATGCTCAGCCCGGTTTTGCCTCATATAGCATAGCCAACAATTCGTGGACGCTTTTACCCGATACTCCAGTGTCGGCTCAAGCTGGTTCGTCAATCGAATATGACCCTGTGACCCATGCGCTATATTTCACTCCTGGTGGAGGCACCCCTGACTTATTCAAATATGATGTGTCTGCCGGAGTATGGAGCGCCTTGCGAGACGCCCCAGCAGGGATAAACTACGGATCCGATATGCGTCTCGTGGATGACTTTTTGGTGGTGACTCAGGGTGCATCACAAATAATGTGGAAATATAAAATAAACTCCGACTTTTGGCAGGTGCCCACAAGAGGAGTTTTTGGAAAGAATTTTTATGGCAGTACCTACGATTCACCTTCATACGGAGGGGCAGTGATCAAGGGGGATGGTAATTATCTATATCTGACCCGTGGGGCTGCCGCCAATGATTTTTCTCGGTACAACACAGTGACGGGTGAGGTGATGTACTTGGCACCACTGCCGAGTGGGGCAAATTACGGACAAAACATTGTTTATAACAGTGCCAATAATAAAATTTATTTCACTGCTTCCCTGACACAGAAATTTTTTGTCTATGATATCGCTACAAACTCTTGGAGTAGTGATGATGCTTTACCGCTACTAGCCAATCAGTATGGGACGACTTTAATATACGATGGCAGCCGATACATCTACTGGACGAGAGGTGGAGGCAGCTCTTTTTACCGTTATGACTATTTAGCTGATAGTGGTTCCAGGTGGGTGCAGAGGGCAAATATTCCATATGCAGGCAACAGTGCGAGTTTGGTCTATAAGGATGGCTATATCTATGCCGTGAGAGGGGACGCCACGGTAAGTTTTTACCGCTATGACGTGGCCGCTAACACCTGGTCTGACCCTCTGGTAGCCGACTTGCCTTCGTCTACTTATCGTGGATATTATGGTGGATCACTGGCTGATGGGGGAGATGGTTATTTATATTTTGCTAGAGGGGAAAATTCAAATCATTTCTTGCGCTATTCAATTTCTGGAAATGCATGGAGTGTTCTGACGGCTCCAGTTCCGGCTCAGGTGTATGCCGGAGCGGGGATTGTAAATGGCGGCGACGGGAGGCTCTATTTGCTTGCTAGTGCAGGAACAAATACTTTTGCCGATGGGGTCTATGTCTATGTGGTGCCTTCGTCCACGGCCGGTTTTCAAGAGAAGGGAATTTATACCTCGGATACTCATTCGCTGGGAGACGTGTTTAAGTGGAGCAATATACGTTTAAGTTATACGACAGCAGAGGAAGCGTCGCTAAAAGTGGAAACTAGGACTTCCGCCGACGCTTCAACTTGGTCGGGATGGTCACAGGCCACGGAGCAAAAAATTCTCAATACTTCCACTTACGAGTACAAAATAAACTCGGCGGTGAATCCTTATATTCAGGTACGGATTACTCTCACTTCTCTTCGCGGGATTCGATCTGGGGTTGTATCTGATTATACGATCAATTATGTTCAAGATTCACATGCTCCGACCAACCCACTTGATGCCGGGCTGACTGTTTATTCGACAGCTACTCGATCCTCGACCATCGCGACCAATACGTGGTATCCATATCCAAGTATCGATATCACTTGGCCACTTGAGGGTTCGGCAAGCGGCGCGACAGATACCGCGACCGGTTCTGGTGTCTTGGGCTACTTGGTAAGCTTTGAGGCGACTAGTGGCGCGGATCCGCTGGAGGACGGGGAATTACAAACGGATAATAACTACTTGACGTCTGGTTTGGTTTCCGGAAACAGTTATTATTTTGCCTTGAAGACTCAAGATAATGCTGGCAATACGACTAGCGAAGCTTGGCAGCCATTTATTTATAAATTTGATAATGTAGTACCCACCCAACCCACTGATCTAGAAGCAGATCCATCTGGCTATAGTGCAATTAATAACTTTGATTTCTCCTGGGGAATTGCCACTGATAGCGCGTCGGGGATCGCCGGATATTGTTACAAGACAGGAACCACAAGCGGCGAATTCGCTCAAGAGCGTTGTACCACCGAACTGTCACTTACTGACGTGCCGGCATATAAAGCTGGAGCCAACACTTTTTATCTGAGGGCGAAAGATAATGCCGGGAATTTTAGTACAACAACTTCGGTGGCTTATTATTTTAGCGACGACTCACCATCGCCTCCGGCAAACTTGGTAGTATCTCCGGAAACCAGTACAACAAATTCATTTGAGTTTGATTGGGATGCGCCGCAAGTGTACTACGGAAATATCAGTAATCTTCGATATTATTACAGCGTAAATGCCTTGCCGACGGTGACGAATGTATCAGAGACACCGCTCACAAATTTGACGGCCGGAGCGTATGCGACCCTACCTGGAGAAAATACTTTCTATGTGGTAGCCAAAGACGAGGCTGGAAATATAGATTACAAACAGTATGCTCAGGTGAGTTTTTCTGCCAATACAGCGGCCCCGGGGATGCCTGTAAATATGGACATTGCCGATGTCTCGGTAAAAGCGACCAGCTCTTGGAAGATAGCCATTACTTGGCAAGAGCCAACTGACGGAGCAGAAAATGTGGCAACTTATCAGG
>Ga0209518_1004808_pt1 | contig 10601 bp, 10 predicted proteins | sample RifGroB1_FD_183993 | JGI IMG/M metagenome (GOLD analysis project Ga0209518, IMG submission 183993) | Groundwater microbial communities from Rifle, Colorado, USA - Groundwater B1 (SPAdes) (version 2) | ecosystem: Environmental > Aquatic > Deep subsurface > Groundwater | place: Rifle, Colorado... | reverse complement strand
GGCGGTATAACGGACGCCGCCGCAAGAAACGGAAATAATTTTGCCGCTATTAGCAGAAATCCGCCCGACAGCGGCACCCATCTTTATTGTCACGCGATTATCGGCGATATATTGTTTCATAACACTTGATACATCGGTTGCTTTTTGCGTGTTAGGGAATGCGCGCTTGCGTGCTTCGATCACGAGCGGCAAACCGTGCGATTCGAAAAATTCGAAGGTGTTTTTGACGCCGAATCGGGAGAAGGGGGAGTAGAGATAGTTTTTTGCTGCGGAGTAGTGTTTCAAAAATTCATGGATATCGTATTCGGCGTTGGTGATGTTACATCTCCCTCCACCGGTTATGTCTAACTTTTTCCCGAGCGTTTTATTTTTCTCAAGAAGAAGGACGGATTTGCCGCGCTCTCCCGCGCGTCCCGCCGCCATCATCCCCGCCGGCCCTCCGCCAATGACCATAACGTCATAATGAGTTTTTTCCGTGTTCTTCATAGGGGGAATGGTAGCATATTTGCTCATGAAAAAACCGCCCAGCCCCAGTTTTGAGAAGTTAAAATTTCTCTCTTGTAAAACTGGAGCTGGGCGGTTTGAATTGGAAAGTCTAGTGAAGGGTGCGTTTCTCTTCTTCCGAAGTTTCATCAAAGTAAACCACGCCGTCTTCCGGAAAATATTCCTCGAAAATCACACTCACGTAACGATCCAGTTCTTCAAGGTATTTATCGATCATTTCCGGGGGCTGACCTTCTGCGATAAGGCTATTCATCATATTCCGAAGAAATAAAAGAACCCTGTCTTTAAAAAGTGTCCACCCCGCAATTTCTTCCCGAAGTACCATCGCGTTGTCTTCCATGATTTTCTTTTGTCGCACGGCTTCTTCAATGATTTGAATCCCATCGTCGTATGATGAAAACTCAAGAGACTGGCTTCCATCGGGGTATTTGATGTGTCCGTGAAGCCCACAATTGCAACGTTCGGCAAAAGCAACACGTTGAATGATAAATTTTGCGTTCACTTGTTCTACCTCCGTATATTCCGTATATTCTTTATTTATACTGCTCGTCCAAAGAACAAAAGTCAATTCTGCCAAGGTGCCATCCTGACGGAGTTTACGGCTTCTGCTATACTTTTAAACATGAAACAGCAGATAGTATTTATCCACGGTGGCGAAACTCACGATACCTATGAGCAGTATATTGAATATCTCAAGAGAAGTGAATTTGATCCTAAAAAAGAGGGTCAAAGAAGATGGAAACACTCTTTGGCAGAAAATCTTGGTGACGACTATGAAATCCTTATGCCACAAATGCCGAGCAAGCATAACGCCAAATATAGTGAATGGAAGATTTGGTTTAAAAAAGTAACCCCTTTTATAAAAGAGAACGCCATATTCATTGGACATTCTCTTGGCGGGATATTTTTAGCGAAGTACCTATCAGAAAATAAATTTTCCCAAACAATAAAAGCGACATTTCTAGTTGCGGCGCCTTTTGATGCGGAAGGCACAAATTATTCACCCGCTGATTTTATATTGCCCAAAAGCTTGGAAAAATTCCAAAAACAAGGCGGTACGATATATCTTTATTACAGCAAAGACGATGTTGTTGTTCCACTTAAGAATCGTGAGAAATATAAGAATGCATTATCTACCGCCCGCAGTGTTATTTTTGAAGACAAGGGACATTTCAATCAAGAAGAATTTGGAGAAATAGTGGATGAAATAAAAAAGATATGACTAAAAAAGAAATCATACAGCGTTTTAAAGATATCGGCGTAATTCACAAAGAACCCGTCAAACTAAGATCGGGAGACATGGCAAATTTCTATTGTGATATCAAGAAAGCGTATGGCTACCCTGATATTTTGAATGCTCTTGCAGATGAGGTTGGCAAATTGCTAACAGAAGACATCACGTGTGTTGCCGCTTCAGGATACGGCGGGTTGCCTCTTGCGGCACTTGTTGCAGTGAAGTTTAATAAAAAATTTATTGCGGTAAGGGATAAGCCCAAGGGTCACGGCAAGGGCGGTTTTATTGACGGCTACATCCCAAACGAAAAAGATAGTATCACCATCATTGACGACGTTCTTACCACAGGGAGTAGTATAAAAGAGACTTATGAGATACTTAAAGACACAAGGGAAAATATTAAAAATGCTATTGTGGTGGTGAGGCGTGGGGATGCCGAACTCCCTGTCCCGTATTCGTATATCTTTACGATTGACGAAATTATTAACGATTAAAATTTTTTTACGGAAGTTATGGATGATATCAAAAAATTAGAACAACTTGCACAGGAGACGATTAATGAACTTAAAATAATGCATCAACCAATTGTGCGCGTGTGCGGACCGCTCACCACAGGTGGTTTCGGTTATGAAGAGAATGCCCGCAGGCTCACTGCCGCAACTGCAGAACTTAAACGTCGTGGATATTCTGTTTTTGATTGGGAGCCGTCAGAGGCGCATATTAAAGATATGAATTTGCCACACAGTGTTGTCATGGAAAAATTCCACAAACCAGTTCTTGCGTCCGGCTACATAAAAACCGCATTCTTTTTGTCTAAATGGGAAGAATCAAAGGGAGCAACATGGGAAAGGAATTTTGCACGCGAAAATACCCACATGACTATTGAAGAATTTCCCGAGGAATGGTTTGAACACCCAAAGCCCTAGTCTTTTTTCTGCGCATATACGGAAATACTTCTGCGTTTCCATGCTTTGCCGTGGCGCGTGTGGCGATGTGATTTATTCGTTTTGTGAATTATGAAATACTCTCCGAGAAAATCGTAGATCTCTTTTTCAGTGAATACATGCTCTGAAACGCCGATGATCGGGTGGATGTACGAGCCCTCTTCTCCCGCAGGATTTTCGCGCAGAAACCGCTCTGCATGCTGATCCTCGTCTCGTAAAAATGTTTTAAAGAATAGCCATCCGTCAGGACGAAGTACGCGAGCGATTTCGCCAATGAGTATTTTTCGCTCTGCTTCCTTGAGAAAGTGCGAGGTCATCATATCAAGCACGATTGTTTGTGACTGGTCGGGGAGAGGGATGGGCCCTGCGATTGTGCGTGTTTCATATTCAAGCGGTAAGTCATTGCTTAAGCGAGTTGCTTGCGCAGTTGCTTCGTGTGAGATATCAAAACCAACACCATGACACCCAAATTGTTGCGCAAGGTAAATAAGATTGCGTCCATTGCCGCATCCAAGATCAAGGATTGAAATTGTTTTGTTGAGATATTTTCCTCCGTGTTGACGAGAGAGCCATCGAGTGAATTTGACCAGATCCTCACTCGGGTTACTTGAAAGCACAATATGCTCTTTGTTTTTATATTCTTTATTCCAAAACGCGCCACCCCGGCCCTTATTTCTGCCGGATTCGCGGATCTGTCTCTTCGCCTTTTTTCTACTCCAAGGTCTTGCCATAGGTCTTACTATATACCACGACCTTGGAATCTCACAAAGGGGAACGTCTCGCATTTAGAACATGTTTGCGATACACTAGACATCACACCATGAAAGATATAGCCCCAAAAACATATATTTATGGCAAACACGCGCTCATGGAAGCATTGCGCAACTCACCCCATGCGGTTGAGAAGGTGTTGCTTGCTCCGCAAGGTGAAGACAAAGAAGTGAGAGCACTTGCGAAGAGCGCCAATATTTCTGTCATAGATCTTTCCCCAAAAACAATGCTCCATGATATTGATTCATCCGCGGTGCATCAAGGAGTTATCGGACTGGTATCGCTTGGCAAGCTCGTCCGCGAATACCGTGAGTTTGTTGAGGGTCTGAAAATCGGCCCCGATTCGTCGCTTGTCATTTTGGGAGAAATACAAGATCCGCAAAATGTTGGCGCAATTATTCGTTCTGCCGCGGCATTTGGTGTTGCGGGCGTGCTTATCCCCGAACACAATCAGGCGCCGATCACGGGTACCGTGGTCAAAGTGTCCGCCGGCATGGCATTTCGCGTGCCCCTTGTCTCGATCGGGAATGTGAATACGACCGCACGCGACCTTAAGGAACGCGGTTTCTGGATCTATGGACTGCAAGGCGATGCGCCGCAAAATATTGCAACCGAAAAGTTTGACGCACCGGCGGTGTTCATTTTTGGCAACGAAGCAACCGGCATTCGTCTTAAGACGCGTGAACTTTGCGACATCCTCTTATCAATTCCTATGAATCCCGGGTGCGAATCCCTCAATGTTTCCGCGTCGGCTGCAGTTGCATTATATGCATGGAGCGCGCAGCACCCGCGAGCGCTCAAAAAAGATATTTAAGGGGAAAAAAGAGCAGAAACTAACCCTCAATATATGCCCCCACGGCAAGCCGACGGGGGTAATACTCGGAACTCGCTTCGGCCTCTACGGCACTTCCAATTTCTAGCTCGCTCTGCTCGCGAAATTTAGGTCGCTCGTACAAAAACGTGGCAGAGCCACGCGGTATTAACCTATATTAGCTCCTCGGCTCGGAAATGGAAATGCAGGAACATTTCCATTCCACTCGCTCTACGTCGCGAATAAACACTGAATCCATGGGCATTTTTACGCCTATAGACAGTAATGTTAATCGTCATATAATTAAAGGGAGAAAGGTCGATATAATTTTTTTTATTATTCGATCATATAGTAACTACTATGAAAGCATTGCATATCGTCACATTCGTCCTTGTCGTTGTAGGAGGTGTGAATTGGCTTCTTCTTGCGCTTACGGGCTGGGAAGTAGGTCAGCTTTTTGGCGGAATGGATGCAACTGTCTCGAAAGCAATTTATGTGCTTGTTGGACTCTCGGCAATTTATATTGCCGCAACACACATGAAGGATTGCAGGACGTGTTCCAGCGGACCCATGATGTAATTTAGGACACCCTTTACTCATCGTTAAAAAACGCCCCGATCGTCTCGGGGTGTTTTTTTGAGAGCGCCGTATGTTTCTCGCGTTGTTTTCTGGTACAATACAATCATTCATTATAATTGCAGATTGATATAACATGCCCACAGACAACAATCGCTCGGTTATTGATCTTCCCAAGGGAGTTTCGGGGCTTTCTCGTCACGAAGCGCAACAGCGTCTCAAACTATATGGATCAAACGAAATCATCCAGAGTAAAAAACTCTCTGTTGCGGCAAACTTCTTTCTGAAATTCAAAAATCCGCTCATTATCATCCTTATCATCGCTGCGCTCATCTCCGGATTTTTGGGCAACCGCATCGATTCGTTTATTATCATCGCGATGGTGATCTTGAGTGTTGCCATTGATTTCATCAATACGTATAAATCCCAAAGAGCGGCAGAAGCGCTTCGTGACCGCGTGAAAATTACCGCCACAGTTCTGCGAGAAGGGGTGCTGGCAGAAATCCCTCTTTCCCTCATTGTTCCCGGCGACGTGGCCGTTCTTTCTCCGGGCGATGTTATTCCCGCCGATGGAACAATTTTGCAGGCAAAAGACTTTTTCGTGAACGAATCGTCGCTTACCGGCGAATCGTTCCCTGTGGAAAAAGAAACAAGCTCGTCGGTGTTTATGGGGAGTAGTGTTGTGACAGGAAACGGTCTTATGTCAGTCCTCGCGACGGGAAGAAAAACAAAATTCAGTTCTATCGCCGAATCACTCACGCGTAAAGAAGAACCGAATGATTTTGATCGCGGAATAAAAGATTTCAGCGTTCTCATTATGAAGGTGATCCTCATCCTGGTCATCTTCGTATTTTTCGTCAACGCATTTAAAACATCAACCTCCCAACACCAACTCCTCGAATCATTCCTTTTTGCGATTGCCCTTGCAGTGGGGCTTACTCCGGAGCTTTTGCCGATGATTATTGCGCTCAATCTCTCGCGTGGTTCGCTCGTGATGTCCAAGCGGGGCGTCATCGTGAAAAAACTTTCAGCGATACAGAGTTTCGGGAGCATGGATATTTTATGCACCGACAAAACAGGAACGCTTACTGAAGATCGAATCGTGCTTATCAAGTGCGTGGACGGCTTTGGCGCGGAATCCGACAAGGTGTTTTTGTACTCATACGTGAATAGTTTTTATCAGAGCGGGTTTTTAAACCCCCTTGATTCTGCCGTCGTTGATTTCAAAAAACTTCACACGAAAGAATATAAAAAAGTTGACGAAACACCCTTTGACTATATCCGCAAGCGCAACATGGTGGTTGTCGATGGTCCGGAAGGGAGGCTCCTCATTACCAAGGGAGCGCCGGAAGAGCTTTTGCAGGATTGCGGTTTTTACGCCGATGGCGCGACTCCGCTTACGGAAGATATCGAAAAGCGTATCTACGGGCAATATCAAGAATTGAGCAAAGAAGGATTCCGCGTACTTGCAGTCGGGATTAAAAAGATTCACGAAACAAAAAAAGTCTATGGGAAAAACGAAGAGCACGATATGGTATTTGCGGGGTTTATCGCCTTTCTTGACCCTGCGAAAAAAACAGTTGCCGAAACGCTCGGGAAACTCGAAGAGTATGGAATTGAAATTAAAATTATTACCGGGGATAACGATCTCGTAAGTCAGAAAATTGCCCGTGACATAGCGCTCCCGGTGAAAGGGGTGCTTACGGGAAGTGAAATAGAAAAGTTAAGCGACGACGCGCTCCGCATCAAAGCAGAAGAAACGACGATTTTTGCTCGCGTGTCGCCGGATCAAAAAACAAGGATCATCAGGCTTCTTCAGAAAAACAAACACGTCGTTGGATATATGGGGGATGGCATCAACGATGCCCCTGCGCTTAAGGCGGCGGATGTCGGTATCTCGGTCAACAACGCCGTTGACGTCGCAAAAGAATCAGCGGACATTATTTTGATACACAAAAGTCTCAAAGACCTTGTTGATGGAGTGATTGAAGGAAGAAAGACATTTTCCAATACCATGAAATATCTTATGATGTCGCTTTCATCAAATTTCGGCAATATGTTTTCAATGGCGGGCGCATCGCTCTTCATTCCGTTTTTGCCGATGCTTCCGACGCAGATTCTCCTCAATAACCTTATCTATGACAGCTCACAGCTTGCGCTCTCTATGGATAATGTCGATTCTGCCGACATTAAAAAGCCGCGGAAACTGGATATGGGATTTATTAAAAAATTCATGATGATCTTCGGTCCCCTAAGTTCCATATTCGATATCGTCACGTTCCTTGTGCTGCTCCTCGTCTTTCATTTTATCGAAAGCGATTTTCAGACAGGATGGTTCCTTGAATCCCTCGCGACACAGACGCTCGTGATCTACATGATCCGCTCGCGATTCTCGTTCTTCAAAAGCAAACCCAGCATCGCGCTCGTTATAAGTACACTCGCAGCAGTTGGAATAGGGTGGGGAATCGCGCAGAGCTCGCTTGGGGCAGTGTTTAATTTCAAACCGCTTTCTCTTTTGGCGCTTCTCACGATCGGAGCGATTGTTTCCGCGTATCTTATGGCAGTTTACTTTGCAAAGCAGTGGTTTTACCAGAAGCTTCTCAAGGATTACTAGGGTACCGTTTCCTATATTTTTAAGATTTTATTCGTAATTGTTTTTTACGACATTTACCGGGATTGCAAAGCCGATGTTGCTTGGATATTACTCCAACAGGAAGACTTGACAGTCTAATCATAACATGCTTCAATCTAATTTAGATTTAAGTACCCCCACAATCAAACATATTCACACTCTAAGGAGAACCCCATGTCTTTGACTGGACATTTGATTTTTGCTGTTGTATATAATCCATATAATGTTTTTCATCAACACCTTATTGGTCGTTTTGCTCTTCTAGAGAAATTAATCCCTTCTCTAAATGATGTTTCTGTGGCAATAACAGCTGAAAACATTCGCTTCTACAAATTCAAAGAAGGATCAGAAATAGAAATGCGAGTAAGAATAAAGAACAACCAACTACTTTGTGCTGTCGGTGAAGATCGACATAGTAACGAAGGGACTTTATTTTATCTCACAAGCGGCTTAAATCGTGATCATCCATGGGCGTGGCTAGACGAAAAAGGAGAAACATGGCTAACCACAGAAGATTTCGGCCGGTATCTAACCAATCTCAAGCATCTTCTGATCGCGTAATTTCAACAAAAGCCCCACTTCAGTGGGGCTTTTTACCAAGGCAGCAAAATGCATACCTCACAAACCTTTTATTATAAAGTAAGGTTTGTGAGTAAATAAATAAAACTCATTAAAAACTTTGACTATTTCACTTTCTTAATGTAGTATATGGCATTAATCCCGTGCGAGGGATTTTTTCATTATGGAGATTCGAAATATAGCTATTATTGCTCACGTCGACCACGGGAAGACCACGCTCACTGACGCGATCATGCGACAGACAGGGATGTTTACGGAAGGGATGAGTATGGATGTAAACGCGCTTGAACAAGAGCGCGGCATTACGATATACGCCAAAAACACCGCCACATTCTATAAGGATACTAAAATAAACATTGTAGACACTCCCGGCCACGCTGACTTTGGTTCCGAAGTGGAGCGTGTGCTCCGCTCGATCGATTCAGTGCTTCTTGTGGTTGATGCACAGGAAGGGCCAATGCCCCAGACCCGTTTCGTACTCAAAAAATCCCTTGAATTGGGACTGAAGCCCATCGTAGTGATAAATAAGATCGACAAACCCGCAGCTGATATAGAACGTACCCACGATCAGGTGCTTGAACTTTTTATCGATCTTGGCGCAAACCACGACCAGCTTGATTTTCCCGTTATATACGCGATTGGCCGCTCGGGAATTGCAAAGAAAAACCCCACCGATGAATCGAAAGATTTAACCCCGCTTCTTGATATGATCCTTGAAAAAGTTCCCGCCGCGCCTTCGCAAACCGACCTTCCTTTGCGTGCTCAACCGTTTAACCTCGCGTACGATAATTTTCTCGGGCGTCTTGCGGTTGTTCGTGTGTATGAAGGAGTTATCCATGTCGGTGATACGGTGTATGTGAAAAATTTCAACCACCCCAACGAAACTCCCAAGAGCGGGAAGATTACAAAACTCTTCACGTTCCATGGCGTTACGCGGGAGGAGTCAAAAGAAGCATCTGCTGGAGATATTGCGATGATCGCCGGCATTCCCGGTATTTATATCGGCGATACGATCTGTAAAGAACCTGGACAAGAACCATTACCCGCGATCAAGATCGATGAGCCGACCATCGCACTTAATTTTTTGGTGAACAATTCTCCGTTTGCGGGACGCGAAGGAAAATTCGTAACATCGCGCCAGATCCGCGAACGGCTCGAGAAAGAACTTGAGGTCAATGTTGGACTTCATGTTGACTTTGGCGCGAACGATACATTCAAGGTGTATGGGCGAGGAGAGCTTCATATTGCCATCATGCTTGAAAACATGCGTCGTGAAGGGCACGAGCTTCAAGTGTCACAGCCGCAAGTGATCATCAAAGAGGAAAACGGAAAAAAGCTGGAACCATTTGAAGAAGTTACGATCGATGTTCCCGCGGAATTTCAGGGAACCGTCATTGAGAAAATGGGGAAGCGTGCCGCACAACTTCAAGATATGAAACAGCACGGTAACACTTCGCGCCTCATTTTCGAGGGTCCCACACGAGGATTATTGGGATATCGAGGACAATTTGTGATCGATACGAAAGGCGAGGGAATCATGGCAAGTCGCGTTATCGGGTTTAAGCCGCACGTGGGAGAAATAGAGAAGCGCGCAGTGGGATCGATGATGTCTATGGCAACAGGAAAGGCGACCGGCTACTCGCTATGGAATCTCCAGGAACGTGGTACGCTGTATATTGACCCTAATACGGAAGTATATGAGGGGATGGTCATCGGCAATACCTCAAAAGGTGAGGAAATGGTGGTAAATCCTATCAAAGGGAAACAGCTTACGAACGTCCGTTCATCAGGGAATGATGACGCGATAGAGCTTGTTCCTCCGTACATTCTCACTCTTGAACGCGGTCTTGAAACAATGACGGAAGACGAATACCTCGAGATCACTCCCAAAAGCATCCGTCTCCGCAAACAATATCTTACCGAAATCGACCGAGCGCGCGCACGCAGAACGGTCTAATTATAGGTTCTATCAGCGCATAACTAATAACAACTATCTATGTATAAAAAATCATTCGGATCAAGTGGTCCCAAAAAATCATACGGAGGAAAAGGTGGAGGAGGGCATTTCAAAAGAGGTTCTTCTTTTGGGCGCAGTGGTGGCGGGTCACGCGGGGGAGGTTTCTCGCGTGGAGGAGGGGGCGGAAGACGCTTCACGGGGCAGAGAATTGACGTGTCGCGTTTCATCAGCAAGGCGACGGTGACAGAAGAAGTGAAGGACTATAGTCCGGAGCATTCGTTTGCAACGTTTAACATTCACGAAAAACTCAAAGAGAATATTCTTAATAAGGGATATGTTTTACCGACGCCCATTCAAGACAAAGCCATTCCGCACATTCTTCTAGGGAAAGACATGGTTGGAGTTGCAAATACGGGCACAGGAAAGACTGCTGCGTTTCTCATTCCCTTCATAAACAAAATTCTCCACAGTTCTACCGAACAGATTTTGATCGTCGCTCCTACGCGAGAACTTGCCACGCAGATCAACGATGAATTCATCGGATTTGCGCGGGGGCTCGGTTTATTTTCAGTGGTGTGTATTGGTGGAGCCAA
>Ga0209518_1004806_pt1 | contig 10602 bp, 24 predicted proteins | sample RifGroB1_FD_183993 | JGI IMG/M metagenome (GOLD analysis project Ga0209518, IMG submission 183993) | Groundwater microbial communities from Rifle, Colorado, USA - Groundwater B1 (SPAdes) (version 2) | ecosystem: Environmental > Aquatic > Deep subsurface > Groundwater | place: Rifle, Colorado... | reverse complement strand
GATTGAAGCCGGTGGGTCGATTGAAGCCGGTGGGTCGATTGAAGCCGGTGGGTCGATTAAAGCCGGTGGGTCGATTGAAGCCGGTGAGTGGATTAAAGCCGGTGAGTCGATTGAAGCCGGTGGGTCGATTGAAGCCGCAAGAGGAGGAATTACTTGTGGTCTGACAATAACCTGTAATGGATTGTTGAAATTTGCCCTGAAACTTTTTGCGGGTGTTTCTCCTTATCCATGGAATAGTGATTGCGAAAATACTGTCACTTGTGGAAAATTAGAGGGAGTTGTTGTATATGGCACAGTGATTGAAACAGGTATCAGGGAAGAAAGGGAAACGATTAATATCGGTGGCGAAACTTACGAAGTTACGGATGAATTGAAAAACGCTCTGCATAACTTGAAGAAAATATAATTTATATAAATAAGATTAGGAGAAATAAAATGCATTATCATCTTGAAGTAATTATGCCGCCATCGAATTGGATATGCGTAACGGTTGATTATCATTCTTAATGTGCATGGCGCTCAAGGTAACGTTTTCGGGAGTTGGTGTGTAGGGTGGGGTAAAGGGTGTAAACGTGGCGTGGTGGGCTTACTGAATAGATTCTCGGCGATATTAGACAAGAGGTGAGGAAATGAGTAGAACTCCGAAAAATAAAACTGAGAAAGGTGGTGTTGTAATTCCGGTATCCGCCAATGTTGAATCCGTCAAAGGGAATACGGGAATAGTAAATGAGGGGTCTGGGGTAGGGGTAGGGGTAGGGGTAGGGGTAGGGGTAGGGGTAGGGGTAGGGGTAGGGGTAGGGGGAAATTGTGCTGAAAATTGTCAAGGAATTGTCCCGGAAATTCCACCAGAAAAGCCAAAGGGAGAACCACTGCTTAAGAAGGTGTTTGAGTGCGGAGCCAGGATTGTGGGTCTGGCTGGGTCTGGCAGTTCTGGGAAAACAAATTGTTTAATTTATTTATTACTGGACTTCCATCAACATTGTCCAGATATTGAAATTTATGTTTATGGTTTAGGCGAATTTGTTACTAATTGGACAATTAAAAATCTTAATGCTATTGAAATTTCTTCAATAGATCATTTAAGTTCACGAAGCAATTCTATAATTTGTATTGATGAGTGCCATTTGCTCAATTTATCGTCCAGAAAACATCAAGAGGAAATTTCAGCATTTGCGGCATTTATTAATCATAGCAATAATTTTTGTATTCTATCTACGGCAAATACAAGGGAGTTCAATTTAAATTTGGGTTCAATCGTGGACAAGTGGTTGATCAAGACCTTAAAATTTGATTCTCTGATTAACGGCTCTCCACTCAAAAAAGCATTGATAAACTATAGAGGAAGGTTTAAGAGGTTAAAGGATGTTATAGTTCCAATTGGGAAGCTTCTTATTCTTTCTGAAGATAGGGAGGTTATTTTAGATATTCCATATCTAAAGGAAATTGATACGAAGATGAATTTGTCTGATTTATTTTCTTGTAATTAAAACGAATTAAGAGGAATTAAAATGACAACCCAAATACATCAAATAAATTATGACGACCTTATTTGTGAAGTGATTAAGAAGGAAATAGTTTGTTCTTATGGTAATGGATCTTACAAAACACTTCGCCTTTGTATTGACCTTGAAAAGATGGATATATTTTTCGAGGTGGAAGATGGTTATAATGAAATTTATGCAATAGATTCTTTGCAGGAGGCAATAGATAAATACAATTCTATCAATTAATTCCTTGCCAAACACCTAAACATTTAGTAAAATATAATTGCGCTGAATATCTCAGCACTTAAATCCGGTTCTTGGAGCCGGTAGGGAATCTTGGATTTCTTCAATTTAAGGAGGTAGTAAAATGAAAGTTCAAATCGAGAGAAGCAAAGAATTCGTAACAAAGTTGATGATTGAGACGGGGGTGAACCATAACCAGCCAATCCAAGTTGAGGTAGATCCCGCAAGTCTCTCGAAGGAAGTCAGAGAGGCGATTATTAAATATCATGAAAAATACCCTGAGACCATTAATTCTTTCTGGTACGATAAGAATGGTGATATTACACAGGCAGGAAAATCTTCTGAAAGCTGCGTATATTTCTACCTTGACGCAAAGGAAGAGGATATTGTCCAAGAGGATGTAAATACTGTCCTCCTGAAGGCTCTTGACAAAATCAAGAATGAAATTAAACCTAAGCTAATTGAAAAAGAAAATAAAAAGAGTCAGGAATTCGAGCAGAGAATCACTGACTTTCTGAACAATAAAGATATTAGGGTAAATAATATCTGGGCAGAATACGTTGATCTTCCTTATGTTGGAAGAATTGATGCTAAAAATTGTACCAGATATAATGAAGTCCGGGAAGTAGCGGAACGCCGCCTTGCAGGAATCAAAGCAATGAACGAAAAACGCACCATGATTGAAGAAGAAAAGAAACAGAAAATTGCCCAGGAAAAGAGAGATACTATTAATAATTGGGTAGAAACATTCGGTGACGGCAACCAGAAAGGCCGCTTGAAGTTGAACCTTCTCCCAGATGATGAAGTCCTTGCTGAAATCAGAGACGCCGTTTTTGCGGAATTGGGCAGCTTTCCCAGATACGAGAAAATCAAGGGCGACGAAATTTCTTGCTCATGTAAGTACGACGATCAAGAAATTGAATTCAATGTAACGGATTCTGATTCAGCAACGCCAGAAGATTTTGAACTGCTGAATAGGATTATGGGGATTATGCCCAATGCGAAAGTTGTTCTCAGGGATCATATCGGATTCTGTGAGAGGTGTCATAATAATGACATACCAGATGGTGAAATCCAGAGAAAGTCAATTCTGGTAACAGTTGAACATGGTGGCTTTACACTTAGCCGGGAATATAGTGTTTAGGTGTTGGCTTGATTAAGGATATTTAGTATAGTGGATTATGGTTATTTAATTGCGAAGCGGCTTTGCCCATTAAGGTTCCAGCCTTGGGTGAAGCCAGTTGGGGCACGAAGCGACTATAAACGAAAGGAGTGCGTGAAAGGGCAACCTATAGAGCGGCTGGGACGAAACGCCAGCGCCGGAGTCGTAACCGGCATCTTCTAAATTAAAACAAAGGAGAAAACAATGAACGAAATCAAGAGAGTGGAAGGATGTACTGACCAACACTTGTGTTATCTTGACGATTTAAGGGAGTCAGGAGCCTGTAATATGTTTGGTGCATCGGTATTCTTGGTGGACGAATTCGGAATCAGTAAGAAATTAGCGATTGAAATTGTAGGATTTTGGATGAAAACTTTTGATCCGAATAAATAAGACTTGTTAAAAGGAGAATTAAAAGTGGATATTCCTATATTAAATTTCTTTGAAGATCCTGGCCATGGTTGGCTGGAGGTCTCTTTGTCTTTGTTGAAGCAAATGGATATTAACAAAAAAATCTCATCTTATTCCTATTTTAAAAATGAATTTGTCTATTTAGAAGAAGATTGCGATATGAGTTTGTTTTTAAATAAATTAAAAGAATTAAAACTTTCTGAACCTGAAATTGTTCGAAGGTTTTCTAATCACGATTCACCTGTTAGGAACTATAAAAGTTACAATGAAGGAAGTTTATTTTTATACGAAAACTCGTTCAAAGAGGAGAATTAAATTGAATAAGAAAGAACTAACCTCACTGGTGGATGAAGCCGCTGCCATCGACCTCCAAATTAAAGAGCTTGAAACAAAGATCAAGCCATTAAAGGAGAAGATTAAACAGTATGTTGAAAAGGATTTTACCGATTCAGAATTGAAAAGCGGTGTCACTCTTCTCGGAAATAACTCTGTAGTTAAAATTTCAGGTGCCGATAAGAGGGAAGACGCTGACCCGGAAACGGTATTCAATTTTCTGCTTAAACGTAAACTGGAGCATAGATTCATTGATTGCGTCAAGATTGAGGTAAAATCTCTTTCTGCAATTATCGGGGATGAAGAATCAAAGAAACTCAGGCCAGTAGCTGGGTTGACGCTAAGACAGTCGTTTTCCAAGAGGTAGATCATGAACCTTCAACAATTCGCAACAGAAGCAGGAGTGGAAATTACCACTTGTGATCCTGATTGGGGCGGCACTATCGCCTATATGGAGAAAGATTATCCCGATACGAGGGTTTGTGGGTTTAGGACTGAAAATTCAGCATACAAACATTGGTTCGTTTCGGAATTTGGTGAAAGTCACGCAAAGGCGATTCTGAAATTACTTAAACTGACAGAAAGAAAATCCAAAGTTAAGAGGAAAGTTTAATTTAAAGGAGAATTAAAATGGCTGTTTGTGATTATTGTAAAGGCGAAATGATGGAAGTCGATAGCTGTATTGACGCTATGATTGAATTTCCCGATGGCGAAGTTCTTCCATCCTCTACTTATCACGGCTATGAAACAAGCGGCAGATGCCATGATTGTGGGATTAAACATGGTGGATTTCATCATCCTGGTTGTGACGTAGAGCAGTGTCCAAGATGTAAAGGGCAGTTGATTTCTTGTGGCTGTTTCTGGGAAGAGGATAACGACGCAGTTTAATTTGTATAGCGAAGGCAAAATTGTCAAAGAATTGTCTAAAGAATTTCCCAAAAAACCGCAAAATTTGACGAGGAATAAATCATGAGCACCCAATCGACTAGAGCCATCACCAGACAGTCCGCTATTGATAGGGATTTTGAAGACATTCTGAAAAATGAAGTACAAGAAGGGCTTTTCAATGGCAATTAAAATTTATTGCGCAAGTTGTACTATTTATTTAGGCTCAATCCTTGAAGGAAGCAAATTGAAAAAAGGGATTGCGTTTTTGTGCGATAATTGCAATACTATCAGAAAGGCGGATGACTTAAAAAGGACCACCTCTAAGCCAGCCGAAATGCCGGAATTTTTCAGTGACCTATTCGGAAAAGGATTCAAAATATGAACGCTTACGTTTATCCTTCACCTCTATTTGAAACTCATATTGGTAGATATGAACCTAGTATAAGAAAAGAAAGAATTAAAACTAAATTCGTTAAATCTGAAACAATTAAAAACAAAGCGCAACGAATTATTAGAACTATCGGTGCCAATTCTGGTATCGTCCAAAACAAGAAATTGCTTATTCAAATTGATACAACTACATACAATCTTGAATTGGCTTACTTTGGGATTCCTGAAGATACGCCAGAAGGTACTGAAATTAATCTAATCCCAGAAGAAATTGAAAAATGTCAGTACAAGAATCTTAATTTCGGTAAGTTGGGATTTGAGAAAATATTTTATTCCGCCGATTGGTGGGGCAATGGCCAGTTTATTTTGAAGGGTGAAAAGCCAAGGGATAATGAAGGATTCCCAGAGCAGGATATAACAGACAGTATAAACCAGCTTACTCACAGTCTTCCGACAACAGACCACCTTAGTTGGAATAATATCATAAGACTCGGTGAAGAGGTCGGCGATGACCTGCTTAAATTTGCAGATAATATTTATCTTAAAACGGCTTTCGTCCAATTCGTTGAAAAGAACACGACAGGAGAATTGACTTTTAAGATTAAATTAGATATAAATGGCGATAACGACTGGCATAGTCCAGTTTACGTTTATTCGGATGGTGCAATAGTTGCACTGATTATGGGTTACAAAGCAGACTATATTAAGGTTGACAATATCGGGATTTTGCCGTATAAACCATCAAGGAAGTTTTAAGGGGAAAGTATGGATAGCTATGAATTCAATAAATATAGAGAAATTTGGTGTAAATTACATAAAACTATTGACAATTCATTAATGGGTGAATCACAAGATACGAGGGAATATGTCATAGATAGTTTAAGCGAGCATTTTGATTTTTTAGAACATATGTATATAGAAAATGTTATGGGGAATACCGATTATGAATTATGAGGATATTCATAAAGAAATAGAATTGATAGGAGAGGAAATAAAACGGAGAACTGAAGAAGCATTCGTTAGAAATCCAGATTCAATTCTTCTTGTGCAACCTTGTACTGGATTATTGACAGAGGAAGAGACAAATAGACTTCATGAATTAAAAATGATGCTTCCTACTTTTGCGGAAATGAGAGAACAAGCACAGAAGAATATAGCAGAGAGAATTGCAAAAAGGAGAAACAATGCCAATTTCAAATAACGTGATGAAAATGAGTGAATGGGAAAGTGTGCCAGCAATAACTTATAGGTTAGGTTGCGATTGCGGCTCCCCAGAATGTGATATCCGGCTATCGGTCGAAGTCGATCATGATTATCTTACGCTTCTTTTCTACAAGAAACTAATCAGTGCAAATTATTCAAATAGTAGATTTAAGAATTTCTGCTGGCGGATTAAATCAGCGGTGAAAATTCTGTTTCTTGGTTGGATTGAGGCAGAAGAATGTTTGATGCTCAGAGGGGAAGAACATATTAATAGTTTTATTCAGGCTCTGGAAGAAGGGAAGACATTTATCAGGGAGAACCAGAAATGAGCAATCTCACTGAAATAGTTACGAAATTGAATAAGATAGAAAATGAAATTAAATCTACTGAATCAGATATCAAATCACTCGAAAAAGAGAAAGTGATGAAGTTGGTAAAGGAATTGAAATATTATCTAAAGTTATTCACTAAGGAATACAACGACCCTGATTTTCAGGCAGAATATGAGGTTGGACATCTTAAATTTGTTTTAAGTGAATCAATTAGAAATATAGAAGGTAGAATTAAATGAAAAATACATTTAATGAGCAATATGAAATAACTTATGATTACAAGAAGCCTGATGGGTTTTGGGCAATCTCTGCAAAAGAAACAGTAATGGTTGAATGCCAGCATGGCGTAAATGAGAAGAATAACCACAATAAAGCGAAAGAAATTTTTGAGTCTAATCATCCAGAGGCAAGGGTTCATTCTGTGATGTATTGTTAATTAAAGGAGCAAAAATGAAAACTGCAAGATTTTATACAACTAGTAGGGATAAAAAGAAAGCGTTATGGGTTCAGGTAGAAGGCCAAAAACCTTTTAATATCTGGGATCTATCAAATAAAGAATTGACTCCTGACGTTGAATCGGCTATAATTTCAGCATTTCAGAGGGGTTGTGAAGCTAAAGAAGAGGAAGACATTCGAGCAGTTAGAAATAGTATTATTCCTGAATTATTCTTTTCGGTGGAATAAAATGCGAGTCTGGGACATTGACCCTAAACATATCAGTTCAAAACGCCTCCAAGGAGAACATTTAGAAATCCATACTATGTTCTCGGTTATCCTGAATAACAAGAAAGGATATTCTCTGCATCCAGAAACAATACGTTGGAAGGGTAAATTACCTGCTTTAAAAATAAGGCATAGCCTAGTGGTTTCTGAATTAGAGAAAAGGGGAAAGTTCCAACACAAGTCACTATTGCCTGATGTTGACGGGAGAGCAATTCAAGATTCTTTAATTTTAGATATTCCTGACCAAATTGAATTACTTAAATCTAAAGGAGCCTGGGATGAAAGAAATTAAACCATTAAACGATTCAGAACTGCATCCAGACTGGATTAGTTGGGAAAATTTTCTAAATCAATGCGAAATCAGGGATACTTATGAAGGGATTATTTATTATGGGATGACAAATTGTAATTATATTTTATTCCCTACTGGAGACTTAATTCAAAGTTATGGCTATCATGGGTATGGATTAATGTCTAGGATTAGGGAAGAAGGATCGGAAAAAATTCTAAATAAGATAAAATATGATAGAGCTGAGATTAAGAAGATAATGGAAGGAACATTTATTTGGGGAACATAGGGAATTACATAAACACCTCCATAATTTCGAGAAAAAGCACTCTATTTATGGGAGGATATCACCCGTTGTCCAGATTGAACCTGAATCTATGCAAACCAGGCATGATGAACTAGCGGCTGAAATGGTACGCCGTGGAGGTAATCACAAATCACCTTATACTCAACCTAATTTAGATTATTTATCTAGTCAACACCGTTATGCAGTTGTTGATCAGGAAGTAAGTATAAGGGATTTAAAATCCCGATGTCCTGATTGTTTTAATTTCTTTAATTTAGAACTAAAACGAGCAGAAAAATTATTAAAAGCTAAATCCAAACCGCAACCGATTGTAGAAGTATCAGGATTGGGTTTATTTGATTTAGATTAGAAGGAGGGATTTATGAGATGTTTTGAATGTGATAGCGATCCTTGTCATTGCCATGGAAATCCATGTAACCCAGAAAATTGCGAAGTTACAGAGGAATTAGAAAGGTGGAAAGGATACCACGATGATTGTATGAAAGCTCTTCTAATTGAAACAGATAGGATTCACTCAGCATGGCTTGAAATTAAAAGACTGGAAAAAATTCCTCTTCATGTTGAAAAGATTAAATTTCTCGCGACCTATCTTCCAGAGGGAATTTCTGATGAAGAAGCAATTGATTTTGTTCGATTAATAGAAAAAGAACACGGGATAGTCTAAATGAAACAACCAGTAACATTCTGGGAAACCGGATACCATTTATATTTGATTCCCTATAAAATGAAATCTCACTGCAATCAACAACCAAGAGATATTCTTCCTGGTTGCAGGTCAAGTTGGTATCAGGTATATGATTTAATTAATTTAAATTTACACGCGGGAGAATGGTGTGAAGAAGAAATTGATATTCAGGATTATTTGAATCAGTGTAAAGAAAAAGAATTACAGATTAAGAGATATGAATTAAATAGAAATATCAAAGAAACTATTTCAGGTGTTGAGTGGTTATATTCTGAAACCGCTGATTTGATTAAGAAAATGAGGGAGAGATGAAAGATAAATTACTGATTGTCAATCGACAAGACACAGCAAAGACTCATTACCACAGTCCTAAAGATATTGGGTCATGGTTGTGGGGTAGGCAGTTATCTAATTATCTCCTGTTTGTTATTAAACCAGATGGAGATGCAAAACAAATTATTCTTGAGACAGCAGAGATTACCAAGATTCAAAAAATTATTGATAATATATTTAAGGGAAATTAAATGATTGATAATACAGTAAATAAAGTGGTGCTTAAGCATACCGATCCAACTTGCTTAGAAATCCTAAGTGGCGTAGAGGTGTGCCGGGAAGTAACTACATTCAAAAAAGAATATTGGGTTCCTGGAAAATTTTCAAAGCAAAAAAAAGAATACGACGCTAACTTTGTTTCTAAATCTGGGAAGCAATTTTTTATTTATGCAGGATTTTTAAATAGAATAAAAACACTCTGCCAAATTAAAGGAATTGAGTTCCAGGAGGTTGGGGAACGCCTTAGATTTGAAGCAGTAAGAGAACCAAAATTAGAAGGGATTGAGTTCCGGGATATTCAGATTGAATCAATTAAACAAGTAATTAAACACCAAAATGGAATCCTAAACCTTGCCACGGGGTCTGGAAAAACCGTAACTATAGCGGCAATTCTGAGTTGTTTTAATAAACCCAGAATGCTATTTCTCGCACGGAATAATGATTTGGTTCAACAGGCGGCAAAAGTGTTCCGTGGGTTCGATTACGATGTCTGTTGCATTGGGGCAGGAAATAAGGAAATAACGGCACCTATCGTGTGTGCTACAGCGCAGTCTTATAAAAATTTAGATTTAATTAAGTATTCGGATTCATTCGATATTATTACGATTGATGAGGCTCATATAGGGGTAAAACAGGGATCTGAATACGAAAAAATATTGTCAAATACTCTTGCACCGATAAGAATTGCGCTCACTGCTACTGTACCAGAAAAATTTGAGTCAGCTCTTTTTCTGGAGGGTATTATTGGGGAAATTTTAGTTCGTGCTGGGACAAAGGCGGGAGTGGAGGAAGGCATATTGGCTAAAGCGAGTGTTGAATTGTTAGTGATCCCAGAAAATAAGAATCTAAAAGATTTGCGCGATTTCCAAACGATTTATAAGCAAGGAATCGTCTCAAACGAAATTAGGAATAAAATTATAGCTAAAGCGGTAAAAAAAGAAGTTGATTCCGGTGAAAATTGTTTGATATTTTGTGTAGAACTTGATCATATCCAGAACTTAAGTAGAATTTTTTCAGAAATGGGAATAATTCATGAATGTGTTTTTGGGGATGTTAGTATTGAAGAGCGATTAAGGATTAAAAATGAATTAAATAATTCTGACCTTCGAGCCGTCATCTCCTCGGTGATCTGGGCACAAGGGCTCGACTTGCCCAACCTCTCTGCCCTTTTTAATGCCAGCGGCGGCAAATCCTCCGAGGTTTTGGTACAGAAGGCAGGGCGCGTTCTTCGTGTCACAGATACAAAGAAAACTGCTAAAATATATGACTGTCTTGATCAATCACCACCTATCCTTGCAAGTCATTGCGTTAAGAGAATTGCAGCAATGGTCCAGAACGGGTGGCTATAATTTCATCTTTGTGCGAAGAGGAGAATCCAAAATGAAAACATGCCAGAACGACCACCAGATGATTGTATTCGATTCAGGAAGTTGCCCATTGTGCAAAGCACTTGATGAAATAAGTGTCCTTGAGGATATGTTAAAAGAAACAGAGGAGAATAAAAATTTAGGAACAGTTACGATAGTTGAAAATTTTGAATCTGCTGGTCGTCTTTGTTATCCAGAAATGTGTAATATCCGTTCTGAGATTGAATGTCTTA
>Ga0209518_1004805_pt1 | contig 10603 bp, 11 predicted proteins | sample RifGroB1_FD_183993 | JGI IMG/M metagenome (GOLD analysis project Ga0209518, IMG submission 183993) | Groundwater microbial communities from Rifle, Colorado, USA - Groundwater B1 (SPAdes) (version 2) | ecosystem: Environmental > Aquatic > Deep subsurface > Groundwater | place: Rifle, Colorado... | reverse complement strand
AAAAAGAACGGTCAGCAAATTGGCTGGCAGAAATTATGTGGTTCATGTTTTGCGCTTATAGTTTTCTTTATGAGTATAGAGCAGATTGCCCTTGTGGATAGTATAGAGCACCTGGCCGGGGAATTCCACTCCTTCGAATGGCGACCATTTGCATTTGGTTTTCAAATCGGCCGTAGAAACAGTTGCTGGAGCGACAGGATCAATAATAGTAAAGGAAGCAACGTACCCTTCTTCGATTTTTCCGTAGCGAAGATCGTCAAATCGATTCACAAATCGACCCGGATTATACGCACAGATTCTGGCAATATCCTGGGGCGTAAAGTTGTGCTCCTCCATAAGCCAGGTCGCGAACGCGCCGTAAGTGTCTAAATGCGGCATTCCGGAAACTCCCTTTTCTTTCTCATCTCGCGTATGGGGCGCGTGGTCAGAAGCCAAAAAATCTATGGTGCCGTCGCGCAAAGCTTCAATGAGCGCAAGCCTATCTCCCCTGCTCCTGACTGGCGGGTTTACCTGCAACCATTTGCGGTTTTTTTCGGTTAGCATCGATGCTTCAAAATATAAATGATGCGGCGTAACTTCACACGTTACGGGAACGTCCCGAAGTTTTGCGTTTTTAATTTTCTCAATTCCTTCTTTAGTGGAACAGTGGCAAATGTTTCCTTGAAGCTTATATTTTTCAATAAGCAACAAGGCAAATTCTATTGCGCTGATTTCTGCTTCTGGCGGACGCGCATATTCTTGAAGCATAGCCGGATTTTCACAATGAAAACTTACGAAACACTTCTCGTAATGCTTAACTGTTTGTTCAAGTTGGGCGAAGTTTTTGAAAAATAGTTCTCCTACTGAAGGCCCCATAAATACTTTATAAGGGACAGCAAAAGATAGAGGTCGAGTACCGGGCCCAACTGCCGCATACAACAAAAAGTTAATTGGTTTGTCCTCCGCGAGATTTTTCTTTGCGAGATACGTTGCATCATCTATCGGCGCCGCAGGATTGTTCGGCATATCTGCTGCGCATACTACGCCGCCCTGCAGGGCGGCCTGTGCGGCGGTATCGAAATCTTCTTTATGCACTTGGAGCTTGCTGGTATCTTCTCTCGCATGGACGTGAAGATCTACAAAACCAGGAAAGATAATCCCCTTTTCTACTATAATATCTGCCTCGCCCAAAGGCTCTGTTATCTTTTTGATAGTGCCAGTGCTTTCGTCAATTTCGGCGCGTCCATAAAAACTGCCGTCGAAATTTGCAAAATTACCTTCAATAGCGCGTATGTTCTTTGCCAACACACTCATGCTAGTTTAACGCGTCCTTCTTTTATGCGTTTTATTAATCCCGGCCCTTCGTAGATAAGTCCGGTATACACTTGGAGGAGAGACGCGCCTGCGCGGATTTTTTCTGCGGCATCCTCGGCGGAAAAAATTCCACCGGCGCCGATAATCGGAATTTCGCCATGCGAACCCTCATAAAGATAGCGAATTATCTGGTTTGTTTTTTCTGCAACTGGTTTTCCGCTTATGCCTCCCTCGCCTATTTTCGCAATCTGGTTTTTAGACGTCTGCAGTCCGTCGCGCGAAATAGTGGTGTTGGTGGCGATAACTCCGGAAATACCCGTTTCGTTTACTACTGCAATAATGTCATCGAGCTGCGCAAAATTCAAATCAGGAGCTATTTTAAGAAAAATCGGCTTTTTGTCCGCGTTAATTTGCTGAAGGCGGCTCAAAATCGCAACGAGAGCATTTCTGCTTTGCAGTTCTCGAAGATTTGGTGTATTGGGCGAACTCACGTTTACGGTGATGTAGTCGACATATCGGTGTAAGCGCTGAAAGCATTTTGCATAATCATCGGCGGCTTTCTCGTTAGGTGTATCTTTGTTTTTCCCAATGTTCGCCCCGAGAATGATGGAAGATTTCCGGCGCGCCAAACGCGCAGCCACGGCCTCGACTCCCTCATTGTTGAAGCCGAATCGATTGATGAACGCCTTATCTTTCGGCAGGCGAAACAAACGGGGTTTCGGATTTCCTCGTTGAGGGCGCGGAGTTACGGTTCCAATTTCAAGGAAACCAAAACCAAGTGCGGGCAGTACATCCACGAGATAGCCATTTTTGTCAAAGCCGGCGGCTAATCCGATCGGATTGGGAAATCGTAATCCTGCCACTCTTCTTTCAAGCGTAGCGTTTTCCCCTCCTCCATATTGCGCGCGCAAAAGCCTTTGAGCGAAGGGTGAAGTGCACAGACGGGCAAAACGCGTGACTATTTCATGCGCCGTTTCGGCATCCATAAGAAACAGCAGCGATCGTATCAACGTGTACATGAAAATTAAGGAATTCTCAATAAAATAAGCGCCAATCCGATTTCAAACATTGCAGTCATTCGCAATAGTATAACATTCTCTGGGTTCTTTTGCACCCATTCCTGTACTTTCGCTTGCTATAGCACCAAGTGCATATCATATATTGAAATGTCGTCACAAACCGCGATCGCTGTTTCAGACAACATAAAAGCCGTAAGTTCAATTGTTATAAAGCGAAATGTTTCCGTACAGCCGCGTCGTAGAGAATTTTTTCACTAAGAATGACATTCACGTAACGATTCACGCCATACAACTCCGCAATCAATTGAATCTCTTTCTCACAAGGCCAAGGGCATACCCATACGCTTTTCTGAAGAGGATAAAATTCCCACTGCCTCAACTTACCACGTAAGGCATCACGGGCTTGCTTAAAGGATCTATCAGGAATATCGAAAACTACGATTCTCCACTTTCGATCCCAATGCGAAGGTTTCGAAATCATTATTTTAGTGAGCTCAATTTCTTTCAATTTCTTCTTACCCTCCTCGGTAAGCTCAACTATAAGTTCTCCACCCCTTTTTGTGATTTTGAGCAAATTGGTTTCCTGAAGGCGCTGAATTGTTCTTGCAGCTTTTTGCTTCTCATACTTTTTAGGGAACTGGCGATGATTCTGCTCAAAAATCTTCGCAACCAACAACACACCAGGAACAGCTGCAGCAACTATTACTACCCCTGTAACCCCTACGATGCCGAGAATTTGTTTGGCGATTTCTCCATAACGTTCTTTCATAGAATTCATTTTAACAAGCCTATGTCGCTCGTTCAAGCGATCGCGGGTTGCAACGACACAACAATAGCATACCAATTTATGTGTATTCTGATATACTAAAGAAATATGTTTTTAATTCCAACCTTGCAGACAGAACATCTTGCGAAAAAACTTTCCCGCAAAAACGTGCGTGTCGTATATCCAAGTCTGAATAAAGACGGAAAGCGCCACTTTCCCGATGGCGAACTGTACGTAAAAATTCCTCGTGCGAGTCGACTTACCGGCCAGCGTGTAACGGTTTTACATTCAGGTATGCCTCTTCCCAACGAAGGACTTGTTGAGTTGGAACTTATTTTGCAGATACTCAAAGAAGTAAAAACAGGGACGATCGAAGTTTTTTTCTCGTATTTCCCGTATGGCATGCAAGACAGCGTTTTTGCAAAAGGTGAAACCAATGTAGCCGAAATGCTTGTGGAAAAACTTACGCACTACTATAACGTAAAGAAAATTTTCATTGTCGACGCGCATTTCGCGGGAAAGGAGTGGACTGCGCGCTATCCGCTTAAGCTTGTTTCTGCTGTGCCGCTTTTGATGGAAGCTGCAAAAAAGGATTGGGGTGATGAGCTGGTATTTTTTTCGCCCGACAAGGGTGGTAAACGCCGAACTACTTTCCAAAACATCCACAAAAAACGCAAAAACTCCTATGAGGTAGAAATGTACAGCAGCCGCGCAACTGCAAAAAAAATAAAAAACCACGCAATTGCGGTGGTAGATGATCTCGTGGAGACCGGGGGTACGCTCGAGCGCTTTTACGAGGAATGCAAGCGTATCGGCGCCAAAGAAATGCTGGCACTTATTACCCATGGTGTTCTTCCAGAGGGTATTTCTCGAGTACAGGCAAAGTATCAAAAATTATACCTTACCAATACTATCACCCGAAAAGAAGCAAACGTAGACATCACGCCTCTCATTGTATCAGCAATACGCTAACGCCGATACGCGTTTATTTCGTCGCGCAAAGCACGAGCCGCCTCGGCTGGATTTGCGGCAAATAGAATGGAGCGCCCTACCGCAATAATCAGCCCCTTCTTTTGCGAATTGAACCCTGCTTGAACTGCAGCTTGCACATTACCGCCTTGCGCGCCAATCCCAGGTATGAGCAGTGGCATATCGCCGACAATTGCGCGGATTTTTCCGAGTTCTTCTGGGTAGGTTGCGCCTGCCACAAGCATACAATTGCCATTTTCGTTCCATTCTTTAGCGACTTTCTCTGCGACAACCTGCCACAACGGAACAGATAACACAATCAAATCCTGGAATTCGCGCGCGCCTGGATTCGAGGTACGCGCCACAATAATACAACCTTTGTCCTTATAATCAAGAAAGGGTTGTAGCGCGTCTTTGCCAAGATATGGATTGAGCGTGACCGCATCAAAACCGAATTCCTTAAATATAGCTATAGCGTATTGCACACTAGTGTTCGCAATATCGCCTCTTTTGGCATCTGCAATCGTAAGAATAGCAGAATGCTGTTCTTGCAAATAATCCATTGTCATCTTCAACTCTGCTATTCCACTACTTCCCCGCGCCTCGTAGAACGCAAGGTTTAGCTTATAGGCACTCACAAATTCATGCGTTGCCTCAATGATTGCTTTATTAAACGAAAATTGCGGAAATTTTTCTGCACGAAAACGCTCGGGAAGCAATGTAAATTCGGGGTCGAGATTAACGCAAACCAGTGAATTTACCGCATCTGCGCGTTCATTATATTTTTTAATTGCCCCAATCATGCGGATTTTGGAGCCAGCGCTCCACAACTTCTTTTTCTACAGTTGTAATGATAGCTGTTTTCTCTGCCTCTTGGAGAATGTCTTCGAACGAGGTAAGCGCGTGCAGTTTCACGCCCGCTTTTTGAAACGCCTCTCGAGATTCCGAGAATTCATAGGTACAGATAACGAGGCAGTCAGCTACGACAGCTCCCTCCTCGCGAAGCGCTTGCACGCCTGCCAAACTGCTTCCGCCTGTAGTTACTAAGTCTTCAATAAGGAGCACTCGTTTGCCTTGTACGTTTCCTCCCTCGATCTTGCTTTTGGTGCCATGCTCTTTGAGTTTCTTTCGCACAAAGACAGAAGGCTTTCCCATTCCATATGCAAGCGCCGAGCTATGCGGAATACCCGCTGTTTCGATGCCGGCTATAATATCAAAATCAATGTGTTCCTCTAAAATTTTTTGCTTAAAGCCGTCGATTACTATCCGCCATTGTTCCGGCCAAAAGGGAAACTTACGATTATCCACATATACAGGAGCCTTGATACCAGACGTAAAAGTAATCGGATTTCCAACACAAAACCCTATCGCGCCGATACGCAATAGGGCTTGTGCGATTTCCTGGGAATAATCCATAGGTATGCCTGGGCGGGCTCGATGGGATTCGAACCCACGATCTCTTCCGTGACAGGGAAGCGCTTTGAACCAGCTAAGCTACGAGCCCAAATTTTGTGGCTGCGGGAGGAATCGAACCTCCGACCTTGGCCTTATGAAGACCCTGCTCTAACCGCTGAGCTACGCAGCCCTTCGTCGCTTCGCTCCTCAGGGTCTTCGACCGTATATTGAAAGCGACGAAGGCACTGATGCTGAGCGTAGCGAAGCAGAAATGCCACAGCAATGTATGTTGCGGGAGCCGGATTTGCACCGGCGTCTCAAGGTTATGGGCCTCGTATGGTACTACTCCACTATCCCGCGCAATTAGCATACCCCTTTTAGCGGAATAAATCAAGATCCTCAAGGGCCTTTTGATATGCCAACAGCACGCGGCGCGTTTCTTGCAAGTTTAAACGATAATCGACATCGTACACAATGCTGTTTCTTTTTTGATGGGCAATTTTAAGCTCTTCAATACTGGGAATCATAAGGGAATTAACCTTTCCCAGACGGTCATCCACGGTGTCTCCTGCGAGTTTCATTCTTTTGAGCATTTCATCCAGTAAGGCATCTGCTTCAATGATTGCGAGCTTATGTTCAGATTCGTCATCCGCGTCCAAACGCTGCATAATTTTTTGCCAACGCCTTCGCACTTTAGGGAATCCAAAAGGACGGAATGTGGCGAGTTCGACAGCATCCCCAACCATACTCAAGTTGATATACGGCGTTCTGGTCAAGGCGATAATAATAATGGCGATGAACAAACCAATCACCAAAAAAAACGGAATTTTAATCCAAAAAAGTTTCGCTTGAAGTTCAGGCGAATTTATTTTGAAAAGAAATTCCAAAATTTGCTCCTCCATTATTTTATTGTAGCACCTATACCAATTTTTCCAAATCCTTTGCAACCGCAAAGAGTAAATTTTCCTGGAGCGGCTTCCCGATAATCTGCAAACCAACAGGGAGTCCTTGCGCATACCCTACCGGAAGAGAAAGCGCTGGTAATCCAACAAGGTTAACAGGCACGGTGTACAAATCCACAAGATACATAGTTAATGGGTCTTCTGTGCGTTCTCCGATTTTGAACGGAAGAAATGGACTGGGTGGTCCCATAATTACATCCACATCCGTAAAGGCGGCCGCAAAATCATGCTGAAGAAGGGTGCGAACTTTCTGCGCTTTCAGGTAATATGCGTCGTAATAGCCGGCAGAAAGTGCATAGGTGCCGAGCATAATTCTGCGCTTTACTTCCGCACCCAGGTATTCCCCTCTGCTTTGTAGATATATATCAAGCAAGTTCTGCCCCCTGCTGGCAGATTTGCCGTAGCGAATGCCGTCAAAACGCGCAAGGTTCGCCGATACCTCGGAGGTATTGATGATATAATAGGCCGCTAAAGCGTATTTGGCATGAGGAAGGCTTATTTCCTGCACGGTAGCCCCTGCCTGCTCAAGTTTGTGAATTGCTGCCTTAACGAACTCTGCGATTTGAGGCATAAGGCCTTCGCCAAAAAATTCTTTGGCAACACCTACGCGGAGATTTTTCACGTCAAAATCGGAAAGAGATTCGTACTGATACGCAAGCGAGGTTGCGTCGAGCGCATCCCTTCCGCAGATTGCCTCGAAAACTGCTTCAGCGTCTTCTGCGGTTTTTGCGATCGGGCCTATCTGATCGAGAGAAGACGCCATCGCTATCAATCCATGCCGGGAAACAGTGCCGTAGGTGGGCTTTAACCCCACCACACCGCAAAACGCGGCAGGAAGGCGTATGGAACCACCGGTATCGGCTCCCAAAGCCACAAGAGCCTCGTTTGCGGCTACGCTTGCCGCAGACCCTCCGGAACTGCCTCCAGCTACCCTTGTTTCATCATAAGGGTTTTTTGTAACGCCGAAAGCCGAGTTTTCGGTGGAAGCACCCATATTAAACTCATCAAGGTTTGTTTTCCCGACAAACAAAACACCCTCTTTGCGAAGTTTTTGCGCAACCGTGGCATCGTACGGCGCAATATAGTTTTCCAAAATCTTGGATCCGGCTGTGCAGCGCACGCCATCGACGAGAATGGAATCTTTCACTGCGCAAGGAACGCCCGCAAGCAAAGGAATTTGTTCGGCGCGTGCGATTTTTTCATCGATTTCTTTTGCTTGCGCAAGCGCCAACTCCCTTGTCGGCGTAATAAAAGCATTCAGATTTGCATCTTTCTGCTCAATATTTTTGAAAGAACTTTCTACAATTTCTTCCGCAGAAAATTCTTTGTTTTTCAGTTTTTCGTGCAGTTGCCGAATCGTGAGTTCGTCCATTCGCAAGTATTCGTAATTCGTAGGTTTTATAAAATTGGCTTTACCTTCAAATATCCATCTTTTGTTTCCGGAGCCATTTCCAAAAGCCGAGAAGCCATACCATCGACCTTGGCTTTACATTCATCGAGCCGATACACGTTTTCCAAGGGTACTGCATGAGTCATGGGTGCTACAGGGGAAACTTCTACTTCTTGCAAAATTTCAAAATAGTCCAAAACACCAGCAAGCTCTTTCTGAAACTTTACAAGTTCCGCATCGGTCAATTCAATCCGAGCAAGTTTTGCGATATGAAGCACTTCTTTGGGAGAAATCATAGTCTATCTTGGTGGTTCTAAATCTTCGGCTTCCGCCAATATGTCGCGGAGTTCATCGAGATTCTCGAGTACCAAACCCGCACCTCTCACCACCGCAGTCAAAGGATCCTCCACGATACGCGTGGGAATTTTTGTCTCTTTCGTAATGAGAGTGTCGAGCTCGCGAAGAAGCGCTCCTCCTCCTGAAAGAAAAATCCCCCTATGCATAATATCCGCAAGAAGTTCGGGAGGCGTTTCTTCTACCGTTGCTTTGACTTCGTTGACTATTTGCCGCACTGAACGCTCCATCGCACGGCGGATATCCGTATCGGAAACCATAATCTCTTCGGGCAAACCAGTAACCAAATTTCTACCCCGAAGAGGCACTTCTTTCCGCTCACGCAATGGATACGCAGAACCAATCCCAATCTTGAGCGCCTCTGCAGTTCGTTCGCCAATGAAAAGCTTGTATTCTTCCTGCGCGAAATGAATAATGTCTTCGTTGAGTTTATCGCCCGCAATCCGAAGTGATTTTGCGTACACTACTCCGCCAAGTGACAAAACAGCAACTTCTGTAGTACCTCCCCCAACATCTACAATAAAGTTTCCGCCAGGTTCCTGCACTGCAAGCCGCGCTCCAATAGCAGCAGCCATAGGCTCCTCAATCAGAAAAACTTCACGAGCGCCCGCAGAAAGTGTGGCATCGCGAACGGCTTTTTTTTCAACTTCTGTTACGCCAAAAGGAATTCCGACAATCACACGGGGCCCCGGGCTCACTATAAACTTTCGGGGGCATGCCTTAGCGATGAAATATTTAAGCATTTGTTCGGTAACCTCGAAATCAGCAATAACGCCCTTCGCCAGCGGCCGTGTCGCCACAATATGGGCAGGGGTACGACCCACCATTTTTTTTGCTTCCTCTCCAATAGCAAGCACCCTCCCCGTTTTTTGGTTAATGGCAACCACTGAAGGCTCTTGAATCACAATGCCCTTTCCTTTTACATAAACCAACGAATTGGCAGTACCAAGATCAATCGCGATATCGTGCCCCAAACGCGACAATGTACGTTGAATAAAACTCATAATACCGTTAGGAAATTTTTGATTGCAGATAGTTCGGCAGTTCGCGCAACGACACAAGCTCGATTTCTTTACTTTGCCGTTCTTTCACTTCCGCGCTTTTTGAAGCAAGTGTTTTGTCGCTTATAACCAAACGCCAGGGAATGCCGATTAAATCAGCATCGGCAAATTTTTCGCCCGCGCTCATGGCGCGCCTATCGTCATACAATACCTCAATCCCCACACTTTGCAATTGCTCATACAGCGCGTCGGCTTCTTCCACTGAATCCGATAAACAAAGCAGATGGGTAAGGAACGGCGCTACCGACGGAGGCCACACGAGCCCTTTTTCGTCGGCGAATAACTCGGCAATTGTACCCATAACGCGAGCCGGGCCAATTCCGTAACTACCCATAAACACGGGCCGTTTATTTCCTTGATCGTCTTGATACTGCAAACCGAGCACTTCCGAGTATTTAGTTCCCAGGGTAAAAATATTTCCCACTTCTACCGCCTTTTCTTTTCGCAGCTTGTTTTTGTCGTATCCCAAATCTTTGTCGTCTATTATTTCTTCGTTCACCGCCTCCTTCGTTTGTTCGTCTATGAAAATAATGTCTTCACCTGCCGCGGTTAGCGTTTGAAACTCGTGCGAGTATTTCGCAAAACTTCCGCCAGAAGCCATGGTAACATAGGTTACGTGGCCTAAACCAACGTGATCGAATATTTTTATGTATGCTTGCTTTACCTTTTCATAAAATGCCTTATGCTCTTCTTCATTTTTGCAAAACGAGTACAAGTCTTTCATAATAAATTCGCGCGTGCGCATAATACCGCTTTTCGCGCGCAACTCGTTCCGAAACTTTGTTTGCATTTGGTACACGTGCACTGGCAGATCCCGGTACGAAGAAATATGGTTGCGCATAAGCGCGGTTAAAGGCTCTTCGTGCGTCCAGCTTAACCCAATTTCCGTATCGTTTTTTAACTTTGTTTTAAACCATATGTCCACAGCCTCGTCTGCCCAACGGCCCGATGTTTGCCATATTTCAGGATTTTGAAGCCCGGTTAAGAGCAACTCTTGTCCGCCAATGGCGTTCATTTCTTCGCGAATAATTTGCTCTATTTTTTTGAGTACACGCAAGCCAAGCGGCAAATAGCTATAGACCCCTGCCATTTCTTTGTGAATAAACCCAGCCTGAATTAAAAGCTGGGCATTTTTGCTTTCCTCGCCTTTCGGAAGCGTTTTTTGCGTTTTGGTAAAAAGTTGAGACTGGCGCATAGTACAACTAAAATAGCCGGCGAATATCGTTCACTGTGACCCACAGAATAAACGGGATGAGTACCAAGAACGAAATGAGGATTAGTCGTTGTTCAAGTTTCTCGGGGAGGGGTTTTCTTCGTATTCCCTCAAGCAGCAGAAAGAACATTCTCCCGCCGTCGAGAGCCGGAATTGGCAGCGTGTTAAAAATTGCGAGATA
>Ga0209518_1004804_pt1 | contig 10610 bp, 10 predicted proteins | sample RifGroB1_FD_183993 | JGI IMG/M metagenome (GOLD analysis project Ga0209518, IMG submission 183993) | Groundwater microbial communities from Rifle, Colorado, USA - Groundwater B1 (SPAdes) (version 2) | ecosystem: Environmental > Aquatic > Deep subsurface > Groundwater | place: Rifle, Colorado... | reverse complement strand
TTATTATTATTGGCTTTGGAAGCATTGACACCATCAAGGTAAAATAAGTTGGGGCTTCGGACTTCTGTGTGGGTAGGGTGATAAAAGTCTCGGAATATTGCATTCTACCGGCATGCAGGATAAGGAACTTTATGAGAGGTTGCTCGGGCTGAAGGCTCCGTGGATGGTTGGCGATGTGGACCTGAGGATGATGGAATCCAAGGTGACGGTGAAGCTTGGGCATGATCCTTTGGCCAAATTCCCTTGTCCCACATGCGGGATTGAATGCCCAGTCTACGATCATCGGCATCGCCAATGGCGTCATCTGGACACCTGCGGCTTTGTAACGATGATCGAAGCTGAGGTTCCGAGGGTCAAGTGCAAGGAGCACGGAGTTCGCCAAACCTTGGTCCCATGGGCCGAAAGCGGAAGCGGGTTCACTGCGTTATTCGAAGCACTCGCTATATCCTGGCTCAAGGTCGCGCCGGTCAACGCGGTCTCGGAGCGCATGAAGATCAGCTGGGATGAAGCCTGGGGCATCATGGAACGGGCGGTCAATCGGGGTCTGAAAAGGCGCGTGGATCTCCCGGTCAAGGATCTCGCGATAGACGAGACATCATTCCAGAAGCATCACGAATACGTGACCGTACTGGTCAACCGTGAAACGGGGGTCGTCATCGAAATACTCGATGATCGCAAGAAGGCAACGCTAAAGACTTGGCTGAAAAAGAATAAGAAGCAACTTCAAGAGGTCCGGTCAGTATCCATGGACATGTGGGGGCCGTTCATCAACGCGGTTAAAGATGTCATCCCGGATGGAGAGAAGAAGATATGCTTCGACCGTTTCCATGTTGCATCCTACTTCGGGAAGGCACTCGACAAGGTCCGGGCGAGCGAGCACAGGATGCTGATCAAAAATGGAGCCAGCTCGCTGACAAAGACAAAGCATGACTGGCTCCGTACCAAATCCAAAGGTGGCTACAAGGACAAGCGAGCTTTTCTGAGATTGACGAGGCTGAACCTGAAGACGTCCAGAGCGTGGCGCATCAAGGAAACGGCGAACGGACTGTGGTCATACAAGTACCGGGGTGTCGCCGAAAAAAATTGGATAGCGCTCTTAGGATGGATGGCACGGTCCCGTCTGGATCCGGTGGTGAAGGTTGGCAAAATGGTCCGAAAATTTCTGTGGGGTATCCTGAACGCAATCATGCTCAAGGCGACGAACGCTATCGCCGAATCCATCAATGCGACAATCCAGAAGATCAAGTCACGGGCCTGCGGGTTCCGTAACAGGGCTCGGTTCCGGACCGCCATCATGTTCCATAAGGGCGGTCTTTCAATGCTACCGTCGGGAGCCTTAATCGGCTAACCCACACAGAAGTCCGAAGCCCCATTTTTTTTAGTTATACAATTTTGGTTTGTTTCAAATGTCTTATAAATTAAATGATTAAACGGATTTATAATAATTTATTCATATAGTTGCTTTTTTTCTTGAGAAAACCTAAACATATTTACTTTAATAATGGCAAATAATTTTATTTATAATCTGTTCAAATATTGTTCCTGTTATTTTAAATATTCAAATCATGAGAATGTATCATATTTTATTTTTAACTCCATTTCATTTAAATATTATAGTAGATTTTTGTTTTACAATTTGATGAATCAATTATTACCATCAAATGTAGCTATTGGTAATATTCTGTATCTGTAAAAAAACACTAATTTAATTGAAGTAAAAATATCTTTTTAAAATCTAGTTATTTCATTGTATTAAATATTATATAACGATAAATACACGCGCCATGGATGGCGCGTGAGATGAGGAAGGGTGGGCCGTCTCGTCCGTAGAACATTTGCTTAACCTGCGCCGCCCGTTCCGCGAAGCGGATTGGCGCGGTTTGTGCGTGAACGAGCGAAGCGAGTAGCACAAACCGTGACAAAGGGCAAGTCAGGTTGAAGCAGTTGTTCTGCGTCTAATATTAAATTAAAATATGTCATTCACATCAATAATTTCATGCCATCGATATCGATGTCCAAATTCTACTTCTATAGGTTTATTGGTATCCCTAATGCCATATCCTGTATTCCTAAAATTGCATACTATTTCGTTGCTTTTTATTTTGAAGTTATCAAATTCACCATTATATACTCTTTGTAATTCTGGATCTCTATATATCAATTTTGTAGTTCCTTTATATAATCCATTATCCTTAAATAATTTTACTGAATAAATACCAACAAAATATCTACCTAAAATCTTATTTATAATATTTCTTAAATAAGAAAGTATAAATACTTTGCTTTTTGATCTGTCGTATATCAAATGTAGGAAACCACACCACTCATTTGTCTTATGATTCTTATAAAGTATTTGAAGATTGCCTGTTACATAAAATGCCTTTTTACTAATTAGATCCATTTTCCAATTCTTAACATTCCATATACCAGTAAATATATCTTTATCATCTTCAAGCAAAATAAGAAGTTTTATCAATCGACTTGATATTCCAGTAGATTTATTTTTTTTTATTAGTTTTAGAATATCTTTTATGGATAATCCAGTCAATGATGCAATAATACTAGCTAATGATAATATTTCCACATCGCTACCTTTTACCAAGAGAATATCTACAATCTATTAGGATTTAAGAATATATAATATATTAGCGCCCGCAGGGTCCGCAGAACATTTGGATAACCTGCAATGCGTAATTGGCGCGGTTTGTGCATGAACGAGCGTAGCGAGATGCACAAACCGTGACAATAGCATTGTCAGGTTGATCCAGTTGTTAGATGTCAATTTTTTACTAGATAGCTACCACTATATACTATGCCATCATAATCTTTACTAAAATTATCTATATTTACAATTCTTTTCTTCCAAGACAAAGATAAAATATTTAGATTTCTATCACTTTTCATGTTGATCCGAACTGAAGCACCTTTAATATTAATAGGCAGAGTAGGTATTTTATTATTTTCATTCGATACAACTTCAATATCGTATATTCCGTCCATTGCTGTATTACTAACTCTGATAGTACAAGGTACTTTAAAAGATTCACCGGAATGATACAGAATGAAAATGAAATCAAAAGGATAATTTTTATGCAAATAAAACTTTTTATTATTTAACATATCAATGAAGATATGAAAATCATCTACACCTTGGATTAGCCATTGGTTTTGAACGTTATTATAATTATTTTCAATATCTGCATAGATACTTTTATTAATACTCATTCCTGTCGAATATTGGATATATTCCAACATAATATCAATATCATTTTTTTCAACAACAGAGTTGACTTTGTTATTTTCAATTATATATGAAGTGTCAAACAAACTTAGCAACGCAAATTTATCTATTGGATTTGATAATGTATTTTTTATCAAAACATATTTGTTTCCTATCCAATAAAATATTCCTCCATTATTGCTATTGTTTAAATCAAGAATCTTATTTTTAACAACTAATGAATCGGCTTTAATTTCTACGCTTCTATCAATATCATAGCTCAGGATAAGGGAACTCGAATTACTATCAGGCAATTTAAATGAATAATAATGCTTACTTGCATTATACTTTTCAGAATAATTGTGAAGATTAAATTCAACATATTCAGTTTTCTCTTGTTCAATATTTTCTTTTTGAATCTGAACATTTTTTGATGTTATACAGCCATTGAAAATGACTAAAGACAAAATAGAATAAATTACTTTTATCGGTCCCATCTTTCTCTCCATTAGTTATGGTATTATTCTCTCTGCCCGAAGGGTCCATCTAACATTTGGATAACCTGCAATGCGTAATTGGCGCGGTTTGTGCATGAACGAGCGAAGCGAGATGCACAAACCGTGACAATAGCATTGTCAGGTTGATCCAGTTGTTAGATTTCTTTCTTAACTTCCTATACGACAGACAATTCTAAAACTTGTACCATTTTGTTTGGTTTCTGGTTGATTTGATGAAATTCTCATCTTATAACTTTGGGCTGGATTATAAATACATTGACCTCTAACTTGTCTTGAATGATAAACACCATCACTTCCAACAGGATCCTTGACTGATTCAGATGAGTACAAATATGGTGAATCCCAGATCCATTCCATGAGATTTCCGCTCATATCAAATATTCCAATTTCATTTGCTTTTTTGGAACCAACAGTACTTGGTCGAGGTTCTTGGCCTTCAGGGCCAATATAATTTTCATTAAATATCGCTACTTCCGTATAGTCATTACTACCAGAGTAAAAATAACTCATAGATTTATTTCCACCACCGGCTGCATACTCCCATTCTACGTCAGTTGGTAAACGATATCCTGAAGCATTAATGTTTAAGATAATCACCCATTTTGTTTGATCCTCTTCAGATTGGCTTTTATCGATCGAATAACAAGGCGTTTTACTTTCTAAAACTGATAATGCATTACAAAAATCTATCGCATCAAACCAGGAGACCTGAGACACGGGAAATAAATCCCCAAATCTATCTTCCCGAGTTGGATTTACATTCATAACATCGAAATACTGCTTTTGTGTAATTTCATATTTACTAACGAAATATGTTGATAATGTAACTTGATGAGGAATGAACATATCAATCCAAAAATCTTGATGTTGATTAGTTATGAATTGCGGAAATGTTGTTTCCAGTTCTTCTTTAGTTAATCCAGTGCGGAATGAACCTCCTTCAACTTTTATCATATCAATACTTGCACTTTTCGTTGTAAAGTCTTCATGACTACTAGGTATTAATTCATCAGTTTGATCAGCATTAGCTGTTTGACAACTTATAAATAATACACTAATAGACAATAAGCCGCATATCATTCGCTTCATTTTTCCCTCCAAAAGAATATTTACGATATCAAAGACTATCGATTATTGAGGTTGATATTTCAAATTCATTTTTCTTTTTCCGCCCGCGCAGCGTGAATCTAACATTTGGATAACCTGCAATGCGTAATTGGCGCGGTTTGTGCAGGAACGAGCGAAGCGAGCTGCACAAACCGTGACAATAGCATTGTCAGGTTGATCCAGTTGTTGGACGCTTCTTGATTATTCTACTCAATAATTTAAAACAAAATATATATTCAAAAAAAATCATAATGTCATCTTGTATATAATAATTAATTCATAATATTTTATATTTATTAAAATAATCCATTTATCTTGTATTAATAAAAACATTTAAATTTTGAATATTAATTATCGAAATTTATTTATAATCATTAAACCAAATATCAATTATTTTTAATAGACAATAAAAATCACAGCATTTTTTAATCTAATAGTAATTCTTCTACTGATTTAATTAAAACTGGGTAACACTAAACTGTAATTTTGGTTTTTTAATAATACCAGATAGCTTTTAGTTTGTTTATAATGCTTACAAACGATTTATATTTAATTAATTATTTCTTATAGGAAATGCTTTTCAAATAACTTTTTACAAGTATTAAATGCATTTTATTTTCTTAAAATAATAATCAAATTCATATTGAATATCAATCTACAGTTTATGAATGATAATGCTTAAATATTTTATATTAATTAATTCGGGCCCGAAGGGTCCGTCCAACATTTGCTTAACCGGCAAGCCCGTTCCGCGAAGCGGATTGGCGCGGTTTGTGCGCAAGCGAGCGAAGCGAGCAGCACAAACCGTGACAAAGGGCGCTGTCCGGTTGAAGCAGTTGTTAGACCTCTTCTATTAGTATTCTATTAATAATTTTCTTTGATTTTACAATTTGATCATCCGATTGACTAACTTCAAATATGATTTTACCCGCATAATTCGGAAGTAATTTATCAAAAACATATTTCCAATCAATTTCACCTTCTCCAATAGGTAAATGCTCATGAATTGCAGAAAAATGTTTATCAGAAATATGAAGAATATTAGGATACTTAATATCGATCAGTCTTTTTAGATTCTCATAACTATCCATATGTGCAATATCTAAAACCATATTTAGCTTCTCACATTTTGTATGCATCTTCATAATATCTTCTTCATTATTGTGTATCGATTCTAATTTACTATTATTTTCAAGATATACTTCTATTCCATGCTTATAATATAATTCACTGATATTGAAGATATCCTCAAGAAATGTTTTCTTAATATCGTTTGTTGGTATTTTATTTTTACAAATAGGATGAATAATTACTTCATTATGATTAAAGTATTCAATCTTACCTAACAATACATTTGAATGATAATTCAATTCACTAATATCAATCAAAGCATGAATTATGAAAGGAAAGTTATATCTAACTAATACTTTATCTTTTAGTCCATCGATATTATTAATAGCAATTTCACCATCTTTATACCAAATTTGATGAAATGAAAACCCATTAATGTTACTAAATCGTATTTCTTCTTCAATGGAATTATCTAACCTAATGGATCTTCCGATGATAGGATAATCCATACTCATTTTATTCATTCTATTCCTTTAATAACTATAAGAATATTTTGCCTTATACGATATAATTAAAACAAATATGAAATGATGTATTAATAATATCCGAAAGATATTTAAAACTCGCGCGAAAGCGCGATGGGTCTAACATTTGCTTAACCTGCGCCGCCCGTTCCGCGAAGCGGATTGGCGCGGTTTGTGCATGAACGAGCGTAGCGAGATGCACAAACCGTGACAAAGGGCAAGTCAGGTTGAAGCAGTTGTTAGATTTCTTACTTCCGAATTAATATATATTAATAGTGACATATCTTTTGTATTAAATTGATAATTATTCTTTACTTCTATGAATCTTTATTCTTCTTTCTATTTTCCGCTACTAATATTTCAATGTTCTTTTTATTAATCGGTATTATTTCCTCAGAAATAATTTCAAGCATTTTCATAGTAATATCAAGTGTCCTTTCAACTAGCATGCAAGCGATTATTGTAATATCGTCATCATTATTAGCTTTCAAATATTTCAATTTACTTTTTAGTATTTTTGGTATTTTGATAATAAATTCATGCTCAATTGGACCTGGAATATTCATTTTAAATGATTTTATACTTTCTGAACTATCCATTTTTTCATGAATTATATCAGAACGGTATCCATGTAAATGATCTACAAAAGTTTTATTTGCTTCAATTATAAAATCCTTTAATTTGTTATTTTCAATATTTGAACTTTTATCACGACACGAAGAGACAATACCATTCCATTTAATTTTTATTTTCGACTCGCCTAAATAAATATATCCTATAAAATTACCCAAATAATCAAACATGGATGCGATATTGAAGATTAAATCATCAAATAAGTAATAAACTTCTTTAACTATATTTATATGTTTTATTGGATCATTATTTGGAAATTCATTACTTAATATTTCAAGGCCATTTTGCTTTGCCTTTTTAAGTAAAAAATAATGATATTGAATCGCATTTATTCGATAGATAAGACTATCTCTCATTTTATATTTTATATGGCCAGCTGGAGATAAACTTAAGGTTTTCCTTTTTAAATCTATACAAATATCAATCAAATATTTGCTTATCGCTTTTTCTAAATCTGAAAAATGGTTCATAATATTCCTAAAAATGTTTTTAAGTTTGTATGATTTGAGTAAAAACTATTGTTTTCTTTTCTTTGGCCGAAGGCTCAATCTAACATTTGGATAACCTGCAATGCGTAATTGGCGCGGTTTGTGCATAAACGAGCGAAGCGAGATGCACAAACCGTGACAATAGCATTGTCAGGTTGATCCAGTTGTTGGATTTCTTCTTGTATTTTTATCATGCAGTTTATGTTTTTTAATATTCAACAATTTTATTAATAATGTTATCCAGACAATTGACAATAATAATACCGCGCAAGGGCTTGATCCGTATAATATTCAACAATTTAATCAACAATGTTATCCCGACGATTGACAATAATAATACCGCGCAAGGGCCTGATCCGTATAATATTCAACAATTTTATTAACAATGTTATCTCGACGATTTACATTAATAATACCGCGCAAAAACTTGATCCGTATAATATTCAAATATTTTATTAATAATGTTATCCCGACGATTGAAAATAATAATACCGCGTAAGGGCCTGATCCGTATAATCTTCAACAGTAATTCTAAATATTTTTATCTAGACAACACAAAATCTGTTTATCTAGCACGGGCATGATATGTAAAATATTCAACAATTTTACTTAACTAATTTTTTAACGAGTAAGGTTTATTATTTTTCAAATGGTTTTAATGCCTTTTATTTTCAACAATTTCTTCATCCTCGCGAGCTTGTCGAGCGATCTTCAGCGCCCGCAGGGTCAATCCAACATTTGGATAACCTGCAATGCGTAATTGGCGCGGTTTGTGCATGAACGAGCGAAGCGAGATGCACAAACCGTGACAATAGCATTGTCAGGTTGATCCAGTTGTTAGATTTCTTTTCTCTTTATTTTTTGAACTACTTCCTTGATATTTTTTCAATATCAATTAACTTTGAACTATTTATTTTTAACAATTTGTATAATTCATCAAGGATTTCTTTAGCTTCCAATGATAACTTTTTTCTTTCATTTTTTGAAGATTTATTAACGAGGGAATTAATTCTATTTGTTACCATCCTTTTCTTACCAAGAATACTATTGTTATTTACAGACGTATAAATTTCAACGTAATCATATGCCGGGTATTTTTTAACAAGATCTGAAATATTTGAACCTTTTGTAAGCAAATTGTTCATTTCCTCAAGATCATTTTTAGGTATAGACATTCTTTTCTCCTTTTCTTGTAATAGACAAATAGCAGAGTACTAAAAGGACGCTACCAAATTGACTTAATAATTAATAAATATTACTTAAATTGTAGTATTATTTATTATTCAATTATCACAATACAATAATCAATTAACCCCTATTTATATTATAGATTATCAACATAATATTTTCAGTAAAAATATCTTTTTTATAATATTTTAGAATCGATACTATGTATTCTAAGATTTTCTTCTATCAATTTCCAATTATTCTCATATTGTAGTAAATCACTTATATAGTATCTGTTGTCTAATGATTTATAATTTCGTGGACGTTTCCAATTTATTCTACTTATCCAATTTCTATAATTTTTTGAACAGATATCTTGTAATTCTAGTTTGGTTAAGATAAAGAACCTATCTTTTTCACCACTCGTTAATTCGGCTAATGCAACACATATATAAATCAATTCAGGATGCTCAATTTTAACATTCCCAAAATCAATCTGCTTTTTCTCTTTTTCATCTATTTTTATGTTTATCCATAAATCCGCTCTTGTCGGCCAATTTTCACCTCTTGTTGTTTTCACTTGTATTGGTATAGTTGTTAATTTATCATTAGTAATAATTAAATCAAATTCAGGTACATTCCCTGTGAATGATGTTGCAATATATCCACGTTTACCGAGTTCTGCACAAGCAAGATATTCGCCAATTTGACCGGTAAGTTTATTTGATAATCCTGTCGCCATATATTCCCATTCCTTTTCACTTACTAAAGTTGTTTAATTTTCATTAAATATTTTTTTCTTCAATGTATTTCTCCTATTTCCGCCCGAAGGGTCAATCTAACATTTGGATAACCTGCAATGCGTAATTGGCGCGGTTTGTGCATGAACGAGCGTAGCGAGATGCACAAACCGTGACAATAGCATTGTCAGGTTGATCCAGTTGTTAGATTTCTTTTTCTTTTAATTTTGGCCACTTATTATAACCAACTAACGGATCATTCGATTTAAGCATTCTAATGTATTCAATTTCTTTTTTATTTACTTCAGAATCATTTGCTTTTTCTGATTCCCATAATATTTCTTTTTTAATTGAAAAACTTTTTCTTTGTTCAATAGTAAAATCATTTTCAACATATTTAGCATCCACACTTCCAAAATATGTCAATGTTCCAGTTAAATCTTTTCCAATATATATTTTATTGTTTGGATATGTAATTTTATATATTTGTTTCATACTTTATTTATGAGTCTTTATATTCTTATAGTATTCAAAATCAAAATAATGACGTTTCCTATCTACAAGTTTAATTCCAATTTCTCCAGATTCACATTTATCTATTGGGATAGATTTTGATCCATTTAGGCTTTCCAGTGATCCAAAAAACACGGAATAATGATGCATGTCAAACTGAATTGCCATCCAATATGCTTTTCCACCATATTTTTTTGTAGCATATTCTGCATTTTCATATGCCTTGCTTCCAATATTATAACGGCTATTTACTTTTCCATTTAATTGGTACATGTTTCTAGCTTTAACACTAATTATATAATGGTTATTCCCTTTTTCACAATAAATATCTGCAAATGCTTCGTTCATGTGAATATCATTTAGATTACGAATTTTATCAAATTGATTATCAACCAATGCTTTTAAAGCAAATAGTTCGCCAAGTTCACCGAGAGATTTTTTCCGAGATGCTTCTTTTTGATTTATAACATTTTCATCACTCTCCATAATAACGCCCTATATTTTCTCCCCCCGCGGAGCGTGAATCTAACATTTGGATAACCTGCAATGCGTAATTGGCGCGGTTTGTGCAGGAACGAGCGAAGCGAGCTGCACAAACCGTGACAATAGCATTGTCAGGTTGATCCAGT
>Ga0209518_1004798_pt1 | contig 10627 bp, 9 predicted proteins | sample RifGroB1_FD_183993 | JGI IMG/M metagenome (GOLD analysis project Ga0209518, IMG submission 183993) | Groundwater microbial communities from Rifle, Colorado, USA - Groundwater B1 (SPAdes) (version 2) | ecosystem: Environmental > Aquatic > Deep subsurface > Groundwater | place: Rifle, Colorado... | reverse complement strand
AGCGTAATATTTTCTATGGTATCGATCAGCTTTTGATTATCTCCCGGCTTACCGTTTTTATCAGTCTTGTGTTGTCTATATAGATCTATCTTCTTTACGAAGTAAGCGAGCTTGCCATCAGGCACGAAAACAGAGGCATACGTTCTTCCCGCTGCATGCCGGACATTTAACAGCTCTATACCTGATTTACCAAAAGTCAGGTCATCGAAAGCCTCCCCGATTGCAGGAAAACTCTCGAACTCTATTGTTATGCCTCTATCTAATTTTATTCCTGCTTTTTCTTGTATCTGGATAGCCGACAGCATATCTCTGGATATGCTAGCAAGCTGGCCTAGAAGGTAGTCTCCATGGAATGCCCGATCCTGGGGAGGAATATGTGTATCGGGGCCTTTCCTCTGAGGTCTGGTATAGCCGGATTTCTCCGTAAAGCCCTTAACAATCAGATGCCGCAGTAATTCCTTGGCTCGATCGGGCATGGTAGCGCTCCCGTTATGATATTTCTTTTAATCGTTCCACTATTTCATGGCGTTCTAGTAACGCAGTTAGTATTTGAGCCTCGGAGACCATCGTCTCGCCATTCATCAAAGACTCTTTGATGACCTCCTGGGTCGCCCTCGTTATATCGGCGAAGCTAAGGCCTACAGCCTTATTACCGGCGATAGCCCAATTGAACGCATCGCCAGCAAAATTGCATAGCCTATCATGAAGAAGCTCGGCAGCTTGGGACGCGTCGGGCAATTCGTACCGCAGCACATCGTCGAAACGCCTAAAGAGAGCGCGGTCCAGTATCTCGGGATGGTTGGTCGCCGCCACGATGAGGCTGTTCGAGGGGTCTTGATCTATCATCTGCAGGAAACTATTGAGTATGCGCCGTACCTCTCCGACGTCATTGGACAGACCGCGCTCGGAGCCTACCGCGTCGAACTCGTCGAAGAAATAGACGCCTCGCGTCTGATCGGTAGCGTCGAATATCTGCCTGAGCTTTACCGCCGTCTCGCCCATGAATTTGGTGATCAGCCCATCGAGCCTGACGAGAAAAAGCGGCAATCCTAGCTCACCGGCAAGCACCGAGGCGGAGAATGTCTTTCCCGTCCCCGGAGGCCCTACGAGAATGAGCTTGCGCCTGGGAGAAAGTCCGTGCTCCAGTATCTTGCCGGAATTCCGGTGCTCTTTTATGACGCGTTTCAGCTGAGCAGCGAGCTGGTCGTTAAGAACGATGTCGCTCAACCGACATGATGGATAACTAACAGAAAGGAGACTGGCTAATTCACCCTTGGGCCGGGCTAGCGGAACGATGGAACGCCGTGCCTTGGTAAGCTTGGCCTCGTCCACGAGCTGTTTAATCTCCACAGCCAGTTTATCATGGCCCAGTTTTGCCTCATGCGCGGCCACCTGGAGAGCTATGGTATAGAAATGCTCGTCGTTTCCATCGGCATGAGACTGTAGAAGTGCCATCATCTGGGCCGCGCTGGCCATATCTGTTCCCCTTGACGCGAATATACTACTTTATACCACGGAATCCCCGTCTTGCTTAGCCCTTACCTAACCTTCCTTGGCTTGCCCTAGTATATCGTTGGCGCGCAGGCCCTGTGGATGAGCCAGGTGGACCGTCGGACTATCGTTCCTGTTCAACTCCCAGCAGCCGTACCCAGTCCCGCCGGGCGTACAAAATACGTAACACCGATACGACTTGCTCGTCTTCCTTGATAGTGATGTAGTCACACGCGAGCGTAAGGTCTTCTTCAGCCGGCCTGGTAAGCCGGGTGCGGTACATCAGAGCTTCGACTTCTTGCGAAAATCACTGAGGACTTCATCCATGGGGCGGGAGCGGCCTGCCTGATCCGCCTTGAGGCCCGCGTCCAGGAGCCGGTGGAGTTCCGTTTTGCCAACGAACAACTCGTTGTAGTTGTTGCGCAGATCTGCGCTGGGTCTAATCGTTGGCATGGCACCCTCCAGATAGTCATATTCTATCGCTATTATATATGTTGGCAATCTTGCGGGATCGTCTGATTGCTTTTAATGCTTGTATCAATAACTTCGTGGCAATAAGGAAAGTCGGTTCCGCATGAGATTCAGGCGCGCCCCTGTTTACATACAATTCTAGATGCTTTTCATACCGCGTCGCGCTGGTACAGGTACTTCTGGAAGCCACTGAAGGCTCCCGCGATATCATCGGGACTGCCAAGATCGGCTACGGCATCAGCCAGCGAGTTGCGGTACTTGAGCCGCAGCAAGGGCGCAAGCTTTTCCTTGTCCAGCTCGTCCACGCCGACGTTCACATAATGTGACAGGACGAATTCCAGGAACACGCGCTGCCTGGAATTGAAGTGGTCGCTTATCAGAATCCGGGCTCCGGCAGCCCGGGCTTCCCTGGTGACTGGGCTGAGGGCATACGCGACGTGCGCGAGGACATCGAACAGGTCGCTCTTCTCGGCATCGATGATACGCTGCATCTCGGAGAGCTGCTCGTGACCAAAACCCTTGTCCGCGAGCCCCTCCAGGAGTCTCCTGCGGGTATCGGGGAGGCTCCAGAGCGCGCGCAATTCAGCCTCGTCCCTGAAGAACTCGGGCAAGCGGCCAAAGAGCTGTTCCATGAACTGCCGCGCCGACATAGGCGTGCCATCGGGATGCCAGAAACTGGTGCACATCATGTGCTGAATGGTGCGCGCCTTGCCATCCGCGAGCTTTACTTTTACGCGAAGCTGCTTCCCGTATTCGGGGTCAGACTCTTTGGCATCTACCGGATTCTTCGTTGCTCGTGGTTGAAGCGGAGGAGCATCCTTGGGTTCGGGTTCGAGCGGCTCGCCGTCCCATTCAGGATTGGCGAACTGGTGGTGGGCCTTCACGAAGTCGTAGATGGTGAAGTAGTCCTTGCCGTCGTAGAGCCGCGTGCCCCGGCCTATGATCTGCTTGAACTCTATCATCGAGGTGATAGGCCTCATGAGGACGATGTTGCGTATGTTTCGGGCATCGACGCCCGTCGAGAGCTTTTGCGAAGTTGTCAGTATCGTCGGGATTGTCTTCTCGTTGTCCTGGAATTCGCGCAGGTGCTGCTCTCCAAGCTCGCCGTCATCGGCCGTGACCCGCTGGCAGTAGTCGGGCTCGGTGCTGGACTTCATCTGGTTGACCAGATCACGTACGGCCAGCGCGTGGGCCTGGTTCGCGCAGAACACCAGGGTCTTTTCACCCTGGTCGATCAGCTCCATGAACAACCGCACCCGGTGTTCCTCACGTTCCTTTATCTCGATGATCCTGTTGAAGTCCGGCTCGGTGTACAGCCTTCCTGACTCCACATCACCTTCAAGCAGCGTGTCGTCCGGCGTATAGACATACTCGTCCAGGGTCGTTGAAATCTGCTTGACCTTGAACGGCGTCAGGAATCCGTCATTGATGCCATCTTTCAGCGAGTAGGTGTAAACAGGCTCACCGAAGTACGCGTAGGTGTCGACGTTGTCGTTGCGCCTGGGCGTGGCCGTCAGGCCGAGCTGCACCGCCGGCGAGAAATAGTCCATGATGGCGCGCCAGTTGCTCTCGTCGTTTGCGCCTCCACGGTGGCACTCGTCGATGATGATGAAGTCGAAAAAATCCGCCGGGTAATCGCCAAAGTACGGCGAGGGCGTGCCGTCCTTGACCGACCCGCACATGAAGGTCTGGAAAATGGTAAAGAAGATGTTGCCGTTCTTGGGCACCTTGCCCCTCTTGCGTATCTCGTCAGGTGCGATACGTACGAGAGCGTCCTCGGGAAAGGCGGAGAACGCATTGTAAGCCTGGTTGGCCAGAATGTTGCGGTCGGCGAGGAACAACACGCGTGGCCTTCTGCTCGGCTCTCCGCCGAGGTTCCAGCGCGACTGGAACAGCTTCCAGGCAATCTGGAAGGCAATGAAGGTCTTGCCCGTACCCGTGGCAAGCGTGAGGAGTATGCGCTTTTTGCCAGCGGCTATGGCCTCCAGCGCGCGCTCAACCGCGATGTCCTGGTAGTAACGCCCCGGGTGCGAACCGCCCTTGTCTTCAAAGGGAACTGCCGAGAAGCGGTCAAGCCATTCATTTCTAGCCGAATGCCGGAGGTTCCATAGTTCGACGGGAGCGGGATAGCGGGGCAACTCGCCTTCCTTGCCCGTCTCCATGTCGATACCATAGATACCATGACCATTTGACGCATACGCGAAGCGGAGGCATAGTTTGCCGGCATAGTTCTTGGCCTGCGCTACACCTTCAGTCAGGGCCTTGTCGTACGACTTGGCCTCAAGGACAGCGAGTTTGGTGTTGCGGTACTCCAGGATATAGTCGGCCGTCAGCGCCTTGCCGCGTCGCCCCGGCCCCTCAAGCCTGCCGGGAGCAATTGCGTATTCGCGGCGCAGGCGGCTACCCTCGACGACACCCCACCCGGCTGCGGCAAGCGCTGGATCGATATATTCGGCTCTGGTCTCGGCTTCGTTCATCTACGCCTCGCTGATGATTTTTATTGATTCAACAAAATGATGAAAGCTGCGGGATCGTACATTATCAAGATCGAGGAATCGGGCTATGGCTCGTGACCCGCTCACCTTCTGGTAGGCCGGCACCATTCTCTTCAGTTCATGTGAAGGGCTTTCCAGGATATCGGGATTACGATAATTGCTTTCTTCTTGCCTGGCGGCAATATGCGGCATGTCGAATGCACGTGAAACCGCGGACAGATCCGCCAGATACCAGCTTTCCAGTTCCCTACAGGCGATACGGACTCGAGCCTCCGCCTTGGTGGCAGACCGGCACTTGGCCACGAGCCTTTCCTTTACGACTTTGCAATCTCCGGAATCCTGGTCACGCACTATAATGAAATGCGCATCAGGATTTTGATACGACCGCAGCTTGCGCTCCAGCTGCTTCTCCAGGTCTTGTTTACCTTCAAAAACAATGAAGCGCGTCGCCAGCGAATCTGGAATACCCAAACGGTCAAGAATTCCCTCGATCAAGGCCTTGGCGGAGGCCTCCTCAAGCATGAACACCAGTTCCCTCACGAGGGATCGGCCCCTTCGAAGAATCCCTGACGCCACAGGTAGCCCAGTTTGTCCCCGTCAAGCATGTACGCCTTGATTTGCGGATCCTGCGAGGCCCGCTTCACCTCGGTATATCCGCCCTTCTTGACAAACCAGAACACTTCTTCCAGTTCACAGGCATTAAGGAAATCGGGAGAGTGCGTTGATACGAATACCTGCCCGCCCTTCTCGGAATACTCACGGAACTCCTCAGCCAACTCGGTGAGCAGCTTTGGGTACAACTGGTTTTCTGGTTCTTCCACGCAAAGCAACGGATGCGGCTTGGGGTCAAGGAGAAGTACCAGGTAGGCGAACATCTTGATGGTACCATCCGAGACATGACGGGCAAGGAAGGGATCGATAAATGAGCTGTCTTTGAAACGCAGCAGGACCCTGCCTTCTTCGGTGATCTTTGAATTGACATCAATGATGCCCGGGACACGCTGCTTGAGTTTGTTCGTGATCTTCCTGAAAACATCGGGATGCTGCTTAAAAAGGTACTCCGTCACCTGTGCCAGGTTTTCACCCTCGCGTGACAAGTGTTCGGTATATTGCGCTTCCCGCTCCACACGTGCCTGGTTGATGTGGAAATCGGATATATGCCAACTCTCAAGCAGCTCGCCCAGGGCCTTGCTGGCCGGAAACTTCTCGAACTGGGCCAGTCCCTTGAGCGCCAGAATATCGGGAGAGCGAAGTTCGTGATCCTCACGCTTGAGCTCCGTCTGATCGGTAACTTCATCCGGCTCGTTGATGACCGCCTGCCCCTTGCCTCTTGAAAACTCCAGAAAGCGCCACGGCCTACCCTTGCTGCCCCTCCGGTATTGAAGGATCTCCTTCTCGACGATGGGCCGCCCGTTCTCTTCGTTGATCACAACCAGGTAGGTAACCAGGGGTGAAGACGGGCTCTCCCTGAACTTCAGCTCGATTTCAATAGGACCTTCTGAACCGCGGCTCCGGACCTCCTGGAAGCCCCTGCTGCCGCCCTGCTTTGTAAGGGCAACCTGCACGTTGTCTACCAGCGCATCCTTGAGGAAGCTGAATACGTTGAACATCGTCGTCTTGCCCGTACCATTGGCCCCGACGAACACGCACATGCGCGGAATATCAACGATCTCCACATCCCTGAAAGCCTTGAAGTTCTTGAGCCTTATACCTTCTATCTTCATTACCCGCCTACCTTATCGCATACCGTTTCAGCATTCTATCAGATTGTTCACATACAAACATTGAATTCCGCAATGCATCAATCATCACAGCCATAAATCATTAGTTACAAGTGACTATTTCACTATGCACCCCAAGTCTAAATTCTCCTGAAGGTATCAACATCTTCAATGCTCTCTATGAAGTAGTACACTTTGTTTTTAATATCCTGATACTCATCCATCAAGGTTTTCTCTATGGTAGTAGATAGATTCGGCTCTTTTCCCGTGCCCCACAGTATTGGCTTGTAGTATGCGTTGCCGTTCTGCATTTTTGGAACCATTGAATAGTTATGACCCTCAATCACATCCATCTTCGCTGCCAGCCTAGTCTGATCACTCGTCGAAATTTCACACTTGATGCGAAGCCTGTTCTTCAGATCGTTAGCGATAAAACACTCATACTGGTAACGCGGGCCTTGGATTGTTAAAGCCGTATCGTTCAGAACAACCTTGTATGAGCGCCCCAGATTTTCCAGGTCTTTTCTCAACTTGTCAGCGGTATCAACCAACCCGGTGGCCGTTGCGGAAGGTTCACCCTGAGTCTCCTCCCCGGCTTCTACAATATTCCCTTCTATGTTCTTTTTATAATACTGGATGATCTCGTCATACTCATCCTTCGTAGTCGTCGCATATGCTATTTCTATGGAATTGACCTCAGAGCTGTACAACAGGTTCATGGAGGTTACGATGGCTTCCTTTTCATTGAAGTACAGCTTGCAGTGCAAATTCCTCACCGTGTACGGCACGATGCCAATGTTCTTTAGTTCTTCAAGCGCCAGCGGCTCGCCGTCGCGTACATAGACAGAGCACGCAATGTCGCGCTGGGCCAGCGATGACAGCTTTTTCTTCATCTTGTCCCATTTGGATATCTTTACATACGGCGAGACAGCAACGAAGCGCTGCTCGGCCTCATCTATCAGTGTCATGATCTTGGAAGATATCTCTGATACCTTTATCAACTGCATCGTCAAATGCCTTTCCAGGTTTTTTGAACCCTGATTGTATACATGTTTAAAACGATTTCTGTATTCTTACAATTCCCCGCTAAACGCCCTGTGCAACAACGCCTGCTTCAACTCATCCAGTGCCGAAAGCTTACGTCGGTAAATAGATTGGAGTTGGATATATGCCATTTTTACCAGTCTAATTCTACAAGCTATATCTTTTTGTTTTTCAAGGTTCGGCATGTATATGATAAATGAAGGAAAATCTCTAATTGAAATACGATCTACCGTAGTTCCTCTAATAGTTTTATTTTCTAGATACTCTTGGAACATCGAAGATGTATACATGTGTATAAAATATTCTGGATCGATAATTCTTAAGTCTAAACGAATTAGTCCCATACGCCTTCCAAGACAGCATTTGAGACCCTTTGGAATAATAGCAACTTGCCCTAATCGTGTTTCATAAGAAAATACAATATCATTTTCTTGTGGTTCAATTCGCTTAGTCCATTTATTATAATCAAGCATCGTTACATGCCGGGTTTCACTGAGATCAATTTCTCCATCATTCAATGCACTAATACCAAGAAAAATCGGACCATCATGCACGGTATGTGGCGTCGCATGTGGTCCATCATATACCTTTCCAATGTGGCTAATCGTCTTCTCCACCCACCCCTCACCCCTTTTGGTAAACACCTCATTCAGGTAACTCTCAAACACCTCCCGCGCATTATCAAGATTCCTCTGCGCGTTGACCTTTGCCTTCTCAATCCCCTCGAACGCCTCATCCAGAATCCCAACAATCCGCTGCTGCTCGGATAACGAGGGAATGGGAATGCTTGTGCTTTTAGCTTTAACAATTGTATAAGTACCAACCGTAGCACCGTTTGAGTTATCAATTTGTGCTCTTAAATAATCTGATTTAAATGCATATTCTACAAAGCGAGAATTTACATCACTCTTCTTTCTTAACCATATAATATTTCCATCCTTAAAATAAAATTTATCATTACTTCTCACTACATAACATATTCCGAGTGTACCTACACCCGTCACCATTATATCGTCTTCTACAGGTATACCATATTTCTTGGAATACTGATTAAACATTTCATTAGAAATAAAAAGCTCGTTGTTAACAAATCTGTTATTTGCAAGCTTCACAATCTCCCTAGCTCTATAAAATGGAACTCCTTGTTTTTTCCATTCAGATTCAAACACTCTTTTACTTGAAGTAATATCAAATAAGTCACCAAGAAATTTTAGCTCCCACCCCTTTTTCACATAATCCCCCGAATCTCTCTCGTACCTCTCGTACCTCTGCGCACTCCGCGCCTCTGCGTGCGACACCCTCTTAAGGGCACCTCTAAAAACCAGTGTTTCTAAGTGCTCCGGATCTATTAATAACAAATATTCCTGATATTAATTGATTTAGCGAAGGAAAACCAGGCAGAAGGAGTTTTTAGCTCCTCATATGCTTGCCCTCTACCCCCTTATCAGGGGAAAGGGACAGACTACCCCTATGTGTGAGCAGTAACCAGATACCCATATCGGCTCATGTTGTATACCAGGTTCATCATGCCAATGGCGAACGTAGCTCGTTCGATGCCTATGCATCGAATTGACATGCCTTTCATGGAATTGGTCATGAAGCCAAAAATGTGTTCTACTCGAACCCTAACCGAAGATTTTTTCTTGTTCAGTACTTTTTGCTCATCTGTCAAAGGCTTGTTCCTGTAGCCCTTTTCACAAATCTGATTTTCGATTCTGGATCCAAGGCAGGATTCAATCTCTTCACCTTTATAAGCGCTATCCGCAAACAGAGCCTGGTCTTTTTTCTTTTCTACAAGCTTCTCAAGCATCTGACTGTCATGTACTTCGGCAGAGGTGACTTCATACTTCACGATCAACTTGCTGTCCTTGTCCGCCTTCACATGATTCTTGTATCCGAAATGTGTTTCATCGTTTTTCTTGGTCCAACGTGCATTTACATCTTTCTGTTCTAACATGTTTTCTTTTCCTTCAGTTTTCCATTCTTCAGGAACTTCGCCATTTTTGATTGTGTCGTTTTCATCTTTGCTGTTTCTCTGCCTTGGTACATCAACAAAGGAAGCATCAACTATGCTGCCCTCACGTGTAATAAGACCTTTGTCTTCCAGTTTCCTGGTAAATCGGTAGAACATAGTATCAATTGCATTCGCTTGAACTAGTCGTTCACGAAAAAGCCATATTGTCTTTTCATCCGGAATTGAATCACAGAGGCTTAATCCCAGAAACCGCATGAAACTCAGCCTATCTTTGATCTGGTATTCTGCTTGAGCATCACTGATCCCGTACAAGCGCTGAAGGATTAGAACTTTGAACATGAGTACATAATCATAGGGAGGTCTTCCACCAGGCCCCTTAGCTTCCTTTTTGAATACCTTGTTGAGGCTATGTCGGAATGATTCCCAGTCAATGACCTTGTTGAGTTTTTCCAAGGGATCACCAAGATGGCTGAGTTCCTTCAGCCGATAGTTTTCATCAAAGAATCCATGCTGTTTCATGACTGTGATTATATCATTTTTCTTTCTGAGTTTTTAGAGGTGCCCTATAATTAAAAAAAGAGAAGCTGTTGGTAAAACTAGATTCTTTGATATAAAAAGCATTGTATATTATTTAAAGTGTATTCCATGGCAAATTGATGATTTTTCAATCGATAAATATTTTGGTAGATTAAAAATATTAAATGAAATAATTATAGATCAAGGATATATTGATTTTTTAAACCATAGATTTATTGTTATTGCTCAAAAAAATAAAACGCTCTAACAATCGCTTCAACCTGAGTCAGCGGTTTGTCATGGTTTGTGCTGCTCGCTGCCGCTCGCTTGCGCACAAACCACGCCAATTACGGCTCGCAGGTTAAGCGTATGTTCGATGGACGCGGTGCGCCAAGAAAAGCTGGCGATTACATATTTTCTAGCTGGTTAAAGTCCAGCACAGGGAAGAGTCAACCACTCGCCTGTCACCAATCAATGCACCGTCAAGGGTAACCGAGCCGGTGAAGCCATTAGGAGGGGATAACCAGGCCGCAACGCAAGTGAAGGGATTGAGCCCCGTAAAACTATAATTGTAGAGGCCGACGCTTTCGCGTCTAGCGGAAGGCAATAAGTCATGCAACGATATGGTAAGTTGCATGACTCTCTACCGGGGTCGTAGACCGTGGCATGGTTATGAAGGGAAAACGTCGGAACTTGGGAGATCCTGTTGATTGCCGAATATTGATGAGGCTATTCACTGTTCAATCTGAAGAAGAGAGACAGTGGAAATGATCAACAGGAAGTCGGACTGATTCGTAGTAGGGGTGGGGCAGGGTTATGATGAGCCCAGGAAGTCGGACAGTTTTAAGGGCATAATTAGGTGGAGCGACCTTCTTGATGAAAAATCAAAGGAGGCATAGAGTTCCACCATGCGC
>Ga0209518_1004797_pt1 | contig 10630 bp, 15 predicted proteins | sample RifGroB1_FD_183993 | JGI IMG/M metagenome (GOLD analysis project Ga0209518, IMG submission 183993) | Groundwater microbial communities from Rifle, Colorado, USA - Groundwater B1 (SPAdes) (version 2) | ecosystem: Environmental > Aquatic > Deep subsurface > Groundwater | place: Rifle, Colorado... | reverse complement strand
GTTATCTGACGATATGATAATAAAAGGCATTCCAGTTTGCGATGAATGCCATAAAATATGTGTGATAATTGAAGGAGCTGTAAAATTAACAGAACCCGAAATATTAAAAGCAAGAGCAAATTTGCAATAATTATTAATTTTTACAAACGAAAGCAGGGCATTTTGTTAAGCCCATGTTAGCAAGTGAGGTGGAAATCTTGCGGGCGGACACGGTTTGTTGTGAAAATTGCGAACATAATCCATATTTTGGAGATGATTGTAAATGGTGCAAAGATTTTGATATGTTTGAAAAAGCTAAACAACAAACTGGTTGCTAACATAGGATATACGGAATATACAGTTGTATAATGCAATATAATAAGCTAAACAATAACTATATATGTAAAATAATATTATTATACGTTTATATCGTTAATAATAAAATTTATACAGTTGTATAAAATATGAATATTCGTGGTTCTGTAGTAGTTAGGAAAAAGATAATTGATATATTCAGGGTTCATAACCTTGATTATTATGAAATATCAAAGTATCTTTGCGTAAAATATGTTCCGTTTATAATGTGGTTAAATTCCAATAATGGTGGAAAAGATATGGCACACATACCGGAAACGAAGGTTCGGGAATTATGTAAATTACTTGGTATTGAAATAAGGGAAATAGATAAAAATAATATTCAGATAATAATTCATCCATTCCCTGAAAAAACGTTAAAGATAGCTACTAATGAGAATCATGTAAGGTATTATGAAGAAAAGAGGCTAAGGGCAAAAATAAAGAACGATAAATTTTTTGAAGATTAGGTCAAATGGATATTTTTTTAAAAGATGAAACATAAACTCGGAGTTAAGCGGGATTTATTGGAAGAATGGTTGAATATTCTAACTGAAATGTCAGAAGCTGGAGAATATTTGGCTACTTTAGAGTATGCAGACGATAGTCCATCAGTCCGTAAATTTAAGCAAAAAGCTATAAAATTACGTGAAAAAATACGTATATTTACGATTGAAAAAATTGATCCAATAAGAATTAAATTAAATTCAAGCGATGTGTACGGGATGCGGCAAGGCGAGACGGCAAACAATGGAGAAACTGAATCCTGATAATCCATCATCTTTTAAAAAATCCGTTTACAAATCAAGGTCTGACATTTGCAGAAAGTGTGGTAATTTTAAACCTACGCTTTGGCTATGTTTAATAAATAGTAAAGACATAAGGCATTTTTGTAAGGTTCTTATTAATAGATGTCCATTACCTATTCAGAGGTGGTAATTAATATTAAAAATATTATAAAATCCAAATTATTTCACATGTTATAAAACATAAATTTGGTAAATTAATATAATTTTTCTATATTTGTGGTCAAATTTATTTAAATTATGGCTGAACAAGTAGAAGGAAAATCACAATCTGTAGATACAGGAATGGGATTCGGTGTGTCGACAGGTCTTGAAGGACTCGTTCCTGATAGTAGATTACAGGAGTTAGACAAAGAGTTACAGAACAAAATCAAGGAAAAATTTCCTGAAGGTGCTCCAAAAACAGACCCTTCTAAAGAAAAAGAACCTAAAAATAAACTACCAGACTCAACGGCATCAGAAGACGATCCAAGTGAATTGCTGAAAAAAACCACATTTTTTAATAAGACAATTATTCCTAAAGAAGAAATTATTGAATTTAAAACTTGGGAGGATACAGCAAAATATCTATCTGAAAATACAGGACTTGAAATAAAGGAATCATCAGATATACCTAAAATGATTTCAGAATTTAAAACTCTGAAAGAGAATTCAGGTAAGGCTCAGGAATATGAACAAAAAGTTAAAGGCTATGAGCAAATCTTTAACGCAATACCAGATGAAGTATTTGGAATTGTTCAGGCAGCATTAAAAAACGAGGATTATCGTACTTTAATGAAAGACTTAATAAAAGAGACTATTGATTTTAATATACCTTTTGACAAGCAAGATAAAAAGGAAATGCTAAACTATTTCTATCCTGGCAAGTTCTCAGAAGAAGACTACGAGGATGAGGATAATAGTGCGGTTAAATTCGCTTTAGGAGAGGCTTCTAAAAAGTATTCCGATGCAAAAAAGGTAAATGAATCGAAGCCAACATTCAAACAGAAGTTTGAAGAAAAGAGCACGGCAGAAAAAAAGCTGATAAACGAAACCGCAATTACTTCATGGAACACATTTAGTCAAGGGAAACAAATTGACGATTCCCGGAAAGATAAGATTGGTTCTATTTTAGAAGGAGGGTGGAATGCTGTTTATAAAACTCTCTTTGACGAAAAAGGTGGATGGAAACCGGAAGCTGCCGAAAAAATATTCTGGATGCAATATGCAACAGAAGAACTTGCAATAGCAGAAAGGGTTATTGCAGCAAAAGCAAAAACAAGAGCAGTAGAAGAAATAATTGACAGAGGTAATGATAAACCTAACACACAAGGTAATTCAAAAGGTTCTCCGTCAATTACAAAAGAAGAGGCGGCCAAAGAACTTACAAAAATTTTAATATCATAAACACAAACTAAACTCAATACATTATGGCTTTTTACAATCCAACCCCCAACACGCAACTACCAGGTAACTCACCCAGTACAACAGGACAACATTTTGGTTTACCTTGGGCAAATAGTGAAGGTTCAGCTTATGCAACCCTCATTTCCGCAACCACGACAGAATTAATTGCAAAAGAAATTGAAAAAACAATATTTCCAACAGTACCTCAACAGTATGATGCTGCTTTGAGTGCTTTCTTATATATGAATACTATTCAGGACATGGATAGTGATGAATTTTTTTATCACGAAAGAGGTTTTGGACGTTCTGCAATGGAAGTATTCACATGGACATCAGGTACAGGTGTTATTGTTCTGGCAGGAACTTATTCTGAAGCAAATGACATTCCCGTAACAGTAAACGATATTGTCACACTTCCTGGAACAAATAAACCCGCAACAGTAACCGTAGTAACATGGTCGGTTATAGCAAACACATCACAAATAACCGTTGTTCCTTATACCGGAGCATCTTTTGTTGCTGGTGATGCAGCAGTAGGGGATTTAATTCCATTTATGGCGGCAGGTTATACTGATGGCTTAGATTTCATTGGTCATTATGACAGGCTTGATACAGTATCCCGTTATAACTTTATTCAGATGTTTGCTCGTGCAAGACGTTGGGGTGATGTAGAAATGCAGAAATTCCTTAATAAAGGTACAACAAACAATATTGCCGAAGACAAAGCAAACTCTATTGAGCAGTTAAAAACAGACCTTTTGGCTTGTTATTTAAATGGTACAAGAGGGGCTTTCCCTATTTCATTTAATAATGCAGGTTCTGTTTCTGGTAAAGCAATGGGCGGTTTATATCCATTAGCAGTAGCAGCCGGAGCACCATCAGCTACAGTAACAAGTTCAGGACTTCAACCTGCTTTGGAATCATTATTGTTTCAGACCAATACCCTTGCAAAAGGAGCTACAAGGTTTTTACTTGGAACAGATGAAAGTCTGTACGAAATGAGTAAAAGCTTTAAAAATCCTATTTTATATTCTCCAAATGACACAATTGCAAATATGAATTTGAAAGAATATGAGATTGGAACAAATAAAGTAGTTCCAATGGTAATTCCACAGATGGGAAATTCTTCAATATTCCCTGCATTTTTCAGCCGAATGGTATTAGGAATTGACCAGAAATCAATAATCCCTGTTAAATTAAAAGGTAAACCTCATATTACTCTTGGACAGATGAAATCTATGAACTCTGGAGCAAATAACCTCAATGGTTATACCGATTGGTGGGTACAGGCATTCCTTAGTATGAAGTTCCAAAATCCGGCAGCTTCTTTTATTATCAATAGGTTATAGTATATTTTTCATATATTTAAAAAAACAGGGGGTGAAAACGTCCTGTTTTTTTATGTTATATAACATGTTTTTGAAAAATGTATGTATATTTGCATATAATTTTTAAACTAATACATTATGGAAGAACAAGCAGTAAGACCATCGGGAGCACCACAGGGTTGGCATTTTAAACCAATTTATGTTCATACAGACGGGAAAGTATTCCGTAAAGGAGTATATTCACCTGAAGAAACATCAGAATCTGTAGAAGAAGAATTAAAATTACAAGTTCCTAAAGAGAAAAGAGAAAAATCTTCATCAGACAATGAAGTATTTAATGTTTTATTACAACAAAACCAAGCATTAGTAGACATATTAGGAAAAATCTCTCAAAACGATAAAGGGAATTTTGCTAAAGAAATTGCTGAAGCATTATCAAATTCAAATTCCGGGAGAACAAGCAGGAGAACTGCGAGAAAACTTGAAGAAATAGACAAAGATGATATTCTTGATGTTCCGGTGGTATTTACAGCACATAGTAAAGGTCATGTAGTTGTAGATTATTACGGCCAAAATGGACAGGTAATAATCCCACCTTATGGCGGAATATTTGAATTTAAACATGCTGTAACTACAAAAATAAGAAACGACAACGAAGAACAGACCCATTCTATTTGTCAATGTATGATAAGGTCAAAAAAAGAAGCAGAATTTATCAGAAATCACCCATTGTTTGATATAGGAATATTTGAAAATTCTACCACTCCGTTATCATTGGATGGTTCAACCGTTCAACGTGCTGTTGAGATATGGAATAAAGTAAGTTCGTGGGATAAATCACAAGTTATTCAGGTAGCAAAAGGAAGAACTGATATGAGAGATAAGATGGGATTAGAAATATTTAAATTAAGAAAAGCTCTTGCACTATCAATGGCAACACAGGCTATGGAGGAAAGTAATGATGTAACTCTTAAAAAATCAAAAGGTATGATGATAGAAAGCATGATGAAAAGCTAAGTGTGAATTATTTGCAAACTTCAACCTCTACTTTGAAATAACAGTCCAGCCTTGATTATATTTATTAATAGAACATCTAAATTTTAAGTTTTTACGTCTGTTATTTTCTGCACACTTCATAAATGCAAAAACGTATTTGTTTTCCATTTCGATTTCTTTTCCTTGCTCGATTAATCCCAATGCTTCGTCTGCCATTTGTGGACGTAAAACAGTAGCTAACACACGGTCATCAGCAATATTTGCCGTGCTTTGTAGATTGTTTTCTGCTTGTTTTGTCATAAATTGATAATTTTTAGTTATTTAATTGCATTAAAACGACGGTTTATCACCATCCGTTATAACAAAAAAGCTGCTTTTTAGGGCAGCTCCAGAGCAAGCAGTAGAGAGAAAAGTGAATGGGAATCCAAAGATAAGCATAATATTTGACATTTCCAAATCACTTAACCTCTTGCTGATTATCTTGCCCATCACCTACTCCTACTTGTTTTGAAGCTAACCACTCACTAAACTTCTTTTTCAAGTCTTCAACCGTTCCTTCCCTCTCGAATGCAAAAGCCATATACATCCAGTTAATTGTCATTTGAGAATTGACTTGAGTCATAATCTCAATAGTTTTATTGACAATGTCTCTGACGCCGTTTTTATTGAAACCAATCCAAAAGTTGTCTTTGGATTGTAAAAACCGCAGCAACTGGTCTAATGTTTTTATTTTTTCGAGTTCTTTCATCTTAATTTAAACTTTTTTATTTTATCTTTTCTTTTAACTCTTTTATTAAGGTCTTCCTGAGAACCGAAATATGCCGTTTTAAACCCCGCAGACCACATTAAGTTACATGATGGACAAATATCATTTTTCGGGATTTCTTTCCCTTCTTCCACCTCGATAGGGTTATTACATCCCTTGCAGATATAGTTCATTTATGTATGGTTATTATTAAATCCTTGGTGTAAACCCCTCCATTTTTAGATGTTTCTCCAACCATTATTCTTCAGAACCAAGTATAACCGTAGGTGTAAACCCCTCCATTTTTAGATGTTTCTCCAACTGACTCTTTATAGTTGCCTGTATTTGCTCGTATTTGAGACCATATTCACTTTCGAAAACTGACCAAAAATCGGTATAACGACAATAAATATTCTTATATTTAAAATCCTGCTCAATAAAAACCGAATCGCCTTTTTTATAAAAAACACTATTGGGGTGTTGTTTTTTTATTTGAATAGTTAAGCCATTAATAACCGACAAAAAGAACTCTTCTATTTGCTGTTCTTTGGTAATTGTAGGTTGTTTGCCTTCAATTTCAGAAATTGCCTGTTTTAGGTTATCGAGTCCGATTTCTTTAATAAATGCTTCAATTTTTTGTTTCATTTTACCGTCTTTAAATATTTGTCAAACAATTCTTCAAAGGGTTTATTTTCATCATTAAGCACAAGCCAAAGAGAAAACCCACAAGACAATTTTTTAGTTTCTTTTGCTATCATATTAGCCGCATTGCTTTTTGAAAGGTTGCTTACTATTATTTCATAAAACTTATCTGTTAATTTATCCATATTATTTTAATAATTCGTTAGCTGTTCTGTGAAATTTCAACTTATCCACATCAATAGTGGTATGATTACAATATTTACATATTTCTAAAACAATATCGGTATTTCCTACAACTTCCATGTCGGATAATAAATCATATCTGTCTTTACGAATTATTTCCGGTTTATGAAACCCGGTAAAGCATTTCACTTTACGAAATAGTTTCTTCCACATTGTCTTTAATTTCATATACAATTAAATCATGAGCTGTTTCCATGCCATCATCAGTACACGGCATGAATACGGCGTGGTCAGCCCAATAATGTTTTTCAGTAAGTTTACTTATTTTTAATTCTTTTGCAACTATAGCTGTTTCACTATGAATTAAACCACATTTGCGACATTTGAATTCTTGTATTGTTGTAATCATGACACAAATATAGTCATGTTTTATATATTCCGAACATGTATTTTCATGTTGTAAAACATAGTTTGGATTTTTTTTTGTATATTTGGATTTTATTTTCTAAACATGTACGGAATAAACATTGTAGAACCAAGACCAAACAGATTTTCAGAAGACATTGACATAGCAAGCCCAGATTATCATGTTAAAATGGCTCGTTATTGTGTCGGATCAGGATTTAACGAACAACATAATGGATGGATTGGACAATATAATACTAATTTACGGTTTTTTCTCGGAGATCAATGGTGGCTAAGAGAAGACGTAGAAGCGTTCTTAAAAGACACCTCTCAACAATCAAGGAATCGAATTAAGGTAGTAAGAAATTTCATTCTTCCAACGGTAGCTCAATATATTGGTAATGCAAAAGTTCTTGACATTACAGTAAGGGCAGCTTCGTTATCAACAAAGGCACGGACAAGGAGAGAAAGTAAATTGGAAGAAATGCTTTTACTTACCGATATAGCCAATCAAGCACCTGACCAAATTGCAGAAGGATTAAGAGATAAATTTGGAATGGGTAAAACTAAAAAAGAAACAGAATCAATATTTCATAACCTTTGGCAGGATAACTATGTAGATTGTATCAACGGTTTATTAAAATATGTTGCAGAACAAAACAACTTTAAACGTATGCAGGGAGAGTTGGGGATGTATCTTTGTTTATCCGGCCTTTGTTGTATGCGTTATCGTGAATGGAATGGTGATTTCAGATGGGAACTTGTACCATCAGAATCTTTTTTTTGGGATAGAAGTGCAAGGTTATCAGATTTGAGCGATTCTGAATTCATGGGCACATGTGATATTCTGTTATCTTCTGAAATATTTGAAAAATGGAATCTAAACACAGGTGATAAAAAGATAATTGAACAATCTATACAAAATGCTACACAAACAAACAATACTTATATTTCAGACGGCAAGTTACCAGTTTATGATGTATATTGGAAAGATAGTTTAAGTTATAAACATGCTTACGTAATGGATGAATATGGTTATCCGCAATTTGTCAGGATAGACCATAAAGAAGAAGGAGAAGAAAAACCAAAATTTACAAAAGAAGATATTATTCCATATAAAGATTTAAACACAACTCAAAGGGCTGTAATAAATGGTAGAAATTCAAAAGGACAAAAGGATGTTTCTGAAAAATGGGTTGATTTGATAAGGTTCTGTACTCTCATTCCAAAAGAAGTATTAGGTAATACTGCTGGTAAAGATATGGTTTTAGACTACGGAATAATGCCGTATCAAGACACTAATTATTATAAATTTGCAAGTTGTAAGTTCCCGTTTAAGGTAGGGACATGGTACCATACTAACGGCTATGTATATACTCCCATTAATGAATTAATAAATCCTCAGAGAATAATAAACAGATATGAATCTGTAAAAGAACAGATTGTTAATTCCTCTAAGCCATCTATGCCTATTTACGATAAAACATATCTGCCAGACGGTGGAGAATTTGAACTATTATCAAATTGGGATCAGGGTAAGGCAACAGGATTTGAAGCAAAAGGGATGGGTATAAATAATATGGTGTCCGTCACTCCTGCTACCCTAAATCTAAATTCTGTCAGGGGATATGATGAATTAGCAGAATCCATGAGAATAACAATGAATCTTATCACTGGAGTAAATGAAAGTTTGCTTGGTCAGTCTCAGGGGTCTGAACAATTAGTTGGTGTAACTCAATTACAAATTCAGAGAGGTTCATTAATTCAAGAACCATTTTACTCTGCATTAGTATCTGTATTTGAACAAGCATATCAATCAACAGCAGATGTAGGGAAGCGAATATATGCGGACAATGAAAGAGATTTAGCTATTGCCGTAGGTGATGACAATGTAGATATTATAAGAATTACCAAAAACATGAAATTGGAAGATTTTAGAATATTCATACATCGTGAAGCAGACCTTGAAAAACAGAAAGCAGCAGCAAATGACATGTTATTAAAATTTGCAGAAGCCGGACTGCTTGACAAAAAAGCTATAGCCGATTTGGGTGGACGTTCAGTACCTGCTGATATTTGGAGTTCATTAAGAAAACAGGTAGCAGTGGAAAGTGTTGCTGCAACAATGCAAGCTCCCGTTATTCAAAAACAGGAAGAGGCAGCAGCAGCAGCACAGCAAGGAGCAATTGACCAAGCAAACGAACAACAGATAGAAGATAGAAATGTAAAATTAGCAGACATTGCGGCTAAAAAAGGCTCGGTAGAAAATGCAGCAAAGACCGGAGCTATGGCAAAGATTATTACGAAGCAGATGGAAATAGAAAATCAAGGTAGTCAGACTAAAAAATAACCTTTTGGTATCTGAATAATAGAAAAATCCCGAACATTTTGTATTAGTAAATAGCAACAATGCACCAGATATTATACTTATAACGATGATTTTTCCCCCTCCTAAACGAATTGCAAGTTTTCTCATATTATATTAATTATGCTGTTATAAAAATCATTTGAAATATATTGTGGAGTAAAAGAATTAAAAATATCATAACTAATTGTAAGCTCATTATAACTTGTAACGCTTTCAAATGAAAATGATTTCGATAAATTTTCTACGTAATTATAAATATCATTACCTACTGACTTATTTCGCATTTGCTCTAAGTCAGCCCTTACTTTACTCTTATTAGCTAAAAGATACTCTTTTAAAGCTAATTTTGCTTTTTCAAAAACTTCCATACTATTATTACGTTGCAAATATATTACTTTTCTTTTTAGTAAGTGTAGGTTCAATATCTAAAAACCATTTTAGCCGTTGTTCGAGAGAGTTCATAATTTATCTTTTAAAAAATCACAATTTTATACTTTTAAATAAACAAAAACAATGTTATAAAACAGTATTTTGTAAATATCTTTTTTTTTGACTATATTTGTAAATTAAACTTTATTTAATATGGATTATGCAGCACTCTTTTCAATGATAAAAGACGCCGGAGTAAATACGGGAACCTCGTTACAAAAATCTGACGACCAAACAACGTCTGACTTTGGGGCAGGACTTAAAACGGCAGCAGACCCGTACGCAAGTTTAACAGAAAGATTAAAAAATGGGGATGAATGGTGGAAGGTAATTGGCGGTGCTTCACCTATTGCAAGTGGAATTATGAACCGAATGGAAAAAAAAGAAGAAGTTGATAAAGAAGATGCCAGACAACGAGCATTTCTGGATGAAATAAACAGGAAGCGTAAAGCATTAGAATCTGGTAGGGACTATGCTTATGAATTAGCAAATAAACAGGTTCAGAAAGGACTTGCACAAACACAACAAAATGTATTACGTTCCGGTTCTGATATTGCTTCTGTTCAACAAGGGTTAAATATTGCACAGCAGAATGCGGGAGACCAATATAATAAAGCAACAGCAGGACTATTGTCCCAACAAGGTATTTTTACTCAGTTAGCAAACCAACAGATTGATAAACTTGCAGAGAGAAAATTAAATATTGAAGAACAACAATATATGCAAAAGTTGCTTGAAAAATCAAATCAACAACAGGCTACTGGCCAGAATATGGCAGCTCTATTTGCCCAATTATTAGGAGACAAGGGTTCTGATAATACTGATACGATGTTAAAAGGATTCGGAAAAACATATAATTCTCCAACAATGAGTAATCCATTTCAAAGTTCAGGATTTGGGCAACAATATCAAGAGCCTAAAGGAATTAATAATTGGGATTTAAACTCATATACTAATCCAAATTATCAAAGCAATTCTGATTGGTTGAAATCAAATAATATTATAGCAT
>Ga0209518_1004795_pt1 | contig 10631 bp, 13 predicted proteins | sample RifGroB1_FD_183993 | JGI IMG/M metagenome (GOLD analysis project Ga0209518, IMG submission 183993) | Groundwater microbial communities from Rifle, Colorado, USA - Groundwater B1 (SPAdes) (version 2) | ecosystem: Environmental > Aquatic > Deep subsurface > Groundwater | place: Rifle, Colorado... | reverse complement strand
CATTACCAAGTGTTGTATTGCCATTAACTACTAAATTTCCGGTTACTGTCTGATCAATAGTTATCGTTCCAGAACCAGCAAACGAAATGTCACCGGCATAAGTTACCGAAAACACCGATGTTCCAGCGAAGTTTTTAATCTGTAACGCGTAATCAGTCGTCAAAGATGTCGCTATTGCTTGCAGAATTAAAGGGACTTCCAGATTTGTCCGAGGTGAAACCACAAGCGGGCCGCGAACCGTCCCACCCGATCGAAGTGTATCAAAGAAATTTGCCATATTATTCTTTAATTATTTCTCTAAAAGTATCTCAACGCCCTCACCGGAAACAGTGGCATCTATCCAAAGGTCTTTTAGGTTCTTTACTTGTGTACCGACTGATTGGTTGGCTTCAATACGCGAGTGGCGTTTGTATCCTGAAACTGTGTTTACCGCTCGCGCCGATGTCGGGGCCAAACAAATAACGCCGGTGTTGGCTGTTCGTGCTCGGACAGTAACTTTAACGCCATCCTCAACCTTAAATCCCTGAATGGTTTCCAGCGTTACGGAGCTACCGGCCACCTCGGTGGTTAAAATATTGTTTTTAACTAACGTTATCGTGCCTGCAACAACCGTGGCAATTTCATAGCCATTAGTTGAGTTATTACTAGAGGAACCAGCAACTGTTACCCAATCTCCGGCCTGAAATCCTGCGTTTAAAAATCCAGAGCCGCTATCGGTAATCGTATCAGCCGAAACACCATTGTTGTTAAAAGCGATTGTAGTACCTACTTGATAGGGAGACAAACGAACAGGAGTACCCGCTGTAGTTACTACACGGACAAGGGTTTCAAAAGTAGTGAGGTTAAGCATTCTTGACATATTTTTGTTATTTTCCGTGGCTATCCTCGCCCCCATAAAGAGGCGAGAGAGCCACAGAAATTATTAGAGTGAGTTAATTTCTGTTAAGCCGCGGTTGTAACATTAAGCTGTTCTAAAAGTTGTTCTAATTCTTTTATTCTTTTTTGAAGTTGCTTAATGAGGGTACAATGTTCGTGATTCTTTCGTGTTGTAATGGTTAAATTCTCTATACGGTTATCATCACGAATACCGTTAATATGGTGTACAATTTCCGTAGGTTTTAGTTCTCTACGAATGTGTTGTTCCATGAAATAACGATGCTCAAGCATCATTGGTTTGTCTTTATTCACATAGACACACCTATAACCATTTTGTTTTAATATAAATCCTTTGAAGTTCGTTGGATGTCGTTTTGTCTTGATACACCAGTTTCTAAAACAAAGCCAACACCTTGCAACACTTCTCGTTCTGGTATTAAGGATTTTACAACAATCAGTACATTTAACAGGATTTTGTTTTGCGATTCCCATAATTAGTCAATTTAATTATTTTTGGGCTGGGAGGAAAGAATTGACCTCTCCTCCCACTTACGAGAGCTACTACCCAATTTTTAATGAACTACGAAGCGGTGGTTACTGCAACCCAAGTTGCCGCGCCATCACTGTTTATATACAAGCGAGTTGAAGTTGAGGAACCATCAGTTCGGAAATACATTGATCCTTGTGAAGCGACCAGTGTTGGAGCACCGGAACCATAGACGAAGTCAATGACTTGGGATGTTCCCAGACTCATTGCGATTGCGCCACCGGCCGTAGTACCAATACCTTCGGCAAAGTAAGCGACACCGTCTTCAATGATTGCCCAGTCTTCCGCACCACGAGTAACGTCCCAACCCTTAATATACCTCCCACCAGCAAGCGTGGCATCAGTAATAGAGAGATTGAGCAGAGTACCGGTGGTCAAACCATCGCCGGAAATATCAACGACGCCGGAATTAGCTGCTGCACCAATTGTGGTTGCAGTGTCGTTATAGATTCCAACCGAGATGGCGTTGTCATTATCAGTTAAGAGTAAGGAACCTTGCGAAATCAACGAATCACCAGCGGTGATTGTAAACACTGTTGATCCTTCGTTACCAGCAATGATGGTTGCACCATATTGACTTACGGAGAAGTCATCGGCCGCGCCATCATAACATTGAATATATTTACCAGTTAATGTGGCCGCTGTCGCGTTCAAGAACAAAAGTGTTCCACCTATCATTGAAGTAGCAGAAATATAAGCTACCGTTCCAGCTGTGGTTGTATTAGCTATAGCCGCTAATATACCCATATTTGCAGTTGACGTATAAGCGCCTGTAGCCTGAACAGAAAGAATACCGTTAGTAGCCACCGCGCCAGTTGAAGCCGACACCGCGCGAATCAGTGAACCAGATGTCATTCCTGTTCCTGTATCTCCAACGTAAAGACCAATACCACTTGTTAATGCATTTCCGTTCAAAGCAACAGCTGTACCCGTCAAGGTTGAATTTGCATTCACCCTAACGAAACCATCCGTAACCGCTGTAGAGGTAAATGCTCCTGTGCCAAAAAAGGAAATAATACCATTCGTAGCTATTGCACCAGCTGTAGCTGAATTAACACGCAACAGCGAACCTGATGTCATACCCGTAGCTGTGTTATTTGTGATAGAAAGTCCAACTCCGGTAGTTGTAAGGTCAGCAGCCGTGATGAGCATAACTGTGGCTGTAGTAGCCGCTGAAGTTATGTCAATCGCCCGACCACCTGTAGCATTGTGAGTAATATCCAAGGCATCTCCTGTTCCAAGAGAATCCATAGTTACCTGAATACCAACAGTTGTATCACTAACAGTACCAGAAGTATTAGTTATAGCATTTTCTACATACAAGACAGAACCAGTAGCTGAAAATGTTCCACCGCCGTTGATAACCGAGGTACGAATACAATTGACCATATCGTAATCGTCAGCAACTGTACCAGTGGTGACAGTACGAAGTGATGAAACATTGAAAAAATCCGCAGTTTTGTTAAGCGTACCAGTAATATCACTGGAAATGTGTGAAAAATCAGCAATACGACCAGTAGTCAAGACAATAGAAGTCGTGGTGACATCAAGCAATGTACCTGTCGTAATGGCATCTGCACTCACTTTTACAATACCTTCGCCAGCGGATGCACCGGGAGTTGTCGCAGAATCAGCAATAATTTCAAGTGCTGAGCCAACACCAGTTTGAACACCGGTTGTACGAAGCCTCATGGCTGCACCGGTTGTCCCTGCTAATGAAACATCAATACCAGTTGCAAGAGTTGTAGCGGCATCACATAATACATAAAAAGCTGTACCGGTTGTAAGCCCTGATGGATTTAAAGTCATCCAAGCAGCAGTTGTAGTGCCGGTAAATACGCCTGAACCATCTAGTGAGATAACCGAAACTGAAGTAGCAGTGTTATTCACAATAGAAACAGTATTTGCGTTGTCTGCATCAGTGATTGTTAAAGAACCGTCCGAAACAACCCAATCACCGGCAGTACAAGTAAGGACATTTGAACCTCCTGTCCCAACGATATTAAAGGCCACCTCACCAAAAGTATAATAAGATGTGCCATCAATCTGCAAATCAAGTAATTGTCCACCATTCAATGTTCCTGAAACAGAATGATTGATCATCACTACTGCACCTGATGTAATCGTAGAAGAATCAATCGCTAAACCATCTCCAGTTGTTCCAACAACAGTAATTGTACAAGTTTCTGTTGAGCCAGCATCAATATCAAATCCTGAATTGAGGTCAAGAATACCAGTCCCATCTGGTGCAATTTGAATATTTCCGTTTGCTCCATCAAAAATTGTCATTGAACCTGTTGTTGAATTGCCAGTCTGCAAGATAAGGTCAAAATTTCCACCAGAGGTAAGAGTAGCATTTGAGTTATTATCACCAATAGTAACCGTAGAAGCAGTTACTCCAAAACAAGCTCGTGATGTACCACCTACCATTAAATTAAGTGAAAAGTCTGCATCTTCCGTTAAGTCAGTTACATCCGTTGAGCGAAACCGAATACGACCGTATTCTGTTTTTGTTGAGCCATCATCTTCGCCATTTAATTGAAGTTCAAAGATGACATCATTATCAGCTGGAGTAGCAGAATTGTGATGAGAATCCCATTGAACACCAGTTGCACTTGCACGAGTCGTTACACATTGAAAATCTAATCCTGTACCAGCATTTCCAATTACTAATGGAATACCTGCGCCAGCATTTGTTTTATCAATATTAAGACCGTTTATTGCCGCAGAAACTGTAAAAAGAATCTGACTAACATCTACGGTTATGCTTGAACCGGCATCATAAGCTGAATCCAAAGTCGTCCCACCAGATGCAACAGTTGAGAGATTAAGAGTAGTAGATCCAGAATCAAAAATAAGTTGATTACTGGAGTTTACATACAAGTAACGATGCCCACTGGCTGTAGTTGGGGCAGTATTGACTTGATCAAAACGAATCACTGCATCACGCACTGAATCACGAGTAATTATATCAATACCAGGAAACGAACTTTGTTTTTTACCATTTTTAATTGCCATAAGTTTATTTTCACTTTTACATGAAGCTAGCTCTGCAAGGCTCCTGCATCGGAACCAGCCAATTTAGCTTCTGAATTAAATTTTTTTTCACGAACAACCTCTATAAGAGAGATTAAATCGTTTCGGGTAACATCATCAGTTACATTCTCACCGCATTGGACAGCAAGCTTTACCAAATCAAATTTGTTCATATAACGCAAAGGCTTTTCACCTTTTTCTTTTTCATGATATTCAACTTGATTTTTTGCCTCCTCGTATTCTTCCAAGGTTTTACAACCATTACGAACATACTCCACGGGAATATGAAGTTCATATACTGCATTAAGTTCTTCATCACTCCATGAAATTCCAACGGCCTTACATCTTCCTTTGGCGTAAAGTGCTGACCAATTTGGTGTAGATTGCATAAAAAATTAAAGATAATTAAGACCCCACTGCAGTACTTCCCCAGACATACGCTGGAAATCCACGACCAATCGTGTAATAGAAATCCACTGTATAATCCCAATTCTTATTCTTATAGACTTGTTCAGGGGCATCTAACGATGGGCGCTCAGCGAAAAGAGCTTGAAGACTCTCTGCTACACGTTTTGAATCATACATAAACCAATACGCTGAAGTATCTGTGCCACCTGTTCTGGTCTGAAGTTTTGCCCATGGCACAACTTTTACTTTTCCCTTCAATGGGTTGACATCATTATCTGCCGCACCTGAAATCTGTGATGAATTTATAATGCGAAGAGCTTCATCTTCTTTTTCAGGAGCAACCAAAAGAGTATCTAATATGATAGGACGATTATGCAAAGTAGGATCACGATAAATCATCGCATCAACTCTCGCCTTTACAATCGCCTCACGACTTATAACAGGATTATTCGCGCTATTGTAACGAATCAAATTGCGAAATGTATTGCTGTTAATGTTATTAGTATGAGAAGCACTAAAAATCGCTAAACCATCAGTACATGTTGAAGCTACTGATTCCCCATAAACATCAGTATAAGCAGAAGCGGAAAATCCATTTAAGAGAACATCCGCTAAGGATTGGTCTACTTTATTAAAAGCGTCATCAGCTGCTGACTTTACGAGTGAGGTAATTTCATCGTGTAAATCAAACATTCGCATATCTTTAGTAACTGAAACCAAGCCACCATAGCGAGCTTGTGTCCATGTTACGCTATCGCCTTCAACTACGGTTGCAGAAGGTAAATCAGCACCTTGGGCTACTCTCTTAATTACATCAAGCCCATGCAAAACCAAGTGATCATAAGTACGACGATTAGTATCTTTTATACTGAAAACCTTAAAGCCAACCGCTTCTTCAAGATTACTTTTTGCAACCTCATTCCAGATAGATTGAAGATCATCTGTTAGAGAGGCAAAATCTGTTGTAAGAATTTGTGCCATAAAAATTAACTATTAAATAAGAGTTTCATCAATCTTTAAACTATGAGTTCATCACTCCACGAGTAAAGTGTCCAATTACTTGTGTACCTACACCTGTTGCCCCAACACCTTTTTCAATATAAAAGATGTCATCAGAAGAAGCATCAGGATCCACTTGTCCTGCGGCAGCTAAATCAGCTTCTGTGCCTACATCAGTTGTTGCCCAAGTAGTGTCCACATCAGCCAAAAAAGTAACACCATCAGTTGAATAAACTAAAATTTCTTGTCCAGATACAGTGGTAGTAACTGTTTGCGCAGCGACATAGCGAACATCAACACCTCCACCTGCTGAACCAGTTGTCAATAAGCCACTGCCATTATCAACTACTGCATCACCCTTAGTGAAGGTAGTTGAGTTAGCCGCTGGGAGTGAGGATATTTTCCCGCTATCATATTGAATCGGAGTAAATGCCATATAAATTAAATTATGTATACCATTCCGAAACAGGAACGGATTTTTTAAGTATTTTCAATCCACCTTTAGTAGGGGCTTGTTTGCCGCTACTGGAGGTAGCTTTGCCTGCCGCAAGATTTGATCTCACGATAGTTGCTTTATCAGATTTTTTATCTTGGACGCCATTCTCCTCTTTCCAAAGTTTAGTAGCTATCTTTAAAGCTCTAACGATGGAACTTTGGTTTAACTTATCCAAGTTGCGAGGGAGATACCCGATAATCTCGTTATATTGGTTATCATCTACCAATTCAGGGATAAAAACCTCTGATTTTGGATTGATAACATCTCGCAACACCTTGCGCTCATTCTGCTTCTCAAGAACCGATAAGACGATCTGCTCGTTTTGCTTTTGAATATCAGTATTTGCGACAACTTCCTTACTATCTTGTTCCACATTTTGAGTTACAAGTGTCCTTTTCTTTGCTTTTTCACTAATAAGACCTTGACGATAATTACCTAAATCACTTTCAGCTTTTGCTAATCGTACTTTAAGTTCATCTATACTTTCTTCTTTTTTTTCTTCTGCTTCCTCTTCGTTTATAGAGGTGTCTTCCTCTGAGTCAGCTTCGTTGCTTTCAGGTTGACCAGCTCCTTTAGAGGTGTCTTCCTCTAGTTTCAAGTCTTCTTCAATAATTTCTTCTGCATTCTCATCTGCATTCTCATCTACATTTTTTTTAGATTCCATAGTTTTTAAAACGTATATTTTAAACGGAGTTCGTTCTTCCGTCCTACTGATTATTAACTAAATAAAAAACCTGTCATCTGACAGGCTTTTAAAATGTTGTAAACAAAAGTAACGGGCGTAACTTTTGTTTAGCAACATTATAATAACCTGCCAAACATTTCGCCCGTTACTTATTTTTATTTTCTTTTTTTCTTAGCCATCATCTTCAGCATTTTTGTTTTTGCCATAGACTTTTCCATTTCTTCTTTCTTTAAGTAAGATTTGGCTAGTGCTTTTCCTTTTTTGGTGTAAGGAAACTTTTTACCATTTACTTTAGGCATATCTATATTTTAATATACGCGCTATTGCGCTATGAATTAACGACCTTTCCTATCTCTAGCTCTTTGTCTAGCTTTTGTTTTTCTTAGTTCTACGTGTTCAGGCAAATGATTATTCCACGTTTCATCAGCCCACTTCTTTGCAATTTTAGGATGCTTCATAAACATATATTTGCGTTGTGCTTTAGATTGAAATGGACTCATAATTTAATTGTTTTAATCGCCGTGGCGACATATATACAGCAATATTTTTAATTATTTCTTTAACTAATAGTGGACTATCAAAATCTAATACCCAAAATTGTTTATATTTTTCTAATGAATTTTTACATTTTTTATATTGATATGGACCATTTATTCTTCCACCTATACTTAATTGAACTCTTAAAAGTGGTTCTTTATCAGTCATTGATATTCTTAATTTCATTTGAGGTGTTTTTCTAATTCTTTTTTTCCCGTCTTTTAACCAATAATATTTAGCAATAAAAACAGTGCCTTCTCCCTCAAATAATCCAGCAAAATAAGCAATATCTTCTGACTTAAATGGCATAAAACTATTTTTTAAGTTTATTTTCTATTCCTTTTTTCACTTTTGAATAATACATAGTCTTATATTCTCTCTTATTTTTTCTTATCTTCAGCATCTTTTTTTAATAATGTTTCTTCTGCCTTGTTCTTTAACTGTTTAAGTTCCATTATTCTGCCACAATTTACCCAATACTCCTTAGACTCTAGCCCTAGTGTCATACTTTCAGTTATTACTCGCTTTCTAATTGTGTAATATGGCTTAAAACCACTATCAGTACCAGTTAGAGAAATCAGCCAATCCTCAATCTTCTTTACCTCTTTCTCACCGAGCTTTGGCTCATAGCCATATAAGAGCCAAAGAATCAATTTAATCAGCCAACTACGCATAAATTATATTCCACTTAATGCCGGCAATTTCATTAACTGTTCTTGTGATGATGAAATTCTTTGTGGTGGTGGCATTCCTTGTTGTTGGCTACCACCCATTCCTTGTACTTGTGATACTCCCGTATTCATTCCCTCTAAATATTTATCAGGATTATCTCCAAAACCTTCCATATACGACTTAAAAAACTTATTCTTATTAGACATAAATATCTCTGGAAATAACTGTGCCACACCTGTTATCTTTTCAGTAGCTAATGCCATCTTCAACGATTTAGTTTTTTGATAAATGCTATCTGATTCTATTTTTATCTGATATTCATAATCATCTAAAAAGTTTGAAGTCATCTGAATTATCTCTACAGGTCTACCTTCCATTCGGCTTGTCAATTCTCTTGTCTCTAAATGATGAGATGATAAAAGTTCCGCTTGATTGCCCATTACTTCTATTTGTAAGTTTCCAATTCCACCTGAAGAAAGTTGAGCATTTGGAATGTGAAAGACTTTAAACTGCTTTTGAAATTCTATTACACCATCTTCTCCCACTACTTCAGTCACTTTAGCGATATTATAATTCATTAAAATATTCAATGAACGCAAGCGATACTTCTGAAGCCATAAGGATTTCATCATCGTAAAAAATAATCCTTTAAGCTCTTCCGCTCTCTCATTGGCAATTACTACTTCACGAGCAGTAGAACCTGAACCGACCGCTCCACCTTGTACCTTATCAGTTGAATCATTTTCTAAACCGCTTTGAATTATTCTTAACATCGCTATCTCGGACTGATTCACCTGCGAAATTGGCATTGGCTTCACCTGATTAACATCATCAACATAAATCTTAGTATCTGATGTTACCCATTCATCCTCAAGATCAAAAGCATCCTTATTTCCTAATCCCACTAACATTGGTACTTCCATTGAACGGTACGTTTTGTCTACCATTGAATTTATAAGTGCATTCTCTATATCCTGCTCACCCATTAAAATATTCGGCAATGAGTTACCCCAAAAGAAGTTAGCATTAGCAAATGGCTCATAAATTTCTTTTACAAATGGATACCGCTTTTTAATCTTTCCCCATAAAAGCGGAGCATCTAATAAAAGAACTCCATTGGCAATTACTACATACCGATCAGGAAACTTTCTATAATATCTAATCAACTCAATCTTTTTCTTACCCACACGGTCTTTCCACTTATCCAAAAAAAATGTTGCCGAATCTCCACCGCCTAAAAGTTCACCTTGAGATTGAACATAAACAGCATTTTTAAAATGTTTCCATTCAAAATCAAATTGGTCTTCATCCAAATAATCAACACAGATAAGAGATGGTTGATCCTGAATATCTGAAATGTAGGCATTACGAACGAATAGATGTGAAAGTGGAATGTCAATTTCAATCGGTCTATCCTCAACCACTTCTTCTTGCTCTTCATACTCTACTTCACCTGTTATCGGATCATAATTTTTAATTACTTTTACCGTATCTTTAACTTTTAAATAGCCATCATACTTAATCACTGTCCCATTGATGGCACAATTCCAACCATCTAAAAAAATACTTTTTTCGGGATTATCGTGTTGAACATAAGAGGCTTCAACCAAGTTTTTCATTATCTCGGCTCTAACTTGTGAGGTTTGATTCTGTTCGTTAAATGCAGTCATTGAAATTGCAGGTGGCTCTTTAGCTATGCTTCCTATAAGAGCCTTCACTTTATTTCTTGTAGTCGGAGTAAATACATTTGCCTGCCAATCATCCTTTCCTTGCTCACGTTTAGATGGTACATAGCTATTTGCTCTTTTCTGACAATCATCAACAAACTCTTTCAAAGTGCGGTCATTAAATTCACCAAATTTTTCAGAGACAACTTCTCGCATCACAGTAAACTCATCATAGATAAGCTTAATTATTTTTATCGCATTATCAGTTGGAATGTATTGTTTTTCAATCTCTTTCATAAAGTTTTTTCTCATCTAAAAACATCATCATTGAATCTACTAATTTATTTAACCATTCTCTACATAGAACTTGCTTATCAGAATTGGTAGAATTTCTAATACCTCTCAAGTCAACTCCACTGGCATAAAGTTTACCTTTATATAGAAATGAAATTGTCACTATATCATCTTCTAATTTTAATTCATTCATACCATCTTCATTGAATAGGCTAACTTATTTTTCTCATGTCTTTTAATGATGATATTTCTTTCAATAAATATGGGAATCGTGCCTTTAAGCTCAAATGGTACTTCAGGACTTTCAAGCTCGTCAGCTCCTTTAAATTCAAACACCACATCATCAGCCAGACAGGAGCCAGATAAAGCACAGATACCTTCTCCTCCGCTTTTAAGAATAGCTTTAATCTTTCC
>Ga0209518_1004793_pt1 | contig 10635 bp, 5 predicted proteins | sample RifGroB1_FD_183993 | JGI IMG/M metagenome (GOLD analysis project Ga0209518, IMG submission 183993) | Groundwater microbial communities from Rifle, Colorado, USA - Groundwater B1 (SPAdes) (version 2) | ecosystem: Environmental > Aquatic > Deep subsurface > Groundwater | place: Rifle, Colorado... | reverse complement strand
CCACGCCATAACTCGGCAGCCACCTCGAATGGCAGCCTTTCTCAACCGGGGTATCGAGAAGCTCCTTCGGAGCGCCCAGTTCCGCCAGGAGCGTTTTCAAAGATTCGCGCTCGCGTCCATCAAACGAGTAGGAAAAGTCGTATACATGAACAAAATTCGACGAGGAAACCCATGACCGAAGCGCACTGAGTCGCTCCGCGCGAACGTGCACTCCCGATCGCACTGGAAACTCGGAGGAAAGGAGTTCGCGGTCGCGAGGCGAAAGCCAGTAGTCGCCGTGCACTGCTTCCGCATGCCATTGCGGGGGCGTGCCGAACAGGTAAAGCTTCAATCCTGCCCGACTGGATTCAAGAGGGAATTGCTGCAGCCTAAAGATCCGAACACCCTCGACGGGTCGAAAGCGATCGACCGGCGGAGTTCCGTCAAAAATCCGCGATGAAAGCCGGTTTGACCAAAACGCGAGAGACGCGGGCCGAACCAGTCCCACACGTTCCAGGTCTGAAGCCAGACTTTCCCACTGAGCCTGGAAAAATGAGATGACCCAAACATGAGCGGGATCGTTCCCGAAGACATCCGTGAGAATTTCAAGATGTCGCTCGGCGGCCGCTTCGCACGAAAGCTTTCCTGCAAATCTGCTTTGAAGTTCCTGAAGCTTCTGCTGAAGTGGGGCGAGTTTCCCGCCTGTGTAGCCCGACAATCCCCGCCGGATACCGCGCGCCGAAATCTCGGAACTCCACTCGCCCCAGGGCAGCGCGGGATCGATTCTCAGGAGAAACGCCCTGATCCAGGCAAGCACATCAGCCCTGCGAAAGCCCTGCGCCACCGTTTTCAACGGCAGCAGGGCCTCCTTCACTATCTCCTCTTTCCTCAAACGAGCAGGGTCACGAGGATCCGCGAGGGGCAGTTTTCTTGACAGAAACGCGCGAAGAAGACTTCTCCGGATATCCGGAAGATCCGGGATCAGTACGGCCGCACGTGCCCAGTCCGCCGGAGAAAGTAAAGAGAGTTCGTCCGCAAGCGCGTCAGCAGCATCGTCTGCCGTATGCCAGCGCTCCCATTGCCATCTCTTTCCCGAGGACTCGCCCGATTCCTGTTCATCCGCGCAATTCGCCAAGGGTCCGATCCGGCGTATCTCCACGGAACGCGAAACCGTTTCCCAGAAATGGCGTTCAAGGCTTTCCTCGGTGATTCCTGAAAGAACGTCGATCCGCTCGGGAACCATGACATGCTCGGGCCATCCCGAGTTCTCCAGCAGCTCCACGGTTTTTTTGATCAGGAGCGGGGTATCCCACCAGCCCCCCGCTTCAAGCCAGGCCTCGTAAGCGGCTGAAAATCCTTCCAGTTCTTTCTTCAGGAGACTGGGTCCCACTTTCCGTTCGAGAAACTCCGAAAGGACAAAGGCTTCTTCGGCGTGAGCGAAGGAGAGTCGCGCCGATTGCAGCGTACGGTCGACGTTACGGAAAAACGAGCGCTGGCGCCTGAGACGCTTCAGCTCCGGAAAATAAGACGCGATATTCGTCTGCGAAAGAAGATGACGGAGTATTTCCTGACGCGAAAGAGCATTGCTCGAGCCGCTTGAATCCAGGAGCCGTTCCGCAGAGACACCGAGCAATCGCGCGCAAAGCTCCGGCACGGTGGTCACGGCTTCCGCGATGAAGCCGCGCCCTGAACGTAAAAGCACCCCCTTCACGTCTTCCCGCGAAAACCCCTGCCCCACCGCAATCCACGCCCTGGGAAAAAGGCCCGTGACATCGGAAATGGGAAGATCATCGGCAAACAATGGGGAAAAAGATGACATCGGGGTCCCTACACGTAGTGAAGGGTGGCCGAATCCGCTCCATCAGTCACTCGCACCTCGGCAGGGACTCCGGATTTTTTGCGGACCGTCTCGCCGATGACCCACGCGGTTTCCCCGGCTTTCTTCAGAGCCGCGAGTACTGCCGTCGCGTTTTTCGGTGCAACGACCGCCACCATCCCGATTCCCATGTTGAACGTCGCTGCGAGCTCATCAAACCCGAGCCCTGAGGCCGAGCGTACCCAATCGTAGATGCCTGGCAGTTCCGAATGCTCCGGAAGGCGAATCTCATAGTTCACACGTTCCGAGATACGGGGCACGTTCAGAAACCCCGAGCCCGTGATGTGAGCCAATCCTTTCAAGACGCGTCGTCGAAGCATTGGACCCAGCGAGCGAACGTAAATACGGGTCGGAGTGAGCAATTCTCGCGCGATTTCGTCTCCGCTTGCGCCTTCAGGAAGCATCTTTCTGAGGAGACTGAACCCATTGCTATGAACTCCGCTCGATCGAATTCCAATCAAGACATCCCCGGGTTTCACCTCAGCGCGGGGCAAAACGCGAGTCTTGCGAACCATTCCCACGGCAAACCCGGCTAAATCGTATTCCCCGGCGGTATAAAAATCCGGCATCTCCGCCGTTTCGCCGCCGACCAGCGCGCACCCGGCCTGCCGGCAACCTTCCACGATGCCTTTGAGCACCTGCTCCGCCACGCCCTCATCGAGCTTCCCTGTCGCGAAGTAATCGAGAAAGAACTGGGGCTCTGCGCCGACACAAAGAAGGTCGTTCACGGACATGGCCACGAGATCAATTCCGACAGTGCCGTGCTGTTTCAACCGGAACGCCAGCTTCAGCTTGGTTCCGACTCCATCGGTGGAAGCCGCGATCCAGCGGCTCTTGTCCATTTCATAGAGCGAGGCGTAGCCTCCTATCGACGACTTCACGCGCGAATCGAGTGTTCCGCGAGACAGCGTCGCGATCCGCTCCACAAAACGGTCGGCCGCTTCGCGGTTCACTCCTGCCTTGGCGTAATTCAACGTACTTGCCATTGCGCTCTCCTGTTCTCAGTGCCTGAAGTGCCGAACACCCGTGAATGCCATGGCGACGCCCTGTTCATCGCAGGCCGTGATGCTTTCCTGGTCTCTGACACTGCCACCCGGCTGAATTATGAGTTTCAGACCGGCTTTGGCTGCGCCATCCACGGTGTCACGAAATGGAAAAAATGCGTCACTTGCAAGGACCGCGTTTCCGAGATCCGAGGTGATCCGAAGCGCTCTCGGAATGGCAAGCCAGTTCAGCGCTTCCACACGGTTGGGTTGCCCCTGTCCCGCACCGATCAGCTGGAAGCCTCCCATCTCCTCCGTGTCCCTTGCAATCGCGACCGCGTTAGATTTCAGCGCACGACAGACGATCATGGCGAACCTTGCGAGGCGTTCCCGTTCGCGGGGAAACGGCTTGCGGCTCACAGAGCGGATTTCTTCAGCCATGCCGATATCGGCTGATTGCCTGAGAACGCCGCCAGGTACCGCGATGCTCAGCTGCGTCGGAGACTCGCCGAAACGGCGGATCGAAACCGCTTTCAAATTCTTCCGTTTTGAAAAAAGCTGATCACAGCTTTCGCTCGCGGTCAGCGCCGGGGCTGCCACCACTTCCACGAATTTCTCGGAAAGCGCGCGCGCGGCTTCAATTGAAAGCGCCTCAGTGAAAACCAGCACTCCTCCAAAGGCCGAGACCGGATCTCCCTCCCAGGCCCGGGCGAAAGCTCGTTCCTGCGCTGCCGGAAGGTCCCTTGGAACGCTTGCCACACCGCAAGGATTACCGTGTTTCACGATCACCACACTCGTACACTCGGGCGCGAACGCGGCCAGATCGCTGGCCAATGCATAAGCGGCGCTTAGATCGAGGATATTGTTGTACGAAAGATCTCCTCCCCGACTTCCGTCCCAGGCAACAGGGCCGGCCGGGTCAAACTGAATGGATGCTTCCTGATGCGGATTTTCGCCGTAGCGGAGTTTTTTCGAGCGGCTCTGACCCAGGCGCTCGGCAATTGCCCGATCGTATTCCAGCACGCGATCCCAGGATCGGGATGCGCAGATACGCACGAGCTCCTCGCCAACGCTCCTGGACTTCGAAAGCTCCGCGATTACTGCCGGATACTGCGCGGGATCAGTCAATACGAGCACGTCGGGTGAATTCTTCGATGCGGCTCGAACAAGGCTCGGACCTCCGATATCGATTTCCTCGATCAGCTCGGATTCAGAGATCCCGGAGCGCGCGGCGGCGCGTTCAAACGGATAGAAATTCACCACAACGCAATCAATGGGCTTCAATGAAAGCGTCGCCATGTCTTGCGCGTCCTTCTCGTCACCTCTCCGATGAAGAATGCCGCTGAAGACAGGAAACGAAAGTGTTTTCATCCGTCCCTGAAAAGCCTCGGGTGCGCCGGAAATCGCTTCGATCGGAACAATTGGAAAACCCGCTTCCCGCAGAATCGAGGCGGTCCCCCCCGTGGCAACGAGTTCCGTCCCCCCGGCATGAAGCGCGCGTGCAAGTTCGACGAGTCCGGTTTTATCAGAGACGCTCAAAAGCGCCCTGCGAATCTTAAGCTCGCGCATTGAGCGCCTCCTGGTAAGCGTTCTCGAAAAGCGCCAATCCCTGTCCGGGCGCGCTCGCGCGCCCTGGCTGAGCAGTCCACTCAGGATGCGAGGTCCATCGGACAAACGCCTCGGGGTGTGGCATGAGGCCCAGAATCCGCCCGGTCGCATCACAAAGCCCTGCGAGACGTTCTTCACTCCCGTTTGGATTTCCTTCGTACTTCAGACACAGCATGCCGGCACGATCCATCTTTCCGAGCGCTTCGCTTCTCCGCTCGGTCGCAAGGACGATTCGCCCCTCGCCATGGCGCACGGGCAGATCCATTGTTCCGACACCGCGCAGCCACGCGCAATGAGTGCCGGCAGGAGCCACCTTGACCCAGGTATCCAGAAATTTTCCGCTCACGTTATGGGTGATCGAGACATCTTTCCCGAACACGCCCATCCGGATCAGAGCCTGAAAGCCGTTACAGATCCCGATCACGAGTCCACCTCGCGATGCATATTTCGGAAGGTCCCAACCCAACGAACACTGGATCTTCAGCGCGAGCACCCTGCCGGACGCAAGGTCGTCCCCGAAGGAAAAGCCACCTGGCATCGCCAGTGCGGCATAGCGTGAAGAAAGCCGATCAAGGTCGATTTTCTCCGAGATCAGGTCATTCAGATGCCTGATCTCCGCTTCAAACCCGGCCATCCGGAGGGCTACAGCGGTTTCACTCTCGCAATTGATGCCATCGCCGGTGAGCACCAGCGCGCGTGGTTTGTCGCTCATTCCCAGTATCCTCCCCGCTGCCAGGCCGTGCGAAGTTGCCGGATCGGCAAGCTCCAGGTTGCCGTATTTCCTTCAAACGAGACATCCAGCCGTTCCTGGCTCATGACCGCGCCGATCTTCGCGAATGGGATCGAATTGGCGATCCACTCGGCTTCCAGCGCTCCGCAATCCGCGTCAGCGGTGGAAAGTACGAACGAATGGAATCCTTCGCCGAAAGCGAATTCCCAGAGATCCATTCCATCGGGAACCCGAATCACCGCGCCCAGGCCGCGCGCGATCAGCCCTTCTGCGACGGCGCAAAGAACTCCTCCCTCCGAAACGTCATGCAACGACCGAATCCGCTGCTGCTCCCTGCCATTGGTGCCGCCCAGCCATTGATAGATGCGTCTTGCCTCTTCCCAATCAGGTTCCGACGTTTTTCCGGTACCCGGCAGCACGCTCCCGTTTTCCGCGCATAACAGCTGAAACTCAGAACCCACGAGGCCCAGCCGCGAACCGCCGAGCAGATAGATCGCGTCACCTGTGTTCTTGAAATCCGCCGTACGCGCCGCGCGGACATCCGTGATTCGACCAACCGCCGTCATGAGCAGCGTTGGCGGAACGGAAATGGAAACAGGATTGCCGTTCAGCTTGCCCTTGAAATCGTTTTTCATGCTGTCCTTGCCGGACACGAGAGGAACAGAAAGCGCCAGACAGGCATCGCGCAATCCGTAACAGGCCCTGACAAGCCAGGCCGTTTTCGCAGGATCACCGACAGGGTCCGGCCAGCAGAAGTTGTCCACGAGAGCGAGAACCGAATCAGGGCCGCCGAATTCGGCACCGACGCAAAGCGCGTTTCTGACCGCCTCATCGACCGAAGCCTGGGCCATAAGAAAAGGGTCGATATCGGATAGCTTCGGATTAATGCCGCAAGACACCACGATTCCGGCTTCGCTTGTGGGCTTAGGCTTCAATACCGCTGCATCGTTCGGTCCGCTGAAAGCCATCGGAGTCCCGGGGAACGCCGTATGGAGCGGCTTCACGACCGAGGTGCCCTGCACTTCATGGTCGTACTGCCGGATCAGCCATTCTTTGGACGCGATATTCGGGCGAGACAGCAGAGCGAGCAGAGCCGAAGAGCCTTCTTCCAGGAAAGAACGACGACCCGTGGGCATTGATGCCCCGGCCACGGCTGGTCTGCCGTCCCAGAAGGCATCGAGAACCAGTCGAGGAGCGCCCTTGTGCAGAAACTCGAGATCCAGCCTCGCTACCGAACGCCCTTCGTATTCAATTTCAAACAGGCCTGTACTGGTGAATTCGCCGATATCACTCACCTCGACGCCCCGACGTGACGCGAGTTCGGTGAATGCCGCGAGCTTCTCAGGAGGAACCACAACAGTCATGCGCTCCTGAGATTCACTGACAACCAGCTCGTAAGGTTTCAATCCCGGATACTTTGTTCGAGCGCGTGCCACATCGATGCGCGCGCCCCCGCGTCCGCCCGACAAGGTGGCGAGTTCCCCGACTGAGGAGGAAAGGCCGCCTGCGCCGTTATCCGTGATAGCGCGATAAAATCCGGCGTCTCGCGCTTCTAGAAGGAAATCCGCCATTCTCTTTTGAGTGATCGGATCGCCCAGCTGCACCGCGCTCATGGGCGAAGATTCATCGAGCGCAAGCGATGAGAATGTGGCTCCGTGAATCCCATCCTTGCCAATACGGCCCCCGACCATGCACACCCGATCGCCCGGAATGACTTCCTTGGATTCACAGGGTCTTCCGGCGATCACTCGCGGAAGAAATCCGCCCGTACCGCAATAAACGAGCGGTTTACCCAGATACCTTCGGTCGAAAACGAGCGCTCCGTTGACGGTCGGGATCCCGCTCTTGTTTCCTCCATGCTCCACACCCAGGCGAACACCATCCAGGATTCGGCGCGGATGAAACAGGCGTTCCGGAAGCGCTTCGGAGTAGTCCAGCGGCGCCACGCAGAACACATCGGTATTGAAAATAGGCCTCGCGCCCAAGCCGCAGCCGAGAATATCGCGATTCACGCCGACGATTCCCGTCAGTGCCCCCCCGTAAGGATCCAGAGCTGACGGGCTGTTGTGAGTTTCGACCTTGATGCAGAACGCATCTTCCTCATCAAAGGCGACGATCCCTGCATTGTCGGAAAACACGGACAAAAGCCAAGGTTTCGCCATTTCCGACGTGGTGGCGGAAATCGTGCTCTTGAAAAGCCCATCGATGTGCCGAGGAATGAGTGTATTCTTCGCCCGCTCGCTGTAATTCACTTTAGCGGCGAAAATCTTGTGTTTGCAGTGTTCAGACCAGGTCTGGGCAATGACCTCAAGTTCCACATCCGTGGGCTTTCCCTTGCCCTCGTCCAGGCGTTTCTTGAAATGATCCCGGACTGCTCGCATTTCCTCGAGCGAAAGCGCCCAGAGTTTTTTCTTGCTGAGCGCCTGAAGTTCGTCATCCGACAAAGAGGTGAGATCGTATTCCTCCACTTCCGAACCGCCGCGAAAGCTGACCTTCGGAAGGTCACGTTTGATGCGCTCCTGATGGAACCGATCGCTCTTCTTCAGTTCCGAAGCAGGCACGAGGCTCCAGGTCTGGATCAGTTCATTGCAGTAAAGATCACGCGCCAATACCGCAAGGAGATCTTCATTCAAGCCCGCCCCCTCAATGAGCAGCAGGTTGCCGCTGGAAGCCCGGGCTTCGGGCAACGGCTGCTTGAGTACGATTTCAAGGGCTTCAATAACCGTGCGGCCCACATTGTCCGTCACGCCTGAGCGATAACGCCGCTCAAGTGCCCAGAACTCCCCTGGCCGTACCGGCGCGGCCTCAAAAAGGTCCTGAATTCCGCCGTTCTTCCCGGCAGCCGATGGAATCAGGTTTCCGGTGAAAAGCCACTGCAGCACCCGGTCCCAGAATACGGAATGGATCGCCCGAATGGCCTCTTCGCGGGCCACGGGAATATCGAGCCAATAAACTTCCATCATTCGCGCCCAGCGAATCTTCGCGAAAAGCTCCGGGTGCGCCAATTCCGTTTTCCGGAGAAATGCCTCAGCCGCCGGATCACTGAAATCCGGCCTCATTGCTACTTCAATTCTGGCGAACACGCGCCCTCCTGTTTTCCGAAGATTTATCCATCTTATCCATTACAAACCGTTCCGACAAAATCCAGCGAAGCGCCTCGGGATATAAACGATGTTCAACGACCAGGCCCCGCCGCTCGACTTCCTCGACCGTCCGGCAATCGGCGATCGAAAACGCTTCTTGAGCACAGATCGGCCCGCCATCCAATGACTCATCCACGAGGTGAACGCTCGCGCCCGCCAACTGAGCTCCGTGCTCGAAAGCCTGTCTGTACCCCCCTGCTCCGGAGAAAGAAGGAAGAAGCGAAGGATGAATGTTCACGACGCGCGAGTAACCGCGGTCAGAGCGGAAAGCTTGAAGCAGCTTCGGGGACAAAATACGCATGTAGCCGGCCAGGACAAGAAAATGCGGAGCATAGGGCCGAAGCGCGGCAAGAACCGCTTCCTCGTGCGCAGCCCGATCGCCTTTCCGCGGAACAACGCTCAAGGCAGGCAGTCCGATAGCGCGCGCCTTCGCGAGCACGGGTGCATCCGCCTTATCTGAAAGTACGGCGACGATCCGGGCCGAAAGCGCACCTGCTTCGATGGCTGTCTGAATCGCCTCGAAATTACTGCCACGGCCGGACGCGAGTACGGCAATAGGAACGGGCTGATCTGATGATGCGCCGATATCCGACCGGAACTGCATGCCGGAAAATTGAACAGTGCTCAATCGCGCATAGGCGCGCGTGCGCGCTTCCGCCAGACTGGCTCCGGTTCCGACAGCTCCGAAAACACGGCCGCCCGCAGTCACATATCTATCTGACTTCTTCCGCACCCCGCCCCAGAAGAGAGACGGCGGATCGATCATTTTTTCACAAGCGATCACCTGATCCCGTTCCGGTGAATCAGGGTACCCAGCCGCTGCGCCGACAACGATCAAAGCGGATTCGCGCGAAAATCGCATCTTTTCCGGCATGGTGTCGAGTTCGCATCGTGCCGCGGCTTCACACCAGGGGAAAAGATCATCTTCCATTCTCGTCAGCAGTACCTGGGCTTCAGGGTCCCCGAAGCGCGCGTTGAATTCCAGAACCCAGAATTTTCCGGATCGCGGGTTCCACATGAGGCCGGCATAAAGAACGCCTTTGAACTCGGCTCCCCTGCGCTCCAATTCACGCAAAACGGGCAGGAAGACCTCATTTTTCATTCGCTCGGCGAATTCTGCCGGAACGCCGGGCACCGGACTGAAAGCGCCCATTCCTCCGGTATTCGGCCCGGTGTCAGCGTCTCCCAGGCGCTTATGATCCCGAGCGGGATCAAGGAGTACCGCGCGTTTTCCGTCGCACAAAGCCATCCAGGACAGCTCTTCCCCGAATAGACGCTCCTCGATAACAAAGGTCGAGGCACCGGCATTCTTCGCGAGATCGGTTACCGCATCACGCGCCTCGTGAGGAAAAGCGCAGACGCGGACACCTTTACCGAGGGCCAGCCCGTCGCATTTCACGACCCAGCCCGGACCCCAATCCTTCGACAAACGATCCAGGATACTCAATGCTTCGGAAACCGAATCCGCCCGAAAAAAACGAGCAGTCGGAACGCCCGCGGCTTGCATCACTTCTTTCGCGAACGCCTTGCTGGCCTCAATTCGCGCAGCTGCGGCAGAAGGGCCGAAAGTCGGCACTCCGTGAGAGATCAGGACGTCAGCAAGTCCGTCGGCTAATGGGTTATCCGGTCCGATGACAGCAAGGTCCACCCTCGCCTGCCTTGCGCGTTCCGCGAGCCGAGCATAGGACTCGCGCTCGGAAAGATTTATTTCCGGCCAACGCTCATAATCCGGCCCCCAGGCATCATTCCCCGGCGCCACCATGAGTCTTCCCACCTGTGGTGACCGCGCCAATTTCCAGGCGAGCGCATGCTCCCTGCCGCCGGAACCGAGGACCAGAACGGTTTTCTTCATGAAACCCCGTCCTCTTTCTTTTCAGACACGATCGAATGCACCTGTTCGGTGACCTTTTCAAGGCTCCAGGCTTTGGGGAACCATGGGCGCGAAGTCAGCTCGTTCGCGAGCGCCTGATAAAGCTCGCTGGCCGCTCGGCGCGCGGTGTCCGGCAGCTTCGGAGCCGGGACATTCACCAGGCGCTTCCATTCAACGCTTCCAGCCGTAGCGGCAAAACGCTTGGCCCGCTCGAGCGCCGGGTACCAGGTCGTAGAACGGTAAAAAGCTCTCAGAAATTCTTTGGAAAGCTGAACTTCCGCGGTACTTCCGTCAACCGGGCGAAGGAGCCGCAACTCGTCGGGGCCGATTGCGTCAACCAGGAAGCTTCGTCCGGAATCGTCGACGCCCCACTCCAGCTTCCCGTCCGCAAGCTCAAGCCCCCGCTCCGCGCAAAGCCATTTGAGGAGCCCGCCCACCCAGGCGGT